>Ga0194115_10006653_pt1 | contig 11668 bp, 6 predicted proteins | sample TA2MahsurfametaG_3_FD_148656 | JGI IMG/M metagenome (GOLD analysis project Ga0194115, IMG submission 148656) | Freshwater microbial communities from Lake Tanganyika, Tanzania - TA2015002 Mahale S4 surface | ecosystem: Environmental > Aquatic > Freshwater > Lake | place: Tanzania: Lake Tanganyika... | reverse complement strand
TTACAAAAAGATGAAAACTCGGAAAATTATTTAGATTTTCACCCTATAAATGATTCAGATTTATTCTTTTCGGATATAAAGAATTTGTGGATAATTAAAGCGTAATATTTATCCCTCCAGTATTTCGGTGCGTTGGCGTCGGGAATGTAGAAGGATTAACTACGACAAGAGGTATGCAAGCGCTTTGCGGATCGCGTTTTCTTTTTTCTAAGTTTAAATCTTCATAGCTCACACTACTAAATTGAATAATATCATCGAATAATCCGCCATGCCCGTTGATTTTTGGATCGATGTTCGTAAAAGTTTTTGCGGCGGCCACACGAATGTTTCCAATAATAAATTTTTTATTTAAATTTTGTAATATTTTATGATACGCTGGAAAATAATCTACTCCCGAATACCTTATAAAAAATTGCGTTCCTGTTTTTGAAAGATTTTTATTTATATTACTATTTGCGTATGCAGATTTTTCTAAATCTCTATAAAAATGAGACATGAAAGCATCTGTATTTCCTCTAGTATCTTCGCTATTAAAAATTTTATTTTGCGTCCCTATGTCGTTTAAAGAAATAGCCTTATCAAGCTCGACAATAGTAATCTCATCTCCTATTTTATAGCTTGGAGATATCGGTTGTATATTTTCAGCCAGAAATCTTGCTTGATTAACGCCATTATTACTATTATTAAATGCGCCCGTAATGTTTTGCTGATTAAGATTTCCAAAAAAATCTCTTCTTATTGTCCCAACTGAGCTACCTCCACTTTGAGTATTAATCCATAAAGATTTTGGTCTTAAAACTAACTTGATCATTTGTGCTTTTCGTCCGTTTGTTACGCACTCTTCGAAGGGCTGGACTTGCACAATTAAAAATCTACTAAGAATATCGTAATTATGATATTCAGTTAATCCGGGATCACCCCATAAGCCAATTATTTTAGCCTTAAGTTGTTTTTTTATTTTTTTATTATTAGCCATATTATACCCCCAATTTTTAATCTTCTTCCCCCAACTCTAAATCTTCAAATGAAAATATCTCCTCCTCAACTTGATATTTTTCAATATTATAGTTATTTATAGTTTTTATAAAAGAAGAATTTCCAGATTTATCTGTTCCAGTTTCGTAAAAATTATAATTTATAAAATTATCAATTAATAAACTGGAGCTTTTCGCTTTGACTTTTAAATAAAAATCTTGATAATTTTGTGAAAAGTCTATACTTTTAGAAAGACTTTTGCTTGCAGAAAAACCGGTAAAACTTGTGTATTCCCCGTTAAATTCTCTAGAGTAAGAGAACTCAAATTTTTTGTCAAAGTCCATATTTTCCCCAGAAGTGTTTAGAATGCAAACTCCACTAGCTTTATAAGTCGGCGTATCTATGTAACTATCTTCTGCGGATCTTTTTACTTTAAATTTTGGAAATTGTATCGCGCCCGTTTTGTAGCCTGTTCCCGCGCCTAAAATAATCACCCCAGACAACACCCCAGAGGAACCGCTAGACAAAACTGCTATTCCAGAAGAGCCGCCAGCAGTTTCCGAAAAAATAGTTGAAAAACTTACCGGAGAGTAGCTATCGGCATTTTCGTCAAAAAATCTTTTTGGATAATCTATTATATGATCGGGCATTTTCACCGAATAAAGTCCATCAAATCCATGACCCCCGCTTTTTACTATTATTCCCGTGATTGCTCTAAATTTATTCGAAGGGTTTTGGTCTTCTCCAGTAAACAAATTTTTTATTAAAAAATTATCAGTAAAAGCGGTTGCGCTCGCTCCAGTTCCGTTTCCCTCGAAAATCAAATCAAAAGAATCTCCCGCATCATCAGAAATAAGATTCAACTCATTTACACTTATAGAATCTATTCCAGAGTAAGAAGCAAATTCTATAGTTGGAACTTTTGAGTAAAGCCCGCTTTTGGTTATTTGAATTCCAGTTATAAAATTGCCAGTTTTTAACCCGGATAAGCTTGGATACAATTCTAAAATTCCCGTCGTATTATAGTAAGCTCCATCAGAATCTCTTTTATTTAAAGAAAATAAAAAAGTTCTTTCCTCTTCAGATTCGGAAAAAGTAAAATTATTTAATCCAGTAATTCCACTAAACGAATAAGAAAAGACGGATTCTAAGGGATGATTATAGCTTGTTGCAATACTAAGCACCTCTTCACAGATTGCATCTGGAAAAGAGTAAGCAAAATTGCCAATATCAGTAAGCAATTCTACTTTTAAAGTAACATCTTTGCAAAATTTCATAATAAATTTATCTTGATTGCCGAATCGATATATTATTATTTGCCGTTTTCGAAAAAGCGGACGGATTTGTTAATAGCCCAGATATTCCGATTGTGTTATTTTTAGTGATATTTATATCCGAGCTATTTCTCGATAGATCGATATTAGTTGGCGCAGTTGTTTCTATATTAAAACCATTATTATTTGTAATTGATAGTTTGATTCCAGTTATATTTACGTTTAAATTTTTATCTGCTTTGATTTCTATTAGAGTGTTTCTAGACTCTAAGCTTCCTAATGCGGGTATTGACAATCTTACGTCCGGAGTTGGAATTTTGATTTTTTTATCAAAATTTAAACCAGAACCTGAAATTTCTAATCCCGTTATTCCTCCCAAAAAATCCCCCCCAACAATAAAACTTTCATTTATAGAAAAACCAAATTTTTCCCCCTGTGATTCTAATTTAAAATTTATTTTTTCTTCAGCTTTTACAGTGTCTAAAACTTTACTGCTAATATCAGCAAAAATATTTTCACCAGATAATTTTATAGAATAATATTTACCGAATTGATTTGCGGGCTCTAATAGAATAGAAATATTTTGTTCGCCGGTTCCATTTATTTTAATCTCTTTTGTTTCAGCAGCTTCTGCATATTCTAATCGAGGAATGAAAAAATCTGATAACTCCACCGTGGTAGATTTTGAGTTTGGTAATTTTTGTTTAAATTTTCCAGTAGTTATCATTATAGTTTGTTTAATCTTGGATTAATTTTGTTAAGAATAGCTTCTCCTTTTGGCATTTTAGCTGGAATACTGGCATAGGAAACATCCGTCCGAAAACCATCCTGTCCTAAAGAAAATGATAAACTGGATAATCCACTTGCGGGTTTCAAAGTGTCTTTAAATGAATTTATAGCGCTAGCATCCCCGATTATTTCAAAAGTTAATTGATGCGCAGGTTTTAAATTGGAAACGAGTGATAGGCTTTTTATTAAATCATGATATCCAGCTGTGCCTGTTATTTTGTTCCCAAGCATATCATAAACTGGCTGGAAGAATGATCTAGTATATGGATTAATTTGAGCATCAATATCCTGTTCAATCTGGTTATTTATATGTTGTATTTTTGCGACATTAGCAGTTCCGGTCCAATAATTACCAAAAATGTTTATATTTTCGGGACTCCTTATCTGAATTTCTACAGATTGAGTCAGAAGACCGCTATAGTAATTATAGGACAGCGCGTCTCTTGATTCGATTGGATAAGTTATATCAAAATTTGTATTGTATTGTATGTATGGGGGAAAATCCTCGTTCACGGGCACAGCACTTACGCCCCCAAATGAATTGTCTGTATAATAATCGCTATCATAAAAACGCGTATACGGATGAACTCTAATGTTAACATTTATATTTCTGCAACTCCCAGATTGTATTAAGCTACTTTCAAATCCATATTGAAAATGATCATAAAAATCCCCAGTGTAAGCAGATTTACATTTACAGTTGGGGTCGTTTATCGCTTTGTTAATTTGGGTGGGATTGTTTGAATAATTTGAACAAGGTCCGGCAGGGTTATCTGGGGCTGGTCGAGGAACTCCGTTATTACAAATTTCGTCTAGCATGTCGACTTCACAAATATTCGGCGGTATTTGTTTCATTTTTTGTTTATTTTTTTCTTCAGCAAACACTTTTAGCTTATCAAACATAACTAAATTTTTTTTCTTAGTGATGAAATTGAATGAGACTTCGCAATGAGGATTTTTTTGGGGTGTGTTTGAGTTGGGATAAACTGGAAGGGTTTGTCCCGGATAACACACCACGTTTGGGACAACCATTATGTGTAATTTAGGGCAACGAGTTTCGCTGTAAACCGCAATTGAATTTTGCACTTTAGTTTCTTTGTTTACCTTTACTATTTTACCGAGTAAATTTTGCGCCACTGGGTTGTTGTGTAAAGCATTACTTAGCTCCTCCTCTAATTCATCTAAATTAGATTCATCTAATTTTATAAATCTAGGCGCAAAATCTTCCAAAGAAAAAGTCCCAGGGACACTACTTTGATCGGAAAAATTACCTGCAGCGCTTCCATCTTTAAAGCTATCGCATTTATTATTGGTGGCAGCGGCTAGTTGTTTTAATGCAAAGGAAATTTCACTCTCATAAGAACCCCATTCATTTTCTAATTGAGCTACATACAAACCAGTAAGATTAAAGTTTGAATTTCCTGCGTTTAAATAGTTTCCGCTAGTTTTAAATATACCTCGGAAAGGAAATTTGTCTGAGTTATAATCATTATAATTTTCGCTTTCTGGTTCAGTAACTGAATTAATTTTCATGACTTCTAGACCACCTATGCCAGTCAATCCCGCTAAATTACCAGGCTGATCTGTTCTGTCAGCGGTTAAATATGGAAAACGGGGAAGATTTGCTTTTGTTAAAATTCCATACTTTCCAATACCTTCTGCTATACTTTTTTCCCATTCTTTTATCTCTCGTTCGTTCGCCTCATCATAAAAACCAATCCACATCTCAAATTGATCAGGGATTAATATATAATTTTGACTTGTCCCATCCGGGGCTGATTTTGCAAAGTTTTTTTCAAGAATAGATTCTTTAAAATCTTCAAGGCTATTTCCTATATGCATTAATGGGACAAATCCAAATGAATTAAATGCATTTTGTCTAGAAGTGTTTCCTATTATGTTTTGCCTCAGGGCGCTGGCGATGTTCCCGAAGGTTGTGGTTATCATTGGTCCGCCCGGATGTTGAGTTAAAAATGACCCAGCATAAATGTCTCTTAAACTTTCATTATATTTTATTAATGCGGCGCACGTATCTATCACGCACAAAGCTCTATTAGTATACCAATAATGACGGTAAGCGCCAATCGCTGGGGCCGTAAGACTAAAAAACTGATTGGACCCCGCTCTTACTCCGGGGGGAATTGGATCAATATTAAAATAACTAGAATTGGTTGTTAAACTATAATCATTTACAAATCTCTGGCTGGGGAACTGTTGCTCAAACATTGTACTATGACCAGCAAAAACACTACCATCATGATAAAGCCAATCTAACGGATGAGTTGCTATAAATCCACAAACATTTTTTATTTCTTTAGTGATTTCTCTGACTGTTCTTGGCTTAACATCTGCTGTGACTATATTCTGAGCGTAAGTTTCTCCTATATCGAATGTTTCAGAAAAATTTCCTATAGCAAAGTTTTTATCAGAATTAAATTCCTGACCAAGAAAGTCCACTGGAATCGTCGCCCTATTTAAAGTATCTATATTTACCCCCAAATTTGTATCAATAAAACATATTGTTTTTCCAGTAATATGAAAATTTAATCCAAAGTTTGCGCACCACTCATTCAACACTTCTCGCAATGTCCCATTGTAATTTTGTCGATAGTTTGGGTTTTTATCTAATTTTCCAGATATATGAGTTGACCATGAGCTGACTAAATCGGTACTGTTAACTTGTGTAAACTTTAAGTTTAACTTAGCCAGTGCCTGCAAAAGTTCTGAAAAATTATAAGTAACATTAGAGAGATCTCCGCAAATATTCTCATTAAATTCTTCGGTTCCAATAATTAGCGTTCCCCCATTTATATTTAAGCTTTGTGTGTGCGTTGCACTAGGCAGAAACTGATTTGACAAACTCGCCATCGTACCGTAAGCCGTTGATGCATTTATTACTCTATCGAAATAGTCTTTGTAATTTTCTCTACGAACTGAATTTAGTAATAATTGCAATCCACTAGGATTATCATGATTCATAAAATACGCCGCAGATTCTATCAATCCAGAAACGTTTCCTGTCACATGCCAATTTTTCGAACCGCTTAATGAACAATCTGGACACAAAGCATCTAAAGAAGGGTTGACAACTAATTTATGCGCAAGATTTTTTTCATACCCCTCGCGTTTGAATAAACCAACATAGACTTTATCCAAAACCATAGAGTAATCTTTAAATTCAACTTTTAAAGTTTTTGAATCTGCCGTTCCGTTTATATCGTAAGAAGTTAAATACATTGGTCCAAATTCGGTTGAGCCAATCGTTATTTTATAGTATTGCTCTATTTGGCCTGGGATATGATTCACCATTAAGTCGCCAGAATTTATATCAAAACTTATTCCAGCAACAGAGTCATTGCTACCGAGTAATTCTGCCCCATCAGTTTGAGTGTCCAAAGCAATATCAAGACTTAAGGTTGTCGGACTCTCCGCAAATCCCATTTGCAAATTTCCTCCATAAATCCATCCGCCGAATGCTCTTCCTATTTCAGGTGGAAAGAAACTAGCGAATCTATTTCCTTTAGGCTCCACCTTTATTCCAGCTATTCTTTGATATCCCATATTAAATAATTATAAAAAATTAAACATTATCATCTAAAAAACGTACGGTAAATCTTCAAAATTAAAATCTCTCGTATTATATTGGCAAGGCAATTTTATTGAATAATCTATATTTTTTATCATTTTTATTCCATTAAGCCATACTTCTGTTGATTTTCCGGAGAGCGGATAAGTGATTACATTGCTAGTTCTATAATCTAATATTTTATGATAATTTTGATTTTGGACTGGTGAAAAGGCCAATATAGATTCGGTAGATTCATCGATACTAGATAATTCTCCATTTCCATCAACTGTGATTGCTAATTTTGCGTCATTAAAATTACTAGCGTGAATTATTAATGATTCTTTGCCTCCGGTTATTCCAGTAGTATAATCTATTCCAGAGTATATTTTTTGACCATTCATGAATAAATCATATCCGCTCAATTTGAATCCATTAAAGAATAGAGAATCAAATCCAGTAATAGTAACATTACCATCTCCAGTCTCCAAGAATTGAGAGGAGGCTGGAAAATATCCCGCATTTGCTCCCAAGCCCGTAATCTGCCGATAATTTTCATGCAAACCACTGTATAGCAAATATTGTATTGGTGAGCTGATTTTATTTACTCTAATTTCATCACTATCATCAGAATCATATTCAATTAATCCATTAGAAGAAACCGAATAATCTAAACCGCTTACAAATAGCATTCCGTTGGAGAAAACGGCAAGATCTGATGAAAAAATTTGATTTGCCGAAAGATCTATATTGTTGTTTATTTCGTTGTAATCGTAAATCTCTAATAAATCTCCCGACTCAACATTTGAAATAAAAACTATGGATATAAGATCATTATTATAATCTTTTTTTCTTTTTTCTTCTATTAGTGGATCCGAAAACTCTTGTTCAAAAATCGACTGTTGGCTTTGCGTTGAACCAGTTACCACCACCTCCGAAATAAAATGTCCGGTCAATGGAGCTTGAACAGATTGATAAATTCCTAAATTCGAATTAAATATAACTTCGCCTTTGTATCCCGTTATTCCGGTACCAGAAATTTCCACCATATCAAAAGACAATGGATTGTAAAAATCTCCAGATAAATTTTCCTGCTTGATTCCAGTGCTTAAACCCGTGCAAAATGCACATTCGAAATAATTTACGTCTTCAATCTTCGGATTATTTGCTGATAAAAAAATATGATTTATATTTCCAGAAAATCCAGAATATCCTTGAAAACTTTTGCCAAAAATAAATTTATCAGAATACTTGAAATTTTTCAATTCTTCTTGCTCATTAATCATTATATTGTTAACAGTGTCATATTTTTTAAAATGAAATACATCGCCCAAGACTCCAAAGCTGATTAAATTTTTTTGATTTAGCAAAGAGTTCCTAAAAGTTCTTATTACTTTATTCGCTCCGGTTCCATATTCCAAAAACCATTTATTTATAGCATTATATCCAAATATAAATCCAGAATTTAAATTAGTTCCAGTGCTTGAAGAGAATAAAACTACAGGTTCCGTACTCGAACAGCTATCAATTGAAAAATCAATTAGAATATTGAAGTCATTTGGACTTTCAAAGTTTTCCAGCCTTAGATTTAATGGAGGCTTCGAAGCTCCAGTAAATTGATTACTATAAATTTGATCTCCAGAAAATAAACTTAAGTTAAGTTTATTAACGTAAAATACATTTTCATCTCCACTTTTAAAGTAAACCTCTCCAGTGGGATAAAGATCATTTAAGATTACAGACCCCACTCGATTGGAAAAGTTGTAAGATCCTCTTAAAAATCCAGAGCTTGAACCTGTAGCAAATAAACAATTTTTGTAATTTTCAGTATTCATTATTATCGTCCAAAATAGTGCTTCCCTCTAATTGACCCAGCCGCAGGCACAACGGCTGTCGGAGCAGCTATGCCCAAAAAGGCCGCATGATTAGTACTTTTATTGCCAGAATACATTAAATTATAATCTATATTAAAAGACGCATCAGCTAACCCGCTGGAAATTTGCAAACTTTCCGGAACTAAATTTTTGTAATTAATAAGACCTGCCCCTACTTTAATAAAATTATTAAACATTTTTCCAATAATATCCACTCCTGTTCCAAAAAAATTATTTAAATTTTTCACAGAATCGGCATTACCATTTACTTTCAAAGCGGCTTTTTCTGCGGTTTTACATTGCAGATCTTGAATAATATAATGGCCTTCAATGTTTGTCGCTGGAATAAATTTATATATTGGAGTGGCCTCTTGAATTTCCGCGCTAAAATCAATTTTGCTTCCCGGTAATATCGTTGGGCTGTTGTCGCTTTGACAAGAAAGCTTAAAGTCCGCTAGTCCACTATTATAATCTATATTCACAGAATCTATATTAAAAACACCGCTAATGACGCCCGCAGCTATTCCAGTTAGTCCATTAATAAATGAAATTAAATCAGCATTTGAGTTGAGCTGGGGCATGGCTTGACCCGCTCCCACAGGGGTAAAATAGGCTTGTCCCTTTAACCAGTCTTCTAGAGATTTTTTTCGATTAGTCAAATCTCCTTTTGATACGAAAGATCCATCAAGGGAAATGGAGTTTTGTTGAGATGAAAGATCTTCTGTTGTTGACACGGAATAATCAAAAAACCCACTGAAATCTTTAGCGTTTCCGCTTAATAATTCCCACTTTAAATTCACTTCTCTTGCGCCAGAATTTTTTGAAACTGAAACGTTGTTTAAAATAAAATTATTTATATTATTCGCCCCATGGCGTTTCATGTAATGTTCAGAAATTTTTTCAATATAGTTTTGATTAGAGAACTTAGCTTCCGCATCGCTCCAAGATTTTTGCGTCTGATAATTTTTCGCATCATCCGCAAGGATTTTTAAATTAGACTCAAACTGAAAACTCCTATAATCCGCTCCATAAGGAGAATTTTGCTCAGAAACTTTGGTCGTTTCAGAAAAATAAAAGTCATCATTTATATAACCGCTAGTTTGACAGCGATAGCTTTTTTCCACAACATAAGAAAACTTTGAGCGATCTATAGTTTTTTTATTTGAAAGCAAGCTCCAATTTTTACCAGTAGTAATAAATATGGGCGCAAAACCTGTTAAATTAAATTCATTGAATAAATCTTCGACAAAATCTTTAGCTTGAAAAATTCCACTCACTCCAACCGCAGAAGCTTTTACGCTTAAATTTACTGATTTATCTTCATTTTCGTTAAAATTATACTCAAAAGAAGGATCTTTTATTCCACTCAAAACGTCAAAAACTTTAAATTTTACATTGTAAGGCAGTATACCGCTACCGTTTGATCCGACCGTCATTGCGCTAAAATTATTCTTTGGGACGGAAAAGGATACGATAAAGCCCGTTTCATCTAAAATTGTTACATTATTACTTTCTATTTTTAATACGCCTGGGGATTGAGAGAATATATTTGATAAAGTCTCAAAGTCTGCAAATGAATTGTTTGACCCAGAATATAAACCATCTAAGTCATAAATTTTTTCGTGTCCCAAACGCATAAGGCCTGCGTCAATTTCCTTACGAGACTGACTTACAAATGGCGGTGGGTCAAGCACCGATACTGAACCTAATAATGGCGTGTATGTTACAATTGCACTCATTAGAAACTACCTGATTGATTAAATATAGCTTTTGTATCAATAGCATTATACTTTTTATTGCCTTTGAATCCAAATATCGGCTTTCTTTTACTACGAGTTGATTTACTATAAAACTCGACTTCTGCATCTATTGAAAAATCGAAATCAGAGTTGAATGAATAAGATATTGAAGTTGGAGCGTATCCATTAATTGGATGGATAGTTCCAGTATCGTCTATTAATTTTTGTATTTCACTGGTTACTGTAGCGTGAAAAATTGGCGCAAACGACGCACCCGAACCAAAAAACATATTTCTTATATTTAATATTTTATTTAAAAAGTTAATAACGTTACTAGTGCTTCCATTTTGGAAAAAATTATCAAGTGCGCCCGCTGCTATTGCGCCGTGAACATTTTCTACCGCTGCGATAGCTGAGATTTGATTTTTATTAATTTTTCCAGTAAAGCTTATTTTCATTTTTCCGGTTGACGAAGTTACACTTGGATCTATTATAGACACTCCTTGAGGCCTTCCTAGCACAATTCTTTCGGTAAATTTTTCTACAGGAGCATTAACATTAACTTTTTTATCAAAAAATGTAAAATTATCAGCTAATATTTGATGTAAGCTTGCCGGAATCACTAAATTATTAAACATTAAGTCTCTAGAAGGCATATTAGTTTGCGCGGCACTTCCGCGCTGGTTAAACCAAAGTGGCGCGTATTTATTATCACTACTATACTCCAAAGATAAATTAAAGTCTTTACCTCTTCTTGGAATTTTAGAACTTTTCTTTATCAATGCTAAAGCTATTTGAATGCTGGGGTCAGGTTTTAAATTTTTAAAATTAATAGTTTGAGATCCATTCATTAAATCGTGCACAAACTGTTTTGAACGCTCCGCTGCTTTTACTGTAAAGGTTTGGAAATTAATTATACCCGCACTACTTGTGCCAAAACCGATTTCGAAACTATTTAAATCTTCAGACTTGGAATTTATAGACTTCACATCAAAAGAATGAGTACAGTTTATAAACGCTCCCTCTTTAGAAACTTTTACGTTTTCATTACTCTCATAACCATATTGTAAATTTGGGTTGGTAGTATATTTTACACTATAAGTTATTGCGGGTAATTCTGGAATTGAAGAAAAAGATCTTTCAATGGGAACCGGCCGCAAAGAATATAAACTTGCAGAATTAGTATAATGATCCAAATATTCTGTGGCGTTGGCATCGGTTTCAGCTTTTGTTTTTCTTAAAAAATATCTATAGTTTTTCAAAAATTCCTGGCATCTGGTATAAGATTTTTTTACGTTAAAGATAGAATCTCCATTGGTAAATGGTGAGCTCGCGCCTTCTATATCGGAATCGAATTTAGCTTTCAGCGCGGCGAAAGTTGTGCCGCCCTTCATTTCTGTATTTTCTGATATTTCTATCGTTCCATCGCCGCCGACGCTCAAATCATAAGAG
>Ga0194115_10006651_pt1 | contig 11669 bp, 9 predicted proteins | sample TA2MahsurfametaG_3_FD_148656 | JGI IMG/M metagenome (GOLD analysis project Ga0194115, IMG submission 148656) | Freshwater microbial communities from Lake Tanganyika, Tanzania - TA2015002 Mahale S4 surface | ecosystem: Environmental > Aquatic > Freshwater > Lake | place: Tanzania: Lake Tanganyika... | reverse complement strand
CCATGTGATATTAGTGTTGCCGGTCGTGTCTTGGCTCTCTTTCCCGAGAAGTTGAAGGAAGACCAACGTGTACCCGACAACCTGGCCTATCTAGGAGAGATCGCAAAGACTCCTGAAGCCAACATTGTCAAGCTTCCAAATATCTCTGCTCCATTGAATCAGCTAGAAGACTGCATTGCGGAATTGCGTGCGAAGGGATACGACGTCCCCTTGTACCCCCGTGAACCGAAGGATGACGCTGAGAAGGAAATTCGCGCGAGGTATGCTACCGTCATGGGAAGTGCCGTCAATCCAGTCCTTCGTGAGGGAAATTCGGATCGTCGAGTCGCTCCGCCTGTCAAGGCATATGCTCAAAAAAATCCCCATCGGATGGGACTATGGTCCCGTGCCAGTCGTACACATGTCGCTCACATGAAGCAGGGTGACTTTTATGGATCTGAATCCTCGGCCACCATGAAGGCAGCTACCGATGTCGTCATCGAGTTCACTCCCAAGGGTGGTAGTCCCATCACCTTGAAGGCAAGCACACCATTGGAGGCTGGAGAAGTAATTGATGCTAGTTTCATGAGTATCCGTCAGTTGGTCAATTTTTACGAGGACGAAATTGAAGATGCCAAAAAAAATGAAATTTTGTTCAGTCTGCATCTCAAGGCTACCATGATGAAGGTTTCAGACCCCATCATGTTTGGACACTGCATCCGAGTCTTCTACAAGGAAGCATTTGACAAGCATGGAGAGACTCTCAAGAAAATTGGAGCCAATCCAAACAATGGTTTGGCGTCGATCTTTGAAATGGTCAATGCCAAGCTTGACAACGATGAGGCCAAGCAGATCATCGCCGACTTTGATGCTTGCTACGAGGACAAGCCTTGGTTGGCTATGGTAAATTCGGACAAGGGTATTACCAATCTTCATGCACCGAACGATATCATTATCGATGCCAGTATGCCAGTCGTCGTTCGTGATTCTGGAAAAATGTGGAACAAGCTCAACGAACTTGAAGATACCAAGTGCGTCATTCCGGATCGATGCTATGCTACCATGTACCAAGAATGCATCAGCTATGTGAAGACGCATGGTCAGGTAAGCTCTCCATGTCACTTTGGATGCGCGTTGTACTTGCCCAGTTCTGACGAAATTCTTTCTTTCAAAGTTCGATGTTGCCACAATGGGGAATGTCAGCAATGTCGGTCTTATGGCCCGCAAGGCTGAGGAATATGGAAGTCATGATAAGACGTTCGAAATGGAATCTGATGGAGTCATGACGGTCACGGACAAAAACAGTGGTGAAGTCTACTTTGAGCATAGAGTTGAAAAAGGTGATATCTGGAGAATGTGCCAGACCAAGGATGAACCCATTCGCGACTGGGTTCGATTGGCCGTTTCTCGTGGACGGGCCACTGGGTCTCGCGTCATCTTTTGGTTGGACAAGAACCGAGCCCATGATAAGTCTTTGATTGAAAAGGTCAATACCTACTTGGGTGGCCATGACCTCTCTGGTTTGGATATTTCTATCATGAAACCAGTCGACGGAATTCGGGTCTCGATGGAACGTGCCACTGCCGGTAAAGACACTATTTCTGTTACCGGAAATGTCCTTCGAGATTACTTGACTGACTTGTTCCCGATTCTAGAGCTGGGAACGTCTGCCAAAATGCTTTCAATTGTTCCCTTGCTGGCTGGAGGAGGTCTTTACGAAACGGGTGCTGGTGGATCCGCCCCTAAGCATGTGGAGCAATTCATGAAGGAAGGTCACTTGCGATGGGATAGCTTGGGAGAGTACCTAGCCTTGGCGGTTGCCTTTGAATCGCTTGGTCAAATCACCAACAACCCCAAGGCAACGATGCTCGGTGAATGCCTCAACAAGGCAGTTGGTCGCATCCTAGAGAATCGACGATCGCCTTCTCGTGCTGTCAATCAGATCGATAACCGTGCCACCAACTTTTACGTTACGTTGTATTGGGCTGATTTCTTGGCGAAAGAAGATCCTGCGTATGCACCGTTGTCCCAAGCATTATCAGATGCCCGGGCCAATATCGTTGAGGAATTCAAAAACTGCCAGGGAGATCCCGTAGATTTGGGAGGATACTACTTGATGGACCCTGTCAAGGTCGGTAAGGCAATGAATCCATCCAAGACATTGAATAAGATTTTGGAATCTTTTGGAAATTAGATATTGAGAAGCGATAACTTAAGTACTAAGGACGACTCAAAGAAGTATTTCCAGGTAACCAGTCTATCTCGCTGCCGTGCTGTATGATATACTAGAGATGGTTGAAGACTACGCGAGGTAAAAATCGAAATTGCTCTTTTTGACAGTGAACAGATTCGCGTCGACCAGGCTCTACCGACTGAATTATTCCTTTATGACTCGTTTTTCATCCAAAGGCTGCCTATCTCTTGTCCCCTTTCCCTGATGTCATCGATCAATCAACATCTGCCAGTAACACAGAAAGTGACAATCCCCAGCAGTAGACAAGACCACACGCACAAACAATGGACGTAGTAAGTAATGGAAGGAATTCCCATTTTCCGTGGTTCGGGATGAACTCCAAGAAGAAAATCACGACTCCTACAATAGTTGTATCGCGTCGTTGTCGATCGATTATCCATTGATCGGGCATCTCCAAGAGATAGGATGTCAACTGGAGATATCCAAAGTACGATGAGAGTTTGAATATCAATTCGATTGGTCGGAATAATAGGGGGAAGAGTCCCAATAATCCAAATAGTGAGATCGTCCAGAAGAGAAAACTGTGCGTCCTTCCATCACCGGATTCCACCAATAGTGTCAAGGGAATTAATGCCGTCAATATCGCCTTTTCATGAACATGATAGGCTAACATGAAGGAACATAACGACGTGTAGACAACGGTTTGGATCAACCGATTCTTCGTGGGGGAACGGCATATGATCCACATACCCGGTAGGATAGAGATCAATAAAAGAATTGCACAGACTGCAGGTGTCGGCTCTGGGAGGGATATTATTGGAAAAGAAGAAATTCGTCCAGATAGGAATCGTACCCCCTTGTTAGCCAAAGAAAAGAATGCCCAAACATTGGCAGCCCAATAGTCATGAACAAGACCCCGTCCAAACGGGAAGAGACGTGCCAATATCTGTACAAGTTGTGCCTTTGGATCACGAAGGAACAAAAATGGTATCCATGGTAGAATCAGAGATATTCCCGTCACGACTGCCACTGCGAAAAACCGTCGTGGTACAAATCGGCCCTCCGCAAAGCAATAGCTTGACAAGAGATAGAACAGATAGATCGGTCCCAATGGCAAATACAGATGTTTCATGTTCAATAGCAAGGCATATAGAGCTGCTCCAGACAGATGAAAATAGTCATATTCTTCCTTGGTTGGAAGTGTGTTTTCTCCATGCATCAAACACCCCAAAGAGGCTAGTAAAATCCCCAAGAGCATCCCATTATATTGGAAGTGAATATGATCAAGCCATAAAAGTCCTGGATTCAAGACAATCAAGAGGAAGGAAATCGTTGCTTTAGGAATGGATTCCGAATGAAAGCCAGTCGAGGCGATCCATGCTCCGATCCATAGAACGACGTCACTGAGGATGACAGTCGACCGTTGAAATGCCACACAGGTCGACGAAGGATCATTATCCGAATCTGGAAGTAAGGCAAGACATCGATCATCACCGCGTAGAAGGAATAATGTGAATGGATTATTGGATAGAAACCATTCAAAGAAGGCAAATGCTGGTGGATAATCTAGTGTATGGACTGTCATCCCGTCGACGTCATTGAAATACCATTCATCCAATGATAAATTTCGTGTAATGGCTAACCAATTCCGATGAACATCGAAATCCGTAGATCGATAGGTTGGTAATAATAGAATCTTCATACAAGTCAATCCCAATAGAATTGATGGTATCCATTGTTTGGGTTCCTCCAACCACTGGAGTGTAGTAGTAGTAGGAGTGGTGTCATGAGAAGCCGCTTCCGTCTTCGTCTCGTCTGTCAATGGATTTTTGGATGACTTGTTTGTCATCTTTGACCTAGTCAAATCTCTCCTATGGTTTCTTCACAATGTGGACGACAACAACAATAGCTGCTAAAAGTTGATAGCCATTTGATGGAAACTTGATACGCTTAGTCCCTCGTTCGGGGGCTTCACAATCCTAGATCTATCGACCTGTGCCTTCTTGGGAGTCATCATTGTGGGTTGTGGGTTGCGCCCGTTGGACCGATTCCGCTTCACTCGTTTCGCGATGCACATCCGACGAACATCCACTATATATGCCTAGAACGAAACCAGGTACCCCTTTTTGGATAGCATCCGAAAATCTAATAAGAATGCTCAGAGTTGGATATCGTGACAGAGGGTTCGGACGAAGGTGGGTGTCTGCCGGATATTGGGTATTACATCATACCTAGGAGCCACAAAAATGGACTGCTGCGACCCAAACTGGCTATTGAACCTTCGCTTTCTTCTTTTTCTCTCTCTCTCGGCAGATGTCGGTTCGGGATAAAATATAAATCCGAAACTCGATTCATCGTCTCTCTACTAGAGAGCGAGTGGGAAGAATGGGGGGTTTCAACCTGCAATAACTCTCTCAAACAAAGCCTGACAACATCTCTGGTCTTCTCATAGTGTTGGCGATTAAATAAAGCCAGCATGACTACACATGCTAGTGGTGAAGTGTTGCCTTTTGAACGCCATGCAAGGAATAAGTTTCAAAGGCTCTTCCGTGGTGTGTGCTTCTCCGATTTGACTCGTCATTTCCCTTCATCAGCACGCTTTGTCTCTCCGTGGGTCTCGAGTCAGACTCACATAGGGATATCTTGCTTGGTGGGGTACCTAAAGTGCTCACTCGATTGCCGTCATAAGGCAAAAGTCGATAGAAACAATGCTCTTCGCTACCAACCTAGCAAGGCTGGACTTTTGAAACACTGTTTCCATTGACATTGATGTACGTTCCGGAGTCAAACGACTAGTACCTGGTTTCATGTTACTCTTCCTCTTGTTTCAAAAGAGGCAACGAAGGAAGAAGCTGTTGCAAGCAGATATACGCTTCAGTGTCCAAGGGGTTAAGCATCATTCGAGGATGAAACTCCGTGATACCAACAAGACTACCCCCACACCTTCTAGGACGATCTAGGTCGACCCTGGTTGTTGATTCCTGACTTGATGTGAGTAGAAAGCTTCCACTTCTACTTCCCCGACTCGCCGAGAAATGCTTTCCATTTTCTTCTTTCGCCATCGCTTGGAGGGTTCGGAGTGATTCGTCGTTTATCGAAGTACCTGTTGCCTGAAGATTCTCTAAGCCATCACACTGGAGAGGTCGTGTGGCACCTATCTCCCAGAGGAGGTGGATTTTCGTGTTTTTGGGACATGATTCGAATTCTTCGTCCTCAAGAAGCGTCCTTTTCTTGAACATGGGTGTTGAAATAATGCGCAACCTGAAGTCATGACTTCACGTTGGGGTATTTAGAAAACACGCCTGTTCGACGAAAGGGTGATTCTTGAGCGCGAGTATTGTCCGTTGTCAACAGTCAACAGTCAGTCCAGCAAGACGACCTTGTCACAAACGGGTTTTGTCAAGCCTCATGCTGACTTCTTCGTGTCAAGCCTCATGCGGACATTCACCCTCACGACGAGGTGTCCTTGATATCTCGTAAATGCATCCGTGCCATGGACGATGTACAATCTGACAGACTGCATTCATCATCGTCCCGACAGAAATATTTGGTTCCAATTCAGACTGATATGGAGGATGATCTCGGTTTGGCCATAGAACCTCACATCTTCGTTGCTTCTCTGTTTTCTCGTTGTCGTGTTCACACTGCGTGGTCGGCCGATCTCTTGTTTGACCCCACGCTTTCGAAGAGCCTCTTCCGTTTATCAGTTGTGTTTGTGCTGTGATCTAACGTCAAGAGGCCACAGTCTTCCGAGAATCCAGGTATGATAGCCGTTGTCTGTCCAGCCATCATCAGCGGCAGATACACAGTCCTAAGGAGGGTTGCTCTACGTGATTCGTTGTTCCATCCTACGAATCATCGTGCTGAGTCCTCTCGGTAAAGAGGAGGTGTTGACGGCTTAACCTAGCCGCAAACTTAAATCCGCAGTTGGCCTCATCGCCAGGAACACGAATCGAAGCGGGCACTGGAGCATTTATGGACTTAGTCATTGAGGCAACATGTTCCGGATTCGGATGTCGTTTCGCGTACCGCCTCCAATCCTCCATCCATGATTCGTACGAATGATGGTGCTGGAATTCATTAGACAAAAACTCCAACAGAACAGCCGAAAGGGATGCTGAAAAATGACTTGTAGTCCACCCAGGCCACGGCGTGGGCGATAACATCTAACATCGAGGTACCGGAGGAGTATAGACACTTTGGAAGTCTCAGGGTACCAAGCTATAGTTTCGACAGGATCGAGGACCAGGACATATCCGTGAACCACCCAACTACCGTATTAGTTTTTGGTCGAGGGAACGCTAGAAAAGAAACGATGCAAGCAGTGGAAGGGAATAGGATAAGAATCGCAAACGATTCTGTTTGATCGACAGAAACGAAAAAGAACAAAAAACTAACCAACTGAGTCAGCTGTTTTTCTATTTTCGTGGTCCGATGGTGGATGCCCATTGATGACGTATGACTGGAAGTCACAGCAATGAGGTTGCTGCAAACATAAGAAAAACCTCCGTGTGCGTCATTCGTTCTACTTCGCGTCGAAAACCCGTCGAGGGAACTTTACCGGTAACCTTAAATATACAGCACATCCCAGAAAGAGATTCGAAACTATCCCTTACTTTCAATGACATCGAAAAAGAGACGTCATTTCTCGTTTGTTCGGATTTATGCCCCATAAGAATTCTACCGTATGTCGTACTACGTTGATCCAAACCAAGGGGGATGAAATACTGCACCACTCTCGCAGTTGAGAACTGAACCTTTTCTCACTGTCAGCGTTTCTATTGACGTGAAACTCCATCGTAGTCTTCTAGTCGTTATCCCGACAATAAGGCATACTACAGAAGATTCAAGTTTTTCGGCAAGGCAAGCTAGTACGAAGACTGCTGCGAGTCAACCCGGTGACCGACCCTCACTCTTCGTGGGATATCATGGACGACCAACCATTTCGATCCCTCTGCTGCGCTTTTTGCCGGCATTCTGAAGGGATGGGTACAATGATGGATGGATGGATGGATGGACAACTCCTACACGCATTCTCGGAAGACAGCGCATTCTTGATTACACCCAGGACACACCGCATGACGGTAAAATGGTGTGCCAGATAGCAAATCATCGAGGCAGGCAATATGAAGCTAAACACTGCATTGGTGTTTCGGAAATTCATCTAGTGGGAAACAGAGACGTTACAAAGACGTCATGATCCATGATAAAACACCTGTTGCACAGGCTTCTCTGCTGATACCAGCAACTGTATCAAACTGTCCTTAGTCAAAGCACTCGGAAATGCGCCTAACTGCAAACATACTTTGGGACGACAACGAAGGTGATGTTTCCGATCCTGTCTCACACGGTGGCATGTCCGGGACATCACTGGTACCCTCCACTGATCGAAAATACTACCACTCAAGACAAGACTTCACATACCGTTTGGGATCGTCGAAAATTTCACCGTGAGCAACAATCTTGTTCGCACTCAAGAATCACCCTTTCGTCGAACAGGCGTGTTCCAGACACCCAGCATGAAGCGCTACTTCATGTTGTGCATTGTTCAACACACCTGGTCGACAAAAGGACGCTTCTTGAGGACGAAGAACTAGCTCCATATCCGAACCGCAAGAATCACCTCAAGGAGCGTGCTTTGCCTGATCTGGCTTGGGAAACTATATGGCTACGAATGCTTCGACGATCGACGAAACACATGGAACACCCTATGGACAGGGGAGGATAGAACGGAACGCACTTCTCAGCAAGGAAGCAAAGCACCTTGACCATAGAAGATTTCTGTTGACAGCAGATCAGAAATCAACAACAATATGAAACATTCTGATGACGCGGTGTGCCACCGACTGACGTAACTTCTCAAGATCAGGAAATTGTGGGTGGTCTTTCGATACCATGGAGCAATGCATCTTAGCTCGGAGACTCAAGGCGCTGTCAAGAGCTTCCTTTGTTGGCGCTTCGATACATGAGAAATAGACGCATAGAGCCAAGTACTAGTGGCTTGATTCCGCAACATGCATCGTCGTCCGATGGAGTGGTGTTTCAAATTCCAGCCTGCTACGATGATAACGCAAAGAGGAGTATGATCTGACCATTTCTGCGGGTTGCCGGTCCGGAAGCAATTGAAGTGAGACAGCAAGCAAGATGGAATAACGTGAATCTGAAGCGGCTTCTCAAGCGACAAATAAAAAAAACGGCGCCTGAAGTAGTGAGTCACTCAGAGGAGGCATCGCGCATACCGGTAAGAGTCCTCCCTCCTGGGACATGCCTCCAACAATTCCTAGAGGACTCAGGGTCGTTAGCCCCGAACTTGCTATTATCTGTGGTCGTGCTGCTTGATTCCAGCGCAGGAACTATATGCCGATCAGTACCATGAGAAGACAGAGATTCCGATACTATGTTTGGATTTCGGTATAGCCCGTGAAGAGCATTCGATGGCCGGTATGCGGTGTACGGTATGTGGGTTTACGCTCGAAATAAGTCTACTGCCGAAAACAATGCTATCACAAAAGCAGGGGGCTATCGAATCAATGTTTCAGTTAATCCATTGAGTCGAACTCAGTTGACTTTCTCGATGAAGATCCCCCCATCAATCAAAACCAACGTACCGGGTGCCAAAATGGCGTCGTCAGTCGTACGGTCTCCAGTTGTATTCACTTGCTTCCTTGTACAGTAGCACGGGGATATGGATGGTGAGTATAGTCAAGTGACTTCATCGGAATCCTCCACTCCCGATACTAGTCGGGAGTCGGGACTATGGAATGAACATGGTGCTGTAGAATCGGTGACGAAGTCGTTTCCTTGTTATCTTTCTGTCTGCTTTCATATCCGGTCCATCCGTCCTTTCGAAGCCTTGTTTCTCAAAGCCATGCTGCATCATATGCATTCACCTATTAGAAATCATTGATCGCTTCCGCGAAGACTTCCCGTACCATAGTCGATAGTCGTAGATACTATGTAGGGATCAAGAGAATACGACTACTGCGACCAGGAACGTACTAGTGTAGGGGCTAAGGTGCTTTCCGATGTAGGGTTCGTTCGTGCTATCATACGAACCCGAAAGTCGATTCAAACTTCCTATTTGGGACATTCACTGCAACGCTCCCATGTGATGCCTCGTCATTTACATATCTTCTTATCCCATTGACCGAAACCTCACAACCAGGATTCGTATAATGAAGGCGCACGACGAGCTTCCCAAAGCACGCGTGGGTGACGAAGAGAGTCCTATCTTCAATCTCGCGCAGGAAGTCCGAGAAGGGCAACTTTCGATAGAACATTTTGTCACCTAGTCACTACTTCTCGCATCACGGAAAGTCACCGTATGTCGGCGAGTCTCTCGAGAGTCACGTCGTCTTTCCTTCCTTGTTAATCCGCTCGAGAACTGACGGATCACGGTGATGTTCAGGTAAGTTGACGCTCCTGTCGTTGAGACAGCACCAAACTATGAAACTTCCGGGTTGTCGTTGAGACAGCACCACACTTTGAAACTGCCGCCTTGTTTTTACATTGATGTGCATCGCCTTGATGACGCACCCTTGACGTTTTGCACTTTGTGGCCCTCACCTGGAAGGAAGCACAAGGTTTTCAGGTGTTGTTCTTCCCAAAGTTTCCAAGGATAACGAACAACAGGATTCTCTGTCGGTTGATTATTTGAACTCCTTCGTGGTGTTCACGTAGCCACGAAAATTTTGCGGACAAATGACGCTGGGTGATGCACAAGTAGACGATAGTATCTGATTCTGTGCAACGCTTCTTCGTATCTGAACCGTCGCACCAAGAAAAGAGTACGTTGAGAATGGAGACTGTAAAGCTTCGTAAAAGGAGGCCGCTCCATACCGGTAGTGCCAACAAGACCAGCCAACACTTTCCAGGATGATCGTCAGAAATCAAATCAAGCTGGAACATACCGCGACGTCAGAGTCTGTTGGGTCTTTGATTCCTGATTATGTTCGGAGCATACTTCACTACTGAGATACTTTTTTCGTGCTAAGGGGTTCGCTCCATTCCCTCCTCGCTCGCTTCGTTACGCTGCGGAAGCATCGACACGATTCCTCGAATTGATCCCGCGGACGCAAAATATCCCAACCCATGTCGGGAAGGGTGATGTAGGCCTCCAACACATTTCTGCCATGGTTTTGGTGTTGTTTGGCAATCAAGGTGATTCTTCGTCCTCAAGAAGCGTCCTTTTGTGGATCAGGTGTGTTGAATAATGCATAGCATGAAGTATTGCTTCACGTTCGGTGTTTGGAACACACCTGTTCGACAAAAGGGCGATTCTTGAGAGCGACTTGGATTGCTCTTGACAGTGAGTGTTTCGTCGGTACATTGTCCATAAATAAGTTCGCGGAGCGCTTTCCTGGTGGCTTCACTAGTCTTCCCTTCCCAAGTGTTCGTTGACGATGTCCAAGAAGAGTATTCAGAGTAAAATATGGTGTGAGCCGACACACTTATCATCCAGGGCCCACAGGTAGGTACCATGAAAGATAAGCTTGATACAACTACCGACTCAAGAAAAGATGATACTTTCTACGGATGTTTAGGTATGGAACCTGGCTTCTTTCTTTGTTCTCTATTGTCGACGATCTGGAGTCGCCTAAGCAGTAGAGTTTTGACTTCACAGTTGAACGGCAGGCTTGCGATCTGAAGCCTCGTTCGTCCCCTCCCGTGCGGTTTGTCGTCTAGTTCCACCAACCGAACGCATTTTCTGTATCCCACGAATGCATACATTCGTTGTCGTCGTCAGTCAATTCATCATCCTACCGACCCTCTAGGCTGTTGAAATAAGGTCGCCCTAAGCGGCTATATGAGATTCGTTCTCCATTCGTACGACAGGCAATCGAAACTCAAGACAACTACTAGACGATAGCTGAAGCTTAAGGAGCATGTGGATGTGGGGGGCAAGTCATCGCTAATGCGGATAGGTTTTTGTGATTGCTGGACTCGTCGTGAAATCGACTTTGGAGTTGACCACACCATCATGATGACGACGAGAATGGTTCAATTGGGCTTCTTCCATAGAGTTTAGAAATCGTTCCGAAAAGTGTGCACTCGTGTACCGGTATGATGATGTAAGGTACAGTACACCTCTTCGATCGATCCGTACGCAAGAGTGTGGAATTCTAGAGGGGCATAATTCCGTCGGAACACAGAGAAAATGACCTTTGTGCCCATATTCGTTGGCAAAAGCACAAATACTGTTTTTGGCTTTTTGACTCTCGGAAGCGGTATGACTGGTCGGATTCAAAGTCACTGTCAGTACGCGGATTACTCCCAGACTAGGACATCGGTTATCGTCCCGAATATCTAGGGAGAGACGAAACAACTACCGGTACTGTATCTAGAGTGCCTTTTTTGCTGAGGTGGGGCTGATGAGGCTTTTGAAGCGATTCGTCGTTGATTGGAAGTTCCCAGTCGAGACGAAATTTCCATATCCACATTTGGACGCGTGGTCTGATCCACAAATGGGTTCTTGCCGTGATCTCGATGTGATTGG
>Ga0194115_10006647_pt1 | contig 11676 bp, 11 predicted proteins | sample TA2MahsurfametaG_3_FD_148656 | JGI IMG/M metagenome (GOLD analysis project Ga0194115, IMG submission 148656) | Freshwater microbial communities from Lake Tanganyika, Tanzania - TA2015002 Mahale S4 surface | ecosystem: Environmental > Aquatic > Freshwater > Lake | place: Tanzania: Lake... | reverse complement strand
CACAGGGAGTAGCAGTGAAACTTGAAACCTTCGCGTTGAGTTGTTGTTGTAAATCTAAGAAAATTTTGATTTCTTCAAAGTCTAAATCCTCTGCTTTAAAAGCTTCTCCTTTTATGAAAAGGAGTTGAAATTTACGCTCCAGTTTAATCAATTTTAGGTCCATTTGATGGCTCGGGGATATTTTTATGGCTTTGAAAAATTCAAGAATCTCTTTTGCCATTTTTTCTTGAGATGTTTCTTCGTAATAGACAGTGATGTTGTGAGCTGTGGTATGGAGTCCATGACCTTTGGAACAGGACAAAAGAAAAATAAGCAGCGGTAAAGTAAAATAGGAAAAGATCTTCTGAAGCATACTCAAGCAAAAAAAAGAAGGGTAAGCTACTCTTATCGCACCGCTACAACCTCATACCTTTGCTACGTTCCCGTCCTGGAGGATTAAGAGGGAGCTGGTCGTAAAAGACTTACCCTACGCAAAGATAAAAGATTTGTTTGACCTTGAAAATTATAATGTGATATTCTTTGAATTTAATCGAATAAATGAAAAATGCCCTATCTTTACCGCAGGTTTTAAACGTGCATGGTTTCTTGATTTCAACAATGATGTAATTTTTGAAGGAAAGTAGCGAATAATAATGGCCTCGTAGCTCAACTGAATAGAGCACCAGATTACGGCTCTGGAGGTTTAAGGTTTGAATCCTTACGAGGTCACTCGACGGAGATTTGATCAAATTGATTGGATCTCCGTTTTTTATTTCTGGAAAAAAAATGAGAATATCTGAGGTTGCTTAGTCGGTGACTACGGTAAAAACCAGGTTAGCTATATTTTTTTACGCGTAGTTTCAAAACTAAAATGGTACATTCTCCGGAGTTGGCCGCCTTTTTTGATCATCCTTCTCAAGTTTTAGCGCATATACTACAAACGTATGTTGTATATGCGTATATTAGTTGCGCTTATACGCTAGTTAGAGTTCATTGGAAAAACACGACAGTAACAAAAAAATAATAAATTTGACAGGCGAAACCAGAAAAGCCTTTTAAACAGAGTATGGATAAAATTCAAAAAATCAAATTAATATGAAAATTAATTTCAATTTAATCGCAATCCTTTCAATAGGATTATTAATTACAATTAGTAGTTGTAAAAAAGAAGAACCGGTTCAATTAGCAACTCTTACAACTTCTGTTATTATCAACATTACTAATACATCCGCCATTTCTGGAGGTAATATTTCAAATTCTGGAGGAGGTGATATTACTGCTAGAGGAATTGTGTGGAATACATCTCCTAATCCAACAACTGCGAATAATTCAACAACCAATGGAAACGGTAATGGTAACTACACTAGTAACTTAACAGGATTAACAGCCAATACTACCTATTATGTTCGTGCATACGCTACCAACAGCGCAGGAACAGCTTATGGAAATGAATTGAGTTTTACAACAGGAAGTGGATTACTCAATCCAAACTTGACCTATGGCTCTATGACAGACCAAGATGGTAATACTTATGCAACTATAGTAATCGGCACACAAGAATGGATGGCAGAGAACCTAAGAACAACTTCATACGCCAATGGTGACCCAATACCGAATATCACGAACAATACACAATGGTCAAATCTAACAACAGGTGCTTGGTCTCATTACAACAACGACAGCCAATACGAAAACCCTTATGGTAAGTTGTATAACTGGTACACCGTTGTCGACACACGAAATGTATGCCCAACAGGCTGGCATGTGCCTTCTGATGCAGAATGGACTGTTCTAAGCGACTATTTAGGAGGAGAAAATGTTGCAGGCGGTAAAATGAAAAGCACCGGCACACAAGACTGGTTTGACTCTAAAGATTCACCCTACTGGCAATACCCTAATACAGACGCCACCAACGAAAGCGGTTTCTCAGGTCTTCCGGGCGGTTTCCGTTACTACCTTGGCTCATTCTACTTCATTGGCGGCAGCGGTTACTGGTGGAGTTCTACGGAGTACGATACTTACAGTGCCTGGTACCGCTACCTGTATTACTTCAATGGCGATGTAGGCAGGGACTACGGCACTAAGGGAAGTGGGTTCTCTGTCCGTTGCCTCAGGGATTAATTTATTTGATTCATTTGACAATTTGACAATTTGATAATTTACCGCGAAGCGGTCGAATTTTTGCGAAAGGCGAGTGCAAAGTCAATTTTACTTGAGCTTTGCCAAGTCGAGCAAAAATCACGGAAGTATTTTTTTTGGCTGAAAAAAAGAACCAACGAAACGCTAACAGCAAGCAAGCGCCAGCCCAAATAATACTTCGGTGAAACGTTTAGTTATTAAAAAAGAATGTTATAACTTCGGAGTACGATTATTAGAAAAGTGGGCCGAGCGCCTGCTTGCAAACCGTTAACGTTCATTGGTATAAACACGACAGAAACAAAAAAAACAATAAATTTGACAGGCGAAACCCAAAAAGCCTTTTAACAGAGTAGGCAACAATTTAAATTCAAATAAAAATGAAAAAAGTATGTTTAATTTTTATCCTTTTAATAGGCTTAGGTAATATCACTTACGCCCAAACCGTAACCATTGGAACTAGAATAGTAAGATAGAAAAAAATATACAGCATCCAGACAGCTTTGCTCGTCAGGGTAACAGCCTATTGCAACGGGCATTTAAAGGGAAGTGTTGCTATGAGTAAATATTTAAAATAAATTATATGAAAAAAATAGTAGTATTGTTAATTGCAGGCTTAGTATCAAATTCTTGTGGGAATAAACCATCAGAATCTGGTAGTTCAAATGAAAGTAATCAAAAGAAAGAAATAAAAAAAAGAGGTATTGAGCAATACTCCAATACTCCAAAATTTTGTGTAGCAGAACTTCTAGAATTGTTAAAACTAAATCCAGATAAGTATGAAAATCATTTATTATCAAAAGGATATAAATTTATAGAGAGTCAAAAAAATGAGAATTATGGCACTAATTATACATATTCTTACCCCAATAAAGAAAATGAAATTTATAGCTCCTTATATCATGATTTTAAAGATGGATTTGAATGTCCTATTGGAGTTAATTGGTCTACATTTAATAAAGATGAATACCTTAATCTTAAAAAAGAGGCAGAACAGCTAGGTTTTAAGTATTGGAGTTCATCAGAAATTTATGGTGGTAAGGCTGATTCATATAAAAATGATTCTGAAACTGTTACTTTTTTAATGGAAACCAAAAATGGTAAAACCATTTATGTAATAGAAGTTCGTTGTCTACCTGAAAGATTTAAAAAATAACTATGAAAATAAAAAGTCTTATTTATGTTTTCTTATTTTCAGTCACTCTTACTTCATGTGGGGGGTCAAAAGAATCTGAGCCTAAATATGCCATAGAGGGTCAATCTGAGAATGGTTTTGAAGAAGGTAAATATTGTGCAAAGGTTGATTATTACAATCCTAAAACAGGTACAAGTAATTCCTACAAGTTAAATGTTGATGTAAGAGACAATAAGGTGGTGAAAATTTATTTTGGAAATAGTGGTTACTTGGATAGTGATCACATGACACCCAAAACTTTAGATGAAAATGGAAAATGTAAAATCTATTCAGACAAAAATTATGAATACAGTATAGAAATTACAGGTTCAGAATGTTCTTTCACGGACAATGTATCTTCAGAAATAGATGGAGACACTCCTATCTTTACTTTTTTACAATGCGCAAATACCATAGGCATGTCACAAAAGGAAATAGACTTTTGCTTAAAAAACTCATACAGTGCAGATCAAATGCTGAGTGAAAAAGATTGTAATAGATTATTAGATTTCATTTTTGATATTAGGAGAGAAGAAGCCAGGTATCAACAGGAGATGGATGAGATTAGAGGTAAACAAAATGATTTAGAAAATGAAGTAAATAATGGTTATGTTCAGCGCATGAAAAGTTTTAGTATTGCTGGCAACCTTTGTCAGATGCTTATAATTTCAAAAAAGAAAAAAAATTACCTGCTTTTAGTTAGGGGCAATCAAGAATGCACTATGGGTACTGCAATTTTTGATGAATACAACTATGATTGGCAATTAGTTAAAATTAAAGAAGATCCCAGAATTTTACATTATTCAGGTCATTACATGAAAATTGTAAGCAGTGGTGGAAGTGTCTCATCACTTGAAGGAGAAATGAGTTTATATTGTGGTTTTTAGAGTTTAAATAATTGGTATTTATTAAATTAGAGAAATGAAGGAAATAGTAGTGTTAATGACAGCTTTAGTTTTATTTTCTTGTGGGAATAATGCACCAAATAGTATTGAAGAAAAACCAAATAATAAATCCAAAATTGAAAAGGGTCCTAGATTTAATTTGACTGAACTATTAACCATTAAGGACAAAAGTGCTAGCCAATTTGAGAATTATGTAATGGAAAAAGGCTACAAATTACATCATACAGAAGAAAAAGGCGATACACTTAATCATTATTACAAGTATTTGGCTGACGAGAAAATTAATGGGACAAGATATAACTTAAGTTTTACCTTCCCAAAACCAGGAAAAAATTTCACAAAACGTGTAGATTGGTTTTTTATAAATAATAGGCAGGAAAATTCAATTGATACAATCTATTTAAATATAAAAAAGGAAACTGAAAACGCTGGTTTTAAATGTTGGAATCTAAATTCATTCAAAGAAATTACTAACTATTCATATGTTAAGGGTACAACATTTGTTGATTTTAATGTTGGTAAACTAAGTGGCACTGATATACCTATGTATGGTGTTTCCATTAGTAATTTACCTGAATTGAAATAAGTATTTTATTTTGTTTTGAGTAAAAAAAATGATTCTATTTTAGAATTTTGCAAAATTATAAATGAGCAACTTCCAATTTCTTCAAGATGAATGGTCTTCCCTTTACAGATATACCTGTGCTTATTTTAACAGGTACTGTTTTTAATACTACCTGAAAAACTAATGGATAAGTACCATCTTTTTTCTGTCTACGCTTGTCTAAAACTAAGCTCAATGTTGCCATAGAAATTCATATTATGGCATCTAAAATTTGCAAGTAAATTTGCAAGTAAATTTGCCAGTAAATAGCTTTTTAAGGTCAATTTTTGGTGTTTTTAGTCTAATTTTCAGAAATTATAACCCAAACTAAAACCCAACAAAAAAACCCAGTAAAGCCTTAACTATACTGGGTTTTAGTTGCTCCCCCTGTTGGATCCCGTAAGTACGGGACGACCCTCTGATTAATCCCGCATGTGCGGGACTCTAACCAACTCAGCTAAATAACCATTTGGAGTGAATTGTGAATCACATAATTGCTCTATTAATTTTCTAGATTTTTGTTTTTTAATGAAGCGTTCGAACTGAATTGCAACGGTTTCATTTTGGGCTTCGAAGATTGATTTTAATATCCAATCTGAGGTCCTTCCAGTATACTTGTCTTTTGAGTTTGAATTATGTTGATTAAGACGATTCCAAGGATTGGAAGAGTACCCAACGTAATAACGGTCAATGCAAGAAGAATAAATTATATAAATAAAATAAGTCATCCATAAAAAAAGCCATCAGAAATGATGGCTTTTGCTCCCCCTGTTGGACTTGAACCAACGACCCTCTGATTAACAGTCAGATGCTCTAACCAACTGAGCTAAGGAGGAATGTATTTCCTTTTTTAAGACTGCAAATATATGAAATTGTTTGAATTCAGAAGTATATTAAGCTAAAAATCATCTTCCTCTAAATTGAAATCCTCCATTGTTGGCTCAAATGTATCCATCTCAGAATCTATCAAATCTTCTTGTGTAACATCTCCTTTCGTTGTTGGTCGGAGAATATTTGTTTTCGATACGTTTAATCTTATTTCCGTGCGCGGTAATCCCTCGTCCTGTGGGTAAGCTTTAGCAAATGGAGTTCCTATTACTTCAATGAGAGTGCCCCGAGTTAAGAAATCTATAATTCGCATATTGGAACCTTCGCGCTTCCAGATAGTACAGTTCACCCAAGTAGTTTTGGTTTTTGTCTGTCCGGTTTTTTTATCCTTCCAATTTTTATTGTGCGCAACAGGAAAATTAATGGCTAAAATACCTCGATCCATTGTTTTTACAACGGCGTCTTTGCCAATATTTCCAATTAAACGCGTCTCAAAAATAGTTGCCATTGATACTTAAATAAGTCGAAATTTAGTAAAAAAATCGTTCGTTATTACGAAATCAGCTGTGAGGAAATATTTCTAGATTCTACACCCGGCCGAAACGTTCAACAGAAGTAAATTTTGTTCTGATTATTTAAGCGTGTTTTTACTCAACTAATTTTTTTACAAAATTTGGTGTCGCAAAAGAGGCTTCATGAATGTTTTCATTGTAATAACGGAGCCCCTCTTGGTTTACGAAAGCCGCTACACGAAATGAATCTTTAAGTCTACTCACAGCCACATTCCCTTTTAATCCATATTGAAAACTCCACATACCAGTTGGGTAGGTAGGTACAAAAAATAAAGAAATGGGTGCATTATTTTTTCCAAAAATATGCTGTAAGGTCTTGTTCAACTCCGCAAACGCCTTTTCGTTAAATTTGGGAGATTCACCCTGTGCAACTAAAACTCCCTTTTCCTTGAGCGCGTTGTAGCAATTTGTATAAAAATCTACTGAAAACAAACCTTCAGCGGGGCCAACCGGGTCAGAACCGTCAACAATTATTAAATCGTAGCTATTGGCTTTGGCATTTTTCATGAAAGCGATTCCGTCGTCTACGATAAGTTTTAGTTTTGGATGATTAAATGCCGAAGCTATGTTTGGTAAAAATTGTTTACAGGCCTCAATGACGTGTCCGTCGATTTCAACCATGGTAACAGATTGAACAGAAGTGTGACGCAAAATTTCCCTCACAGTTCCACCATCACCACCGCCAATAACAAGAACATCTTTTGGTTCGTCTAACGAAAATAGGGCAGGGTGGGAGATCATTTCGTGGTAGTGAAATTCGTCTTTTTCCGTCGTCATTACCATATCGTCCAAGGCCAGCATTTTCCCATATTTATAAGATTCCAAAATGCGCACACGTTGAAATGGACTTTGAACATCGTAGAAAACATCCCCTGTGAAGCGAAGCGACAGGGCTTGATCGTCGTCTTTATCTGTGAACCAAACATTTCGGGTGAAAAACTCTGGATTACGCCATTCTGCTGCTTTTTGACGCATAGTAGTGATGTCAAAATCATTGCGCGTTAATAAGTTGACAGAACCACGTTTCATTTCAAGCGCAGAGTAGGATTTCGCTCCAAAACATTCTTTGAGGTGATCGAAGGATATCCAAGCATTCATTTCTCCACAAGTAAACAAGTCAACAGCGGCATAGCCATACTCAGGCCACGTATGGATAGCCAAATGGCTTTCTTGAATAACAACAACTCCTGAAACACCGTAAGGAGAAAAGTGATGAAAAGTTGAATTGATAACCGTAGCCCCTGCCTTTTGTGCTGCCCCAACCATGTCTCTTTCAATCGCTGCCACATCATTCATAATGTGGGGTTCACAATTCATAAACTCCACTAAAATATGATTGCCTAAAGCTTTACTCATCATCTCTTAAAATAATGGGCAAAAGTACACTTTTCAATGCGATAATTGCTGTTTTTTTCATTTTTAATGAGAATTTGTTTCCTGCAGATATTTCAAGTTTTCGAGGGAAACCTTCATTCTCGCATTTCCAAAGATAACCGTAACTTTTTCGCCATTGATTGACTCAACGGTTCCATTTCGGTTTGAGGAAATTAACTGAACCAAAGAACCACACTTTATTTTCTCTTGTTGGAAATCGTTTTTTTTCCTTACCTCTTTTGAAGAAACAAGAGACTGGTCACTGCTATTTGTTTTTTTTGCACTGCGCGCATTTATGGTTTTACGTGACTTTTCAAATGTTAAATAAGTTTTTATTTCAGAAAATAGTTCATCATTTACGCTCTTTTTTCTTGTATTTAAGGCAAAGCGTTCAACGAATGAAAGCATTTTTTTGCCGGCTTGAATTTCTTTGTTGAATAGGTCAACGCGCGCATTTTGAGAAGCTAATTTTACATTTAATTTTTCTGATTTCTCATCAAAATATAGTCTCGATTGCAATGCATCTCTTTGTGCAGTCTCGTGTTCTTTTATCAAGCGCTCCAGGTAATTTCTTTCCTTTTGAATGTCGTGTAACAATGCATCCATCTTAATTTTTCGTGGATCTAGCTTCAGCTTAGCACGTTTAATGATTTCATGATCAAAGCCATTTTGTGAGGCAACCTCAAAAGTAAATGAACTACCCGGTTGACCAATGGCTAATTTGTAAAGAGGCAATAAAGTCGAAATGTCAAAGAGCATGCACCCGTTAACAACATTTTTTAACTGTTCCGCTTTGGATTTTATAGTGGAGTAATGGGTTGTGATCACCGCAAACGATTTTCTCTCGTACAGTTCTTCAAGAAAAACCTCGGCCAAAACACCACCCAATTCAGGATCTGATCCAGACCCAAATTCGTCAAGCAGAAGAAGTGTACGCGCGTTGGAGGCTTCTAAAAAGTACTTCATTCTTTTTAAACGGTAAGAATATGTACTTAATTCATTATCAATAGATTGATTATCTCCAATATCCGAAAGTATTTGTTGAAAATAACACATTTCACTTTGCTCGTTTACTGGTATTAAAAACCCACATTGCAACATCATTTGGAGTAATCCAACCGTTTTGAGTGTGATGCTTTTCCCGCCTGCATTTGGACCGGAAATAACTACAATTTTTTGCTTTTCATTTAAAATAATTTGTTGTGGAACAGTTACTTTTCCTTGATGTAGATTTGTTTTCCAAAGGATAGGGTGGAAGGCCTCAATTACGTTCATCCTTGGCAATTTGTTTATAATTGGCAAGGAAGCTTTCATTTCTAATGCCAGTCTTGCTTTTGCTTGAATGAAATCCAATGAAATTAAAGCTTGATTATAGGCGGTGATCAGGGGTTTAAAACTTGCAATAAATCGCGTTAGTTTTTTTAAAATGCGCAAAATTTCTTTGTTCTCATCATCAATTAAATGATCTAATTCATTATTCAATGCTACATTCTGTAGAGGTTCAATGTAAGATAAATTTCCTGTTTTACTAGTCCCGTGTAAGTTTCCGGTGACTTTTCGTTTATATGCTGATTGCACCAGCAAAACGCGTCGGTTATTTACGAACGTCTCATATGTTTCACCAAGTAGTTTATCCCTAACCAATTTGCGCATTTCTTTTTCAAAGTTCCTGTTTATTTGCGCCCTCAATTGCTTTATTCGATTTCTTATTTTTAATAATTCATCCGAGGCATTGTCCTTCACAGAACCATCCTTATCAAATACTTCATTTAACTGCTTTATTATGTCTAGCGTATAATAGACTTTTCCCATAACCTGCTGGAGCATAGGAGTCCGGTCTTTTCTTTTTTCAATGAATGAAAGGAAGGAATTCATCGTTTGTGAGGCCAATAAGATCCTCCAAAATCCTTCCCGAGAAATTATTGAATCCTGGATGCCGAGTAATTTAATTTCTTGCTGAAGCTCTTCAAATTCAAGAGCAGGAATTGGGTCTCCTGAAATTCGAAGTTTTCTCCATTCGTTTACTTTTTGAAGTGCATCACTAATTTCTGAGAATTTATTACTCGGTGTTAATTGTAATAATTTTTTCTTAGCGCTCGGTTGTAAAACATATTCAGTTGACCATTCTAAAATACGATCAAGGTTTAAATCTAATTGTGATTGTTTATCTGTACAATGCATAACAACTAATATAAAAATAAAATAAGCGATTTGTTCACAACGGAATGATTCACTTGATGTATTATAATTAATATTATGTTAAATAGTATTTACAGATGACTCTCTGCCGGAATGCTTGATAACTGTTTAAACTATTAAGTTTATTCTAACTTCCAATGGTCATATCCCCCATCTAAGTCAAATATTATTTTGAATCCGACTCTTGAAAGTTCTTTACACGCACGACTGCTCCTTCCGCCTGACGCGCAATATACAACAAGCGGTTTCTTCTTGTCGAGTTTTGAAGAACACTGTACAATAAAATCTTTTAAAAAATAATCAATGTGAATTGCCTCTGGAATATAACCCTCCTGCAACTCATTCAATGTTCTAACATCTAAAATTTGAACCTCGAGATCTGCTCTCATTTTGTCAAAATCTAACTTGTCTATAAGCTTCTGTGACAAAGTCATCGAGCTAAAACCTAAAAAAATGAGAATCATAATCTTTTTCATATCCCATACTTTATTTCTAATTTAGTGAAGTTAATTTTTATTACACTTTCTATTTAACATAATGCATGTCAATTTATTCATTTAACGGATTCATTCCTGTTGTTAAACCAAGCAGCTTTATCCATCCGCAAGCCAATGTTACAGGAAATGTAATTATTGGTGAAAATGTTTACATTGGTCCCTATGCGACCATAAGAGGTGATTGGGGACTTATTATCATTGAAGATGGATGTAATGTTCAAGAATCTTGTACACTTCATATGTTCCCGGGTACAACCGTTCATTTAAAAGCCGGATCACACGTCGGGCATGGCGCCGTTATTCACGGTGCAACCTTAGGAAAAAACTGCCTGATTGGTATGAATTCGGTAATAATGGATGATGTAGAGATTGGCGATGAGTGCATCATTGGGGCCTTAAGTTTTTTACCTGCTAACATGGTTGTTCCTAATAGAAGTCTTGTTGTTGGCAATCCTGCCAAGGTTATCAAGGAAGTTTCAGATGAAATGATTGCTTGGAAAACCGAGGGTACTAAATTGTACCAAACCTTACCGCATGAATGTCACGCCTCCCTCCTGCCCTGTGACCCTTTGGTAGAAATTGATAAGAATCGACCAGTTCAACAAAAAAAATACTTCAAATGGGAAAAATAAATATACTGATAATAAGTATTTTAAATATATTTATATCTAATTATACTTTAGCTCAAAATCTACAAAAGCCCTCTCCTGTCGAAATCAGCGCATTACCGCTTTGGGCAAAAACAATGTATTCAGAAAACCCATCGATTTTTGAAGTTGACCAATTGTACAAAGAATTCTATCGGAACAACCCTTTTGAAAAATCATTTCATACGCAATACTACAAGCGTTGGCGAAGAAAATACCTGAATTACGCCGATGAGAATGGGTTTATTCACGAACCTAGTCACACCGAAACACATCACAATGATCAGGTATATCGCGGGAAGCAAACGAATGCCAAATCATCCGATTGGAATATTGTTGGTCCCATTACAAATTACCAGGAAGGAGGAAACCAGGGTTCCGGACAAACCAATGTGTTCAGCGTGGACCAATGCTTAAACGCTCCCACTTTTATGTATTGCGGAACGGAGCCGGGAGAAGTTTACAAGAGTTTGGATGAAGGATTGAATTGGAATTTAGTTTCAAAAAATGAGAATTTTGGTAGCGGTGTGACAGCGGTTGAAGTACATCCATCAAATCCAGATATTGTTTTTGCCGGGGGCAATAATGGTGTATTAAGATCCACTGATGGTGGTCAAATTTGGATAAATGTTTTGCCAAATACAAATTTTGGAGTAAATGAAATTCTGATCCATCCGACCAATGATCAGCTCATATTTACTTGCACGGATAAAGGTTTATATCGCTCTATGGATGGCGGAACAACTTGGAATCTTCTATTT
>Ga0194115_10006645_pt1 | contig 11677 bp, 13 predicted proteins | sample TA2MahsurfametaG_3_FD_148656 | JGI IMG/M metagenome (GOLD analysis project Ga0194115, IMG submission 148656) | Freshwater microbial communities from Lake Tanganyika, Tanzania - TA2015002 Mahale S4 surface | ecosystem: Environmental > Aquatic > Freshwater > Lake | place: Tanzania: Lake... | reverse complement strand
TGGTTTGAAAAATTATCAAGAAATAAAACCGATAAGGAAATCGTAGATTTCTTTGTCGCTAATTTTGTGAGTGCTGACGATCCTTCTACACTCTGGATTGGTAATATCATCAGAGAAGGTGATAATTACTATAAAAACTGGATGAAGAGAAATCAAAGTCTGACTTATGTCTTCAAAGAAGAGTCTGAAAAACTTTTCACTGAATATAAGTTTGAAGAAGTTTTTGATTGTTCTAAGGGTCATCCACCCGTTCTTAAAAAGTTCCTGAGTGGGAACATTAGCCTTGAAACACTGGTAATCTATGATAGAATATTCCTGTTCGGGAATAAGTTCGATAAGAGACTGCAAGACCCAGTGTGGGAAACCGTCAGTTTAAAAATGAAGAAATATTCACCGTTCATACATATAGATGTATTCCGTTACAAGAAAATCCTGAAGGAAGTTATCGTAGGAGAACAATGAGTTTTTTTGAGTCTGAAGTCGTCCGTGCTGAGATGACTGAAATTTCCGAGCTTCAGGAAGAAATCTACCATAATGTGTTTTCCTTTTTCAAAATGTCAAAGAATGACAAGATTAAACACGTAGATTTACTTCAAAAATTGCTGAACAAACAGCAGATTCTTTATACTCGTCTGAGTCTGTCAGATGATCCTGAAGCAAAGAACATGAAGAAGAAAATTGCAGAATCTGCTGCGATGATGGGTCTTGAACCGAATGTTGATATGAATGTCATCTTCAGCAACATGTCAAAACTCATTGGTGTGATGCGTGAACAGATTGACAAGAATGACCTGAAGGGTTAGAATAACGGGGTACACAAAGGCCAAATCCAATTCATACGAGGTACAAATGTCTTTTGCTAATCTTAAAAAGCAATCTAAACTTGGTTCGCTCACCGAAAAACTGGTGAAAGAAGTTGAGAAAATGAGCACTGGTTCTAGTGGTGTAGATGAACGTTTCTGGAAACCAGAGATGGACAAGACTGGTGTTGGTTCTGCAGTGATTCGTTTTCTGCCTGCTCCTGAAGGTGAAGACCTTCCCTGGGTGAAAATGTATTCCCATGCATTCCAAGGCCCTGGTGGTTGGTATATCGAGAACTCCCTGACTACCACTGGTGGTAAAGATCCTGTGTCGGAATACAATCGTGAACTGTGGAACACAGGTAGCGAGAATGACAAGGAAACTGTGCGTAAGCAGAAGCGCAAACTGAACTACTACAGCAACATTTACGTTGTGAAGGATCCTGCGAATCCTCAGAACGAAGGTAAAGTTTTCCTGTTCAAGTTCGGTAAGAAGATCTTCGACAAGATTCTGAATGCGATGCAACCAGAGTTTGAAGATGAAGAACCGATCAATCCCTTTGACTTTTGGGGTGGTGCTAACTTCCGCCTGAAGATCCGTAAGGTTGAAGGTTATTGGAACTATGACAAGTCAGAGTTTGACTCTCCTGCTCCTCTGCTGGAAGATGATGATGCTCTGGAAACTCTGTGGAAGAAAGAGTATTCTCTGTCTGCAATCGTTGCTCCCGATCAATTCAAGTCCTATGATGATCTGGAGAAGCGTCTGAAGTATGTGCTGGGTCAAAAGAGCCCTGCTCGTGCTGTCGCTGAGCAAGAAGAAGAGTATGAGTCCTATGTTCAGACTCCTACTAAGGAAGAAAAAGTGATGGAAGAACTGGAAGCATCTTATCAGAAGAGCAAGTCTTCTCCTTCTCTTCCGAATCTGTCAACCGTTGACGATGATGACGAAGACGATGCGATGAAGTATTTCCAGAAACTCGTTGACGATTGATTATTCGTAGAGTCTGATATTATCTCCTTGTTTCAGGGTGGGGTTCAAATATTGAGCTCCACCTTTTTTATACTTCATAATACTGTCAAGGTCATTGAAGACAATATTCAGATACGCTGGTTTAAGAATAAAAATATGTCTCTTATCGTCTTGAATTTTATCTTCGTATTGATAGTTTGTGATTCCATCTGTGATATTTGTTGCAGTCACTTCGGTTCCTAAACCAGAATCATAATAAGTCACCGAATAGTTTTGTTGAACTTCTAATCCTTGAGGGACAATTGTGATTCCGTTTGTATCCTTTACTTCTTGTGTTTCATAATGATGAACGCTGTATAAAACATCATAAGTCCCATACTTATCAATCAAATAAGTATCAAAGGATTGTTGAGACATGGGCCATTCTGTTTGAATGTTCAGAATATTGTTTGCAAGCAAGATTACCCAATCTAAAGTTGAATCATCATAAATTTCAAATGCAACGTTATCTGGTCGGTCATCACCAATAATGTCATATTTTGTGAAGAAATTTAAGTCTCCAAAGATATCTTCTCTTAACTTACCACGCTTGAAAAGATTCTTGACAGCAGAATAATTTGAAATTTCTTTTTCATCAGCGGTTCTGCTGACATAATTAAAATTAGGAACTTGACGGAAGTATGGTCTTGTCATTTTAGTATCCTATGCCGTCATTTGACGTAATGTCATACTCATCCCAATAAATTGGAGTAATTTCTTGAAATTGAAGTGAAATATTATAAGATACCATGGTTGCCTTTTTATCATTAAAAGTCATGTATGTTCCAAGAGGTGTGTAATCTACAGCACATGATTGAAGGGCACAATTTTTAATTTTTCCAATGGATGGATGATCTTTACCGTCTTCGTCTTGTACACCTTTTTGATATTGAATTCCAAAAACGTAAGGTGCCTTTAAGAATAAACGTGTTGATTCTCTTTGCACAGCCATATTCTGTTTGAAAAATTTTATGATTTTTTTAACAGTTTCTGCTTCTTCAGCATTTCTTGGCGACAATTTAAATTGAAACTGAAAAGGTCTAAGTGTTGGTCCCTGAAAAAGAAGTTCTAAGTTTGGGTTTAAGACATTTCCAGTGACTCTAGAAAGAAGTCCTTGAACACCAACTGCTTGTTCTGCTAAGTATAGTCTTCCAAGATTACCAAAAGTTTTATTATCTTTTAGTTGTCCCAATACTCCCTTAATACGCTCGGCAGTTGCTTCACCTATTTGTCCTGTACTCATAAAATCTAATGATAGATTAACTAATCTTCTTTGAATTTCGTTTAATTCTCCTGCCCCCCAATTTACAGAATTTTGATCACTAATTCCCGATTGAATTGGTAATATTATTGCATTTGGATTAGTATTGACTTTTATAAATCCAGGTTCTTCAATCTTTTGAATATTTGCAGCACTGATGTCAGTTTTTTTAACTTCATAGACACTAAATCTAATTCTATCTTGATCATCAGCCATGTCCCGAGGATACACCAAATATGCTTCATCCTTAAGACCTGTGGCAGGAAGATTTGGAGGTGCTATCGGTTTAGATGTTTGATCTGGGGGAACCGTGGCTACGTTATTTGCCATTTATTTTTTTCTAATTATTTAGTGACGAATTTGGCATAAGGCAGTGAGCGAAGATAATCAATCTCACTATTATTCACTAAGTGTAGTTGCCCAACAACTTCTTGCCATGTATAATTTCTAGATTGCCCCCAATGAAAGTTAATTCCTTTAAATCCCCATCGTTCTACAGCAGTTACAGCAACTAATGGGTGTTCGTCATAAGTAATTTCATCAGTTTTGGGTAAGTAGATAAATGTATAATACTTTCCAACATCAGGAATCAGTTCTATTTCACGAAAAACTTCAAGAATATTCAGCATAATGAACTCCGCATCCTCAGAATCATCTATTTTCTTTTTTAGTTTTTCGGTTCTTGCGGATGCCATCAGCGAATACCTAACTCCTCTTCTGTTATAATTTTAAATTCAATCATATGATCTTTACAAAACTCTTCTGCTGCAGCCCACTTTGCCTGATTAGTTGCATACATGTAGACTTCATTGATATATGATTTTGTCGTTCTTGTCTTTGGTTTTGGTGGTTCAGTTTGCTTCTTGGGTTTGATTTCTATAATATATTTCTTGATTTGACCGTTACTCTCTTTTACCTTAATAATAAAATCTGGAAAATAAGTTCTGACTTTTTTTCTTACTGGATCATAATATTTGATACGAATTTCTTCAGAACCCCAAGCGATTATATTCTCATTTAAGTCACACCAACGGCAGAAAATCCTTTCCCAACTGCTTCTACAAATGATGTTGTTGGGGTCTCCTTGGTATTTTCTAGGATAGGATGGTTTGTAGATACTCTTGATACTTTCTGCCATTATCCCACATACATAATATATCAATAAGAATATTTATAGATGGCGGCTTTAGATCCAAAAGTTGGGATTTCAATGAGTGAAATTAAAAGCAAGTTATTAAGACCTGCTTTAACTTCCCACTATATCTGTGATTTTCAACCACCAGATACTGAATTTATAACAGCAAGAATTAATACTGCTCCCGGTGAAAGATATGATAAATTATCTTTAGCATGTGTTGAAGCATCTTTGCCAGGGTCTTCACTGATGACAAATGAAATTAATGATGATCACACTGGAGTTACTGAGAGACAAGCATATCGCAGACAATATGATGATCGTGCTGACTTTACTTTTTATGTTGGCAACGAAGACTATTATGTAATCAGATTGTTTGAAGCGTGGATTGGATACGCCGCAGATGAACAATATGGCGATCAACAAAAACGTGCAGCCGCAAATAATTACTATTATAGAGTCAATTTCCCCGACAGTTATACAACTGGAGGAACTTTTGGTGGATCTTTATCAATTCGAAAATTTGAAAGAGACTATGCCACGTCAGGAGTATCGTTAATTTATAATTTTGTAAAGGCATTTCCAGTAAATATTAACTCCATGCCAGTTGCATATGACTCATCTGAATTATTAAAATGCACTGTATCATTTTCTTATAGTCGTTATTGGATAAAAACTGAAATCAAACCAAGGATAGATCCACTACAACAATTAAATCCACTGCAACTATTGCCAGGTAATGTTGGCGGATTCACTGGAGCAGGATTTGAAGTATTTGTAGATCCTGGTTTGGCGTAATAAATAATCATACTGAAATTCTATAGGTTATTATGCCTTTACCAAAGATCTCCACACCAACATATGAGTTGGAATTGCCATCGACTGGAAAAACAATTCAATATAGACCGTTTCTTGTAAGAGAAGAAAAACTTTTAGTTCTGGCACTGGAAAGCGAAGATAGCAAACAAATCACAACGGCTATCAAAGCAGTCATCAAAAATTGTATCGAAACAAAAAATATTAAGGTAGAAACTCTTCCTACATTTGACATCGAATATTTGTTCTTGAATATTCGTGGCAAGTCTGTCGGAGAAGAAATTGAACTGAGCATCATTTGTCCTGATGATGAAGAAACTTCGGTTCCTGTTAAAATTAATGTTGATGAAATTCAAGTTCAAAAGAATCCAAGTCATACTACAAAAATCAAAGTCGATGATTCAATTATGATGGAGATGAAGTATCCATCACTGGATCAATTTATTAAGAGTAATTTTGATTTGTCTGGTGATAATGCAATGGATCAGTCATTTGATTTGATTGCATCTTGCATTGATAAGATTTACACTGAAGAAGAAGTATGGTCTGCTTCAGATGTGACTAAAAAAGAATTGACTGAGTTCTTAGAACAAATGAACACAGCGCAATTCAAACAGATTGAAAACTTTTTTGAGACAATGCCTAAATTAAGTCACACAATCAAAGTTAAGAATCCAAAGACTGAGATTGAAAGTGATGTAGTTCTTGAAGGGTTATCGTCTTTTTTCGCATAGCAATGGTCCATATGGACTTAGAAAGCTATTATCAACTCAATTTTTCGTTGATGCAGTATCATAAATATTCATTAACTGAGATTGAAAATATGATACCTTGGGAAAGAGACATCTATGTTGCTCTTCTCAAGAATCATTTAGAGGAAGAAGAACTCAAACAACGACAGGCTAATGGCTGATAACTTCAATAATAAAAGAATATCAGCCCTTAGTTTAGTTGGTAGGGATAGATATGAGCAGTATGCCCAAGAATTATTTGCACAAGGAACAATTGGTGGTGAAAGATTAAGTCCTGCAGAAAGAAAAGAGGGATTTAAGAGAAGGAATAATAAAGTTCAGTTCAAAACTTTTGTAGAAAGAGTTTTACAAAAGAAAGCGGTTGCCGCTGCAAAAGTCAAACCAATCAGGACCAGAGTTCTGCCCGGCACAGCAGAGCGTGAACGTGGCGGTGCCCTTACAAAATTTATTCCTCAACCAGAAGCACAGAAATCATCCTTTAGTATTTTAAAAGTTCTAAATTCAATTTTAGATACACTAAAAAATCAATTTAAATTCGATAAGAAAAAAGAAGATGATGATAGAAAAGAAGAAGAAAGAGAAAGAAGAAGTAAAAGAGAAAGTGCTCTTGAGAGCGTAAAAAAAATTGGAAAGGGAATTGTAGATAAGGTAGTAGCTCCTTTCAAGAGTATCTTTGACCGCATTTGGAACTTTATTTTATATACATTCCTGGGTAGAGCGTTTACTAAATTGATGGAATGGTTGAAAGATCCAAAGAATAAAAAAAAGGTATTTACTTTAGTTAGATTTTTTAAAGATTGGTGGCCATCAATTCTTGTTGGTGCTTTAGCATTCTTTACACCACTTGGCAGTTTGATTGCCACGATTACTGGCACAATTATTGCATCAATAGCGCGTATTGCTGCAGTAAATCCTTTGTTAGCGGCAGCCATAGCAACAGTGGGTGGAACATTTAAATTGGTGAGTGATGCCAAAGGAGCAAATCAAAGGGCAGTAGATGAAGCGAGAAAGAAAAAAGGATCTACATTAACACCAGCCGAAGAGGCAGAAGCAGTTACTCAAAAAATGACTAATCCCCTTATGGGAGGATTTATAATACCAACTTTAGTTGACCAACAATTGTCCCAACCATCTATTCCGAAAAAAGACATTGGTGGATTAATTAGTTCAAATACAGGAGTAAAAATTAGTGGAGCAGGTGCGGATACTCAACTGACAGCATTGCAACCTGGTGAAGTTGTAATGAATCGCTCTACAGTGAATGCTGTAGGAGCTCATAATCTTCTTGGATTAAATCGAATGTTTGGTGGGCCCAATGCAAATAAACCAGTATTTTCAAATAACATTCGCTTAGCGCAGGGTGGTGGAATAATAGGATCTATTGGTAGATTTCTTTCTAGTTCTGGAAGAGTAATGGCTCCTAGAGGAGAACAGTTTAGTGGTCAGCAAACAACAGTTCAAAAAATTTTTGGAATGACTGTTCCTGGATCCGAAAGATTTACAACTTATAGTCCAGATGATATAGAAAGATATAATAGAGCTAAACCAACAAGACCACTTGTTACTGGATCAAAACTTTATATAAGTCCAGATGGTTATAGTCAATATAGTGCTCCAACAACAAGAACACAGTCCAGAACGGATGCTGCAGCACCAGTTTCTCCAGAAAGAAGAAGAGAAAAAGCTTTAACTGAAGCAATTCAATTAAATCGAGATTTGGAAAGAACTTTAAGAAATGTTCCTGGTGCTGGTGGATATGTTGATATTCTGAAACAATCTGGAGATTTAGGTGAACAAGAGTTGAGAAATCAACTTGAAATGGAAAGGAAAATAAAAATTCTTGGACCACAATCCAGAGTTTTACCTCCAGGACCTCCACAAAGAGGGAGATCGAGTATTATTAATCTACCTCCAATTGCTCAAACAGCATCTGCCGCAGGAATGGCACCAGCAGCAGGAACTCAAATTCCTTCGTTCCCAGCAGTATCTGCAAGTGGTGGTTCCGACAGAGCAACTAACGCAAGCATCTATGGAATAGTCTGATATGGCAATTAATGCACAGAAACTATTACCACAATCTAAACTGACAACTGCCGAAAGAATGGCAGCCTCTTATGATAAGAGAGTTGATGACGTTTTAAACTTTAAAATCAAAGAAAAATTGATTAATGTTGATAAGTTCTTCAAAAAAGAAACCAAAGAGAAAGTCAAAAAAGCGAAAAAAGAAAAGGTAAAGAAAGAAAGAGCAAAAAGAGAAGAGAAAGAAAAAGATTTAGAAACACCAAAGGGCATCAAAGGTATTGATAAAGTTAAATCATTATTTCCTAAAACTGGAATTTTAGATGCAATTCAACGATTCGCTACATTCACTTTCCTCGGATATTTACTGACTAAGTTTGAAGATAATCTTCCAGCAATTGCAAAGATTGATAAAAACAATCCGCAAATTGGAAAAGTGTCTGGTGATATTTTTACAGGAATATTAAACTCATTAGAAGGATTTATTGGAGGTGCCACTTTAGGAACTGTCAATTCAATTGAAGCAGCATATGATGCCTATGACAATGTTAGAGGAACCATTCAAAAATATGGCGGACCAAACGCAACTAAAAAGTTTGATGAACTTTCATCTGGATTAAACAAACTTCTTAACGCAACAATTATTCTTGCAATTTTATACTCTAAAAGATTAAAGGAACCTCCAAAAGGTCCAAAAGGTCCTAGTGGTCCTTGTGTATGTCCTCCAACAGGATTAGCCCCAGCACCAATTAGATCAACAATTCCGCAAAGAAAACCTGCGTTTGATTTGGGAAAATTATTGGGAACAACACTTGAAACTGCTAATATTTCTGCTAGTGTGGCATTGGCATTTTTAACAGCTGCTGGATATTCTCTTAAAGATTTAGTTTTAGGTGGAGCAAAAAATGGTGGATTAATTGTTGGATATGCTAGAGGAGGCCAAGCAACAAGAGGTGGTAAAGTAGTAGGTGGTGCCGTTGGAAGAACATTCAGGGCACAAAGAATCCAGACTCCTAAAAAGGTTCAACCAGAAAGAGTTAATCCTGGTAAAGATGTTGGTGGTAAATTAAAGATTGAAAAGTTATATCCAAATCCAAAACCAGATGGGAAGAAGAGAGTTCCAAATCCATACAAAGCGTTAACTGGGGTTTCTGATAGTTTAGATAAAGGTGGATGGATTGGTGCTTTGATGGCTGCTGGTGTCAAATTAGCACTGGGGCAAAAAGTAGACAGTAAGAAAATTGCAGCATCTGTTGCAAGTGGAGTTGGATCTTTATCACAAGCGAGTGATCAAGGTTTAGGAACAGTATCTCGTTCAATTTTGGGAATGGCAGATGGTGGTATAATTCCTTCATTGGGATCAAATACTCAAGTCGTTGGTAACTTACTCGCAATTTTAATTCAATCTAGAGTTAATGAAGCACTTAAGAGTGTTACTGATGAATTGATCAAGGGTGGATCTGACGGTGGTGGTGGACCACGTGGTCCTGGTGGTCCTGCAGGCCCCGTTGGTCCTACTGGTCCTGCTAGCCCTGGTGGTGGAAGTTCATCTGGATTGTTCGAAGGAAAAGCAGCAGATATTCCACCAGAAGGAAAAGCACTTTTAGATGCAATTGCTGGATCAGAATCTAGTGGTTATAATTCTAGGTATCCATCTAAAACTTTTAGTGGATATGGTGATCACCCAAGACTTGATGAAATTATTCTGAGTGGTCCAAACAAAGGACTTACAAGTAATGCTGCAGGTCGTTATCAATTTATATCAACCACTTGGGATGATTATAAACCAGGAAAAGCATTTACTCCAGAAAATCAAGATATTGCAGCATACCGATTAGCTATCGCTGCATATGGTTATGGTGAGAAAGGACTTATCGAAGCACTTAGAAAAGATCCTTTGGCAGTTGCAAATAAGTTAAGTGGAACTTGGACATCTTTACCTGGTGGATTTGAACCAAATGATGCTACTAATGGATTTCTATCAAGATTCCAGGCAAGCATTAAGAAATATAAAAAACCCAAGCAAAAAGTTTCCACAGTTTTTAAAATTCCCGCAAAAGAAACAGGTTCTCAAACAGGTCTTTCTCCAATTTTTCAATACCCAACACCAGGATCTACAACTTTACCAGGAATTGAGAAATCAAGACCACAAAAAGTTTCTTCTCTTTCACAATATCCTTCTTATGATAGTGCTAGTGGTAGTATGATGGTTGCTATTCAACCAATTATTATTGAAAAAACAGTTCCAATGGCATCTGGTGGAGGAAGTCAAACCATTGCATTCCCAGTTCCTGTTGGTGTAAATAATAATATGGCAAGTCTAAGCAGATGACAGCAAATATTCAAGCCCAAGGTGGCGAAGGTCAGATTAATCTATTTGAGATTGTATCTAACTATACAAAGAAACCAACAGATATTTCCAATGGTATCATTGAGTTTACTTATCACGAAAGTATCTTGGATCATACTGTTCGAGCAACTGCGACTTTAACTGATACTGGATACAGAAGAAATGAAGAGGGCTCAGCAGTTGTTGAGAGTGGTGATGTGAATCTCAATACTGGTGAGTTTGTGAATATCAAGTTCACTGATGGTTATGACAATCAAATTTATTTTGATGTTGAGAATAATAATCAACTAAGAATTTTAGAAACTCGAAACATTGATGAGAGTACCAATAAAATTGTTTATACAATTGACATGACTTCTACTGAGTATCATGATAATGACAATCTAGAAAGTGTGGTTACAAAACGATTTGACGGAAAAATTACTGATAGTATAAAAAGTATACTACAAACCATTTTAAAGACAAAGAAGACAATCAATGTTGACTCTGGATTAAATGATTTCAGTTTCACTGGAAAAAGTCAAAAACCTTTCTATCTTTGCACCTGGTTAGCTAAACGTTGTGTTCCCGAAATTGCTGGAGCAAAAGGAAAACTCGCTGGATATTTTTTCTATGAGACTGCAGAGGGATTTCAGTTCAGATCAATTGATAAGTTATTTCAACAGCAACCAAAGAGAAAACTAATCTTCAACAATTTAATTGGTGAAGTTCCTCCTGGTTATAATGGTAAAATTTTAGGTTATTCATTTGATGCTACATTCAATTTGAAAAGATTACGCCTGACTGGTGCAATTGGCCAAGCAGAAACAAGAACATTTGATCCTTATACTAACAAGTATAGTGATAAGAATGCTGTAAACTCAAATGTCCAGTTTGATGAGAGTAATACTGGTGGACAAGAGAGAATCAAGTATGGTGATGATCAAAATAAAACAACAAAACGATATATCAAAATATTAGATACTGGCGCATTACCAAGAGGAACGAACTTAAAAAGTCAACTTGAAAAATCAAAGCAAGTTAACTTTAATGTTGATGAGATTTTAATTCAGTCTGCAATGCGTTACAATAGTCTCTTTGGTATTAAATTATCAGTAACAATTGCAGGAGACTTTAGCATCCGCGCTGGTGACATCATCTATTGTGAGTTTCCAGAAGTTTCTGCAAAAACCAATACCACATATAGCCAGAAGAAAAGTGGCATATATATGGTATCAGATATCGGTCATCGTATAACAAAAAACAGTTGTTATACGACCTTAAACTTAGTAAGAGAATCTATCGGAAGGAAAACTTTTTAACCATGGAAAGATCACTCCAACAACACATCAACAATGATCGTGATGAACTGGATAATCCAAATACAAATGGTCAACGTCGTCGCCATTTAGAGGATGAACTGAATGCACTTGAGCAGTATCAAGTCAATCATCCTGACGAAGACCATGATCCATCTGGATTGGAACTGTTCTGTGACTCAAATCCAGATGCATTAGAATGTAGGATCTACGAAGACTGATGCAAGAAAATTTTTT
>Ga0194115_10006638_pt1 | contig 11685 bp, 8 predicted proteins | sample TA2MahsurfametaG_3_FD_148656 | JGI IMG/M metagenome (GOLD analysis project Ga0194115, IMG submission 148656) | Freshwater microbial communities from Lake Tanganyika, Tanzania - TA2015002 Mahale S4 surface | ecosystem: Environmental > Aquatic > Freshwater > Lake | place: Tanzania: Lake Tanganyika... | reverse complement strand
TGGCCTTATTAATGCTACCACATGCCCTTTGATCCAGCACTTTTCTACCCGTGAGTGTTGCAGTGGAGAACCAACCGAAGCACCCATGCCTCCTACTGGCGATGCTTCAGCTTTTGGGTACGGGGCCTATTGGGCTATGATCGGAACAGTTGGTATGCTCGGTAGCGTCTTCTTCCTCTAGGTTGCCTCGTACATCGTCGTCGTTTTGGAGAGCCTACGAGACATATTTTTGCTCAATCTGGTGTTGCGCCTCACAGCACAGGGCGAGGACGATTTGCTTCGACAATGTCTTTGTTTAATTCCATTTAATTGTAATGTCTAAAGTTTACAACCATACCCATTACAAGGAATTCGCTCGGTGGAATATGCTGATCCATTGGAGTGTAGCGTGAGTCTTCTTATTGCGTATTGTCGATGTTAGGATCAGCTAGACGTGGTTCTCGCCGTATCCGCTACCGTGGGGATTTCCGCTTTTCGGGGGCGTTCCTAGCTGCTTCTGGACTAGCGACATTGAATAATAACCCTCTTCGACGACATGCGTGGTTTCACGATCATCATGAAAGCATAACAACATGACGAAGCAAAAGACAACTTTGCTGATTTGTCGGTCAAGAACGACCTTTGGAGTTTCCAATCCTTCCTGGCCGCTCACAGATTCGTTGTACATCTCGCTGACGGCCTGGAGAGCACTTCCTTGAGTGGTCTAGTCTGTCGTGGCCCACCACGCCATGAACACGATCAAGGTCCAGAAAAAAACGTCGACATGGGGCTGAGCATTGTTCAACCCGCCATAGTGGACAATAGTCAAGCCAGTTCCAGATATCATCAACACTGCCAAGGCAGGTGTATGACAATCAATCCATTCAACAGGGGAACCTTGTCGAACCAAAAGTGCAAGACAGGTGCGTTGGCACTTGCTGCGACAAGCCGTTCGATGCAAGTTGTCACAATTATTCCCCCACCAAACAGCACACCTCCAACCATATGACTCAGGAGATAGACATGTTTTGGTACAGTCCTAAGAACTAGTGGCGATGGTCCCACGGTGTTGTTGACTATCAAGAAAGCGCTGATGGAAACTATCCAACAGGAAGTAGAATCAGTTCGACTTTCTTGGATTCGTCGATGCTCCAGGCATCTGTCCAAGAAATGTTAGTGGGTGGCGCTCCCTCCGCTGCCACTGCGCCCTGCTGATCTTGTACTGTTGTCTCGGTGAGTTTCCCGAGCAGGTGCATCCCCACGGGTCAGGTCTGGATTTCATGTACCGCCATTCATTGTTCTGAGATTGCTTGAGACGTTGTGTTTGACTGTATAATGGTTTCGTCTCGAAGATCTGCTTTGACTTGTTTCCGATTCGATCGATCGTGATTCGTGATCCTCCAAAATCCATCTCATCCGGCGAACCAGGACCGATCCGAGGCGAATGAGAAGAGCGCCAAACTTGGGTGCGAACACTACAATACCGGTACTAGAAGTGGATAAGTCTTTTTGTCGATTTCAACAAGAGCGGCTTTCCGGCCCACTATTTTTACCGCTTCAAATACAAAAAGACAAAGAAAGGGTCTTTTTTGGTGGCCGAAAAAGTGAAGGACCCATTTTCGGACTTGAAATCCTAGAAAACCAGTCGCGTTGCAGTTGATATCCAGCATGATTATCAGGAAGCTGCTGCAGCCTTCTTGGCGGTCACACGAGGGCTCTTCCCGAAAAATTTAATCTAACCTCAACCATTACTCTTTACGGGCAGCTGTCGATTCAATCCGAAGTAATGTTCAAATTCGTTGCCACGTCGTTGTTGCTCCTTGCCGTTCGGGCTGAGGATATGAATATGACTGATGATATGGTGATCGCGCCCCCTCCAGGAAATGGAACTGACGGTGACCCCTTTTACTGTGAACTCTGTCCGGGAGGTGGAATCAAGTTTCCCGAAGCCGTTCTCGTCGTACCTACCCAAGAAGACAGCACATGTGGCGAATACGAAGATTGGAACTTGGCTGGCCTTTTCAATGCTAGCACATGCCCCATGATCCAACAGATAACAGTCAATGTGTGTTGCAGTGACCTAGCCGAAGAACCCGCGCCTGCTCCCACGCCTTCTTCAGCTTTTGACTACGGGACCCACTTGGCTGTGATCGGAACAATTGGAATGCTGGGTAGCGTCTTCTTCCTCTAGGTATCCTCATACCTTCGTCGTCGTTTTGGGGAGCATACATGCCACATTTTTGCTCAATCTGATGCTGCGCATTGCAGCACAGGGCGACGACGATTTGCTTCGACAATGTCTGTGTTTAATTATATTTAATTGTGTTGTGTAGATTTTCCCACCATACGTCCACTACAAGGAATTTCCAAGATACAAAGTACCGCCCTGATCTTGTACTGTTGTCACGGTGAGTATTCCGAACAGGTGCATCCCCACGAATCAGGTCTCGATTCATGTACCCACTGATTTCGACTTCCGACATGTATTCTCAGAGTGTCGATTGGGACAGGGAAACGTAGTGCAAGAGTGACTCTTACGGTGTTCCTTTCCATATCTTAACATCACGATCGTTTACTGTCAAAGTGGTCGGTGGTTCGGGGTTCGGGGTTCGGGGTCGTGTTCACTGTCGTATACCGGGGAAAAGTGTCACATCAAGAAATCTCAAGTTCAACCCTTAGTGTATTCTGGCCATTTGTTTGTCGTATTTTGTTAAACTTTACCTCTTTTTAAGTATGGGGTCATTGAACAAACCATTGAGCATGGAGAGACGCCAACGTTGACGAACCAATGGGCATGGAGAGAGAACAGATAGCGAGCAACCGGCTTTACTGTTACTATTCCCCCCTGCAACCACAGTCGCAACCATCTACGGTTGTTGCAACCATAGGACCCTCGTATATGCCTGTGAGTGCGATATCACCGTCACTGTCATACCTCTAGCCACGAACTACCTATGATGTAGAAACTCATGTCGTATCACAGTCATACGAGTATCTCCACTGCCTCTAGTAGAATTCCAAAGGACTGGTCCTCCCACAACCCAGACGACCGATCAGTACAGCGGAGAGCAACCATTTTTCTCCGTCACCATGAATGAAAAAGGTGACCCGACAGAGTCGGTGCCATAATGCGATGCAAACGGAAAAGAAGGAATAGAAGCTATTTTGAGGTCTCGCAACAAACTACGGTGGATCCGTTGCGAAAGATCCGCCTAGGGGTTCGAAGTTTTCGAGGCGACAGCTGTAGACCGGAGGTAAAATTATCACGAACCGTAGCGCTACAGGAAAGTACCCACCACAATAGCGACTATTGTCCCTTTCGGCACGATCCTATTTGCTTCTGGACTACTGACTTCCCAAAAATTATTGTTTACGCGTTCCATGGGAATGGAAACAACGTACCTGGCTTCAGCACCATCATGGAGTATAGCAACAAGACAAAGAAACATGAGACAACATTGCTCACATGTCGGTCAAGAACGACCTTTGGAGTTTCCAATCCTTCCTTCCCGCTTTCGAATTCGTCGTACATCTCATTCACGGCTTGGAGAGCACTTCCCTGTGTGGTCAGGTCTGTCGTAGCCCACCACGTCATGAATGCGATCAAGGTCCAGAAAATAGCATCGACATGGGGAGGGGCAATGTTCAAACCTCCGTATCGCACAATGGTCAGACCAGTTCCAGATATCATCGACACCGTCAAGGCAGGTACGACGATCAACCCGTCCAGTATGGGAACTTTGTCGAACCAAAACTGCAACACCGGTGCATTTGCACTCTTGGCGACGAGACGTTCAATGCACGTTGTCAATATGATTCCTCCACCGAACAGCATCCCTCCAATCATATGACTCAAGAAGAACACACGCTCAGGTACAGTTTTAAGGAATAGTGGCCATGGACCCACGGTGTTGTTGATAAGGATAAATGCGCTAATGGAAACCATCCATACAGTAAGTAGAATCAGCTCGATTTTCTTCGACTCGTCCATCCCCCATTCATCTTCCAACGAAATTTTCGAGGATACCTTTGTTGGTAACGCAACTTGTGGATCCTCTACCGTTTTATCTGGAAATATTTTGAATAGGTGCATCTGGGTTGAACCGCGAGTCATCATGGAGTCTTCCAGAGGAGAAAGCGGAATCGTCGTTTTTGTCATCATTGCTCGTCCCGGTGATGAAAAAGCAGATGCCGCTGCAATGAACGACAACTGAAGTAGCCTACGAATCGACATTGTTATTGTCCACTTTGAAAAGGTGAAGACTCAAGGTACTCCTCGCGAAGATGTGAAAGGAAAGTCGAATGGGATGGGATAGTAAATGTTGAAGTTTCTCAACCGTAATACTATGCTACGATGATGGCCGACGAAGAAAAACCCATCTGCTACATTAGCAAACTCTACGGTCAGATTCGATGACGAAGGCGGCGATCCACGTATTTTCTTCCATTAAGTAGGTTCTGGAGGAGACGAACTGGACTTCGGTATAGAGGCTTATGCGTAAACTTGACGTCATGCTTTCCATGCGATCAAAAGTGAGTCGACACAACCACGACCGCATCGCGAAATTCGGAATTTCACAGTGTCGTTGTCGATAGATGAGAGATGAGTCACCGTCGCTACCATCAGCACCCGGACGTTTCAACGATTGTATTCACTGTCACTGTCATTCACATCCACCTACGCCCATTTATGTCATTTCTTGTACATGCATCGGCGCATCTGAGTAGTGTAAAGTGAATATCATGAAGTTCCCGTTGTCTGCCGCAATCGCGATAGCTGCCATCGATTGTTCGAGTGGATTGGTACCCATCGTACTACCAGTCCATGCTGAAGTTCGACAGACTCTAATGCCAGGATCTTCGATCCTTCTGAGTGGTTCTGAAACGAAGCCGGCATCTTCCATCACCGTCGATAATCTTATGCTCAAATCACTTGAAGACGAAACGAAGGCTGCCGAACAGGAGGCCAAGGTCGACCGACGTCGAGCGGCTTTGGAGAGGAAACGAGAAGCCTTTTTCGAATACGAGGCAAGGGCGGCGACTGAAAAGGAAGCCCAAATCGAAGCCGCAGAACAGAAGGCACTAGCAGAGGCTCAGAAAGATAAGGCCCAAGCCGAACGACTTCGGGCGATGGAAGAAAAGGTCGAACGAGAGGCGGCGACTGCCTTGTCAAGAAAAGAAAGGGTTGAAAAGCAAAAGGAAGCCAGGGTACGTGGTCGTAGACACATAGTTTGGATATTGTTGGTGTTCTATGCTAGATGTGAGGTTCAGGAAGCTAACTTGTTGGAACCCAAAAAATACATATTCTCCTATGATAACAGAGATTGTTGGCGGCAGAAAAGGCGTTGGAACGAAAGGAGGAAAAGGCTGAAAAACTTGAAAGAATATTCCTTGCCGAAGAAGTACAGGAACGAAAGATTTTGAAACAAAAGCTAGACGCTGCAGTTGCTGTAAGTACTTACATTATTTCGTCCCCAAAAAAGAACTGTTGTCGAAAAGATCTCGCTCCTCTGCCTGTGCTGTTGATGGAAATGACGATGATGTTGTTTTTGAACCTTACGACCTGAATGATATTCTAACCTGCGAGCCACTCGTTCATGGCAATTGATGCACAGGAGGAAAAACAATACGAACGAGCAGAAAAGAAATACGAACAAGCTGCATCACTAGCTCAAGAAGATGAGGAGGAATTGAGGTATGTAGCTATCATGGTGCTTGGTGACTCGCCTCGCGACATGAACTAACATTTGTCTCTGCTTCTATCGGAATCTTTAGACTGGTAAAGAAGTTCTTTGTCAACTAAGAGCGAAGAAAGACAGGCATGTTAGTCTTGTATCAACCATCAAGAAGATAGCAGTCGTACGGTGGCCGCATCAAGAGCTTTCTTGCGCCGTAGTGAGGTGTGACTCAACATGAATTGAGAGAACAGTAGGCATCTGCTAGCAAAAGGGGAAAGCGGATGGCCGATCTGAACGTGAATTTTTCGGGTATGCATAGGTAGACAAATCCTGTCGCGAAAGTAGATCCATCGACCCCATCGTGAATATAGACCGACCAATCCAGTGTTGTGAAAAAATCCTACATTTTGTAGAAAAAAGATTACATCTCCTAGAGTAGTGGATTTCAAGGTGTGACCTGGATTCCAGGTGCAGGACACGGATTGTGAAACCCTTCAAAATGAATGTTCTCATATGGGAAAAGGAACGGTTGATTTTGTCGCGGACAACGAACAAAAACAGAAGGATTCTCTCTCACACATCGTTGGAGATCGTTCGTTCGACTCGTACAGATCGAATGTGTTGGATCTTCGACAGGGTATCCCTTCCATTCCATCATCGATCGAATGATGATGCGACGTGTTTGGGGGACGTGAACAATTTGTCTCTGCCCTCTTCTCGCTCCGACGGCGATTCTCACCCAAATCTCCGCTAGTAGTCCATGGCATCGGCTACACGCCAATCGGTTTCGTTAGGCTTCCACATGTCGTGTGTAACGTTCGCCGGTGAGACACTGACAGCCAGAAGTGGACTACTATTCTTGACAACGGAGGAGTTTGACTTTTTCTTGAGAGGGCTGGGACGACGCATGGAACCATTCCTCCTTTTGGGTGAGACTGGCATCGCAGTCTTGGAAACCTTCTGAACGAGAGTTGTCTTTCTCTGCTTCTTGTCAGGGATCTTCTCCTCTTCATCTGAAGATTCGGGTTCCGTCTTGTCATCGTCCTCGTGCTCGTCATCATCCTCCATCTCTTCGTACGAAACCTTCGTGGCGGCTCGACAAGTAGGGCGAGTCTTTGGGATATTTTCCTTGACACTTGCTTCGGTAGAGTTCTCCTCATCTTCATCGACGGGCGACAAGATCTTTCGTCGGATTCCACTCCCAAGATTCTTTCCCCCCTTGATGGTAGCAGCGATATTGGCTGCCTTCTTCTTGACGTCTGCCTTTTTGGCTTGACGACCAGCATTGGAAGAACGAGTCATTGAGGCTGTTGGCACACGAGAAACAAGAGAGAGTGAGAGGGCAAGTCGGTGTGATTGGAAGTGAAAGGAAACAAAAATACGGCATCGAAGCTGTCGGCGGCAACTTTCATTCGTGTATACACGAGGTGGTCCACAGCTCGGGGCAATCTACATCCTTCGTGGGAAACTTTGCGTTTGCAATGACGTCGGACCCATGTACCTACTTGCCTAATCGTTGGTAGGGGGGGAGGTTGTCTGAAGCAACTGAAAAGGACGAAGAAAGAGTATGAACACACAAACAATAGAGGCCCGTAGTCAAAAGATTGATCGATGGAAAGTCGTTGGTGTGTGTGTGACACACTGGAAATGGAATGTCCCCCGTCGTCGCTGTCGCGCCAATTCTTCGTACATCGGATTGACTGTGTGGGAGAATCCGTTGAAAAGACAGCGTCAAATACACCAGCGACTTGGATGGCGCGATTCCACTTCAACGATTACTTCGAACCAAACTATTCGTGAATGAACACGTGATTCGGGTCAACACAGACATCGTACATACCAACTACCGATTACGGTACCGACCACGATTTTTGCTAGCTCGCATCCATGTCTTCGGAGAAGAGGGTCAACAGGCATTCCTCTTTCCTGGTAGAGAACCAGGCAACAGTAGGCGTTCATGTACCCATCGTGAATTGCCTTGCTCAAGCTGTGGAAACTATATCAGAAACACAGAAAGTAGAGAGATTCCGACCCGAAAGATTTGGCTTCTCTTTGCTGCAGTCTATTGTCGTAATTCCAACCCTAACATGGGGTACATAACTCCACGGCTAAAAACGATTCCTATATTCCTAGCAGAAGATATGACAATCGTTTCATGGAAAAGATGATGCCACCCCCGAAAGAACTGGGAGTGGTACATTTACACCGAAATGGGACGGGTACATTTACACCGATTCAGTATGTATGGATTCCTCGACTCCCAAATCTATGTAAGGAGTCACAGATGGTTGGTATGAGTATTGTGAAACCGCCGACCAGGAAGGAGGACCGGAGGGCACGAATGGCATATAGTTGCCCCCGCTGTAGGCTGATGTTGTTGGGTATGTCATAAGGTAGGGAGAATATGACGTCGTCCCATACGGGTCCATCATCGGTTGGAGGCTCCCTCGTGAGGAATCTATTCGATGTTCATCGGTGATCACTTCGTATCCTCGTGACGAAGATTCCTTCTCTTCACGGTTTTCCTTTCGGATGAAGGAAACTTTTGCCATATATTCCGTCGCTCGTTGATTGACATCCAAATCTATCGACGGTTGAATCGGAACGGATGTCTTCGGGACATGAATTCCCTTCAGTTCAGCATCTCGAAGTGTCGTCGTACCGACCAAGGTGAGGGCTTTTCGTCTCTCTCGATCACAGACAATTTTCCGTTCCCGAGAACACATACTCTTTTCTAAAAAGTCTTGATCTGCCTTGGAACGCTGCTCCTCCGGCATGGCTAGGATGGCGTCAATTCGTTGTTGAGTCTCCTGTAGTCGTTGTCTAGCCCGTTCATTCTTTCGGCGACGATTCTCTTCGACTCGTTCCACAGTCATTTGCTCCTCGGGGGTACGTTCGGATGGGTCCTTCTGTATCAATTCTCGCAGTCTGGCCATCCGGGCACGGGCCAGGGCGTTGCGATGCCTTTGACGATCACTAAGATTCTTGACCATGGTAGACGATTTGTTGTTTGATCTTGTTGTGAATTACAGCGAAGCGAGTGAATGTAGGACACCAAGTGGCTGAATCTTCAACAACGTGGAAGATGTTCGAATGAGAGAACTCGAGATGATATCATCATATTGCTCTGTTTCTGATTGAGGCGTTCTTCATGGACTTACCAAGAATAGGATGCGACACTGTTTTCGAGATATTAAGTGGTGCCGAGTTGCACGCCCCGTAATCACAGTTAGAACCTTCGTTTTCGCATTCATGCAACAAACGTAACTAAGGGAACAGGTATGTCCGGCCTTCGTACTGACAGACGATGTCACTCCAAACGACGCCTCGTGAGTTCGTTTCTGCAAGCCAAATCCGTCTATAGATTTGACAGGATTTTTGAATTCGGGTTTCGGCTCGACGGGCGCGGGCGTTACGATGACACCGTCAGGCTGAACGGCAAATCGTCGATGATCGATGACGGAAAATCAAGTCACGAGTCCAATTCCCGAAACCGCCTTTCGATCTTCGTCGAACCTTCTTCGCGCCACCTCGCGAAAAATTATAGACGAGATATGCTACGTGTACAAAACGAAATCGGTCATCCATATAGCTGTCTCACCCCTCGTTTCCTTCTAGACTTTCCAGTACGATAACGCTACTCTTACCAAAACACTGCTTTAGATTTGGGTGAACAATGTCTGGGGAATCGAGTAAAGTCATTGTGATAGGGGCAGGGATTTCGGGTCTTGCGGCAGCTCGCGAATTAAGACAACGGGGGTACGAAGTCTTGGTGGTAGAAGCTCGCGGTCGGGTAGGGGGACGTCTCAAGGGTGAACTCTTGCAGTTGAAGGATGGTGATAGTCAAAAGGTGGATATTGGAGGGGCCTTAATTCATGGGATTGACGAGAATCCGGTTCATAAGATCACCACGCAGATGGGAGTACCCCTACATGAAATATCAGATTATTGCCTACTTCTTGACGCAACGGGTTGGCCCTTTGATCCCAAAGAGGATGAGAAACTATCGACCTTGTACAATGAATGCCTTGATGAGACCTTTCGAAGAGCTGAAAACGACAAAAGTTCCAAGGAAAACTTTGGAACGCTATTTGATCGTGTATGTCAGGAACGGGGCGTAAAGAATGGTCATCCACTGCTGAGGTGGCATCAAGCAAATCTCGAGTTACCCACTGGAGCCAATTTTCATGAACTGGGATATGCATGGAATGATGATGAACCATATGGTTTTGAGGGAGCTCATGCGGCGACGGAACCTAGTTGGGCCTACGTCATGACACAACTGGCGGAAGGACTTGACATTATCTACGATTCTCCGGTGAAACGAGTACAAGTCGTACTACCAGACGGGACGACGCCGACCGAATTCCCTTCACGATCACAGAGTATACCCACAGTCGAGCCTTCTCTTAGAGATGAAAAAGAAGAAGAGCAGGAGATACCGGTCAAGATCATTACGAGGACAGAATGGAGGAATGCTCCGAAACCGAAAATTGGTCCTCCCGAGCGAAAGTCAAGACGGATCCGTGGTGAAGATGCTTCCGTACGTCGTTCGTCTCGGGTCACAAAGGGGATCATTCAGTTGTTAACGATCGGTCATGATGCCGCCTCCTTCTCGTACGATGACCCCACTGTGAAACCCATTCCGTCCAATCGAAAACGCAACAGGTTGGAAACGACCTCATCCAAGGCTTCCAAGATCCAAATCACACTGCAAAATGGCTTGTCTCTGGAAGCGGATGCTGTCGTTTGTACACTACCACTCGGTATTCTCAAGTTACCACCCAAAAGCCCAGAGTATATCCAGTTTATTCCTCCGCTACCAGAGGCGAAACGCAGTGCCATCGAACAGCTTGGTTGCGGTCTCTTGAATAAGTGTGCCATTTCCTTTTCACATGTATTCTGGCACGATTCGGAATTCTTGGGCCTAGCGGAGAGGGAGCACTCGTATCTAGTACTGAATGTGGCCAAGTATACTGGAAAAGCGATTCTTATCTTTATGTATGGAGGTAGTTTTGCCAAAGAGATCGAGTCTTGGACGGATGCTGACGTTGTTCGAGATTGTTTGGATGTCTTGCGGCGGATTGTGGGGAATGATGTTCCTCAGCCATTGGATTACTGTGTAACTCGGTGGGGGAAAGAACAATATTCACGCATGTCATTCACATATATCCCACCTGGTGTCGACGGGCATTCGCAACTCCAGGCTGCAGGTGAAGCCATATATGACCCGGCCGCACCAACAAAGCCCTTGATTATGTTTGCAGGAGAGCATACGACACCATTTCATCCATCAACCATGCATGGTGCATTCCTCACTGGCATTCGGGAGGCGTATCGCTATGATATGGATTTCGAAACAGAACATATGATTTACGACTTTACATTCCCCATCAAGAGAACCTATCGCGACTCTCGGTTGGTCCAGAATGTAAAGGCAGTTGTGGATGCCGATCCGAAACCAAAGTCATCACAGATTCGAAGTCGGCGACGTCGATTCGCCAGCATGGCTCTCAGGAAGCATCCGATACAACGAATTTCGAACGAAAATATGGCTCCGACACCTAGTCCGTCGAAAACAACTTCTGGTATCGTAACCCCCGATACGACTGGATCACGACGCAGTTCTCGATCCTTCGCAGTAAAGAGGGGACTCGAGCTCATGGAAGCGTCAAGTAACGCCACATCACCGGGCAGTACAACAGAAGAGAAACAATTGTTATTGGATGAACTAGAGGATCGCAACTTGCTGCGGGCGTGGCATAGCTATGGCAGGGATTTAGAGCTGGTAGTTTCCAAGGTCCTCCCAGTCTATGGCTCGAGTCGAAAACAAAGGGCGGACCGTATTGTTAAGCTCTGGCAGAAATTGAATGGCCGAAAGAAAATCAAAAGGTTGACTCGGGAGAAGTGGGAGGCCAAGACGACTGTTACACCTGGCCCAGAGAAGATGTTATCTGGGACCGGAGACTTGAAACGGTGAGCAGCTCATGACGGTTACCAATAGTGAAACTGGAGGACACGTCACCGT
>Ga0194115_10006635_pt1 | contig 11690 bp, 8 predicted proteins | sample TA2MahsurfametaG_3_FD_148656 | JGI IMG/M metagenome (GOLD analysis project Ga0194115, IMG submission 148656) | Freshwater microbial communities from Lake Tanganyika, Tanzania - TA2015002 Mahale S4 surface | ecosystem: Environmental > Aquatic > Freshwater > Lake | place: Tanzania: Lake Tanganyika... | reverse complement strand
AAACCCGGAGAGAGCAATTCAATGAGTAATGGCACACGTCCTTCATTCACTTTTGGGGTTTCAAACATGCCAAAAAGTTCCTGTAAGCGGACGGATAAGCAAGGGGAGCTTCCATCTTCTTGGTAGCGTATGGCTATTTCACTACCAGAAGGTACCGTCAAAAACCTTGGCGCCAGCCTTTCTAATTCCTGCTGTTGCTCAAAGGACAGTGCGTGGATTAAAAACTGACTTAAATTCAATTTTTTCAGTTCCTCATTCTTGGTAATGCCCATCAGGTAGGGTTCCAGCCAGTTTCCTGCTGTGGTACAAAGCGTCCCTACCGACCAATTTGGCCAATTTTGGTTGGGATGCCAAATCGCTACCGACTGTACACGAGCAATTAATTCCAGAACAGACTCGTTCCAGTCTAGCAAAAATTCTCCTTCCTTTTGAATGGTTTCAAGAAGTAGTTGAACTGCCAGTTCTGGGTTAACTTTTGGAAGCGGTCTATTGCCCAAGACAATTGCCCCGATTCGTATCTCCGCATGCGCTTGGAGGCCACCTTTCTTTCGGTCCCATTCCAGCACCTCCTTGGTTTTGAGTAGGGGAGCCAAATCCTTTGGATTCAAGGGGGCTGCCATCCATATTTTCCCCATTCCATCACGAGCATCCAGGTGAGCCACGGCCAACCAGGATTCGTAGGCGAGATCATCTTTATGCCCCATTTGGGCTATTTTCCCATTAGCAAGTTGGAATTGAGCATTGTTTCCAGGTCTAGCCGCTGCGATTCGCTCTGGGTAGGCATAGGCAAGCAAAAGTCCTGTTGCCCAAGGATCTACTGGACTATTTTCAGGAGTTACAGCGAGTAGTTTACGGTATTGGGCGGCCACCTTCTCTATCTTTTTGTACCCAAATGCCCCATTTACCTGCCCTCGAAACCGTCTCAGACCTTCAATTCGAAGGTTGAGATCTACACCTGCCTGGGAGGCAAGTGGGTCCTTTTCTTCGAGAATGGCGGCAATATCGGTGGCCAGAGGCAAGAGGTTTGCCTTTTTGGCATAGAGGAGCATGTGCGCAATTCTTGGATGGGCAGGAACTTGATGGAGTTCTTTCCCATGAGGAGTCAATTGGCCTTGGTCGAGGGCATCAATGGCTTCCAACACTTTTTCTGCCGATACCAAAGAATTGATTGGGGGAGGATTCAACCAGGTCATGCTGCGGATATCCTTCTTTCCCCAGATCTGCATGTCTAGCACCAAGCTTGTCAAATCGGCTTCTAGGAGCTCTGGGGTACGAAAATCTGCCAATTGCGCTTGCGTACCTTTGCTCCACAAGCGATAGGAATGGCCGGGAGCCAATCTTCCTGCGCGCCCACTTCGTTGATCTGCAGAATCCTTGCTAATGCGGTGGAGCTCCAATTTGGAAAGTCCTGAGCGCGGATCATATCGATTTGACTTCGCAAATCCCGTATCCACCACTACGGTAACTCCCTCAATGGTAAGGGAGGTTTCAGCGATATCGGTGGCAAGCACAATCTTTCGCTTTCCATTGGGGTGGGGAAGAATGGCCCGTTGCTGCTCCGAAAAGGAAAGTTGTCCGTAAAGAGGGACAATTAGATCTGTAGCTAAGGCCTTTTTCAACACTTCCTCGGCTTTTCTGATGTCCCCTTGACCGGGTAAGAAAACCAGAAAATCTCCTGCATGCTGCTTGGTCAGTGGAATAAGCTGTCTTGCGGAATCTTCTCCAATGGAATATTCATCTACTTCTTGCAGGTAATTGATTGCCACAGGATACTGTCTTCCTTTACTTTGGATAATGGGTGCATCCAAAAGTTTGGAGAGCTGTGGAGAATCGATGGTGGCAGACATCAGCAGGATGCGCAAATCTTCCCTTAAAATCTGCTGTACTTCTCTGCAGAGTGCTAGCCCTACCTCGGAAAACAGGTTTCGCTCATGAAACTCATCAAAAATAACCATTCCAACATCCTCTAAGGCATTGTCTTGGTGAAGCATTCGGGTAAGAATGCCCTCCGTGATTACCTCCAATCGGGTATTTGCACTGACGCAAGTATCAAATCGAATGCGGTAACCTACGGTTTGTCCAACTTCCTCACCGAGCAAATCTGACATGCGTTGTGCAATGCTTTTGGTAGCCAAGCGTCTCGGTTCGAGCAGCAAGATTTTTTTGCCCTCCAACCAAGGTTCCTGAAGCAAGGAGAGCGGCAATAGCGTACTTTTTCCTGCACCGGGTGGCGCTTGGATGAGGATTGTATTTCGAGCAGTGAGCTGTTGTTTTACCTCGGGGATAATTTCAGTAATTGGTAGGTCCAATTGGGATAATGAAAGCATTGCCATATAGTGCAAAAATACATGCAGTTTCCGATTGAAACAGGTTTGAATAGGCAATAAAAAAATCCCCATAAAACTCAATTTATGGGGATAAGACTGTGGGGTTGTCTTATGAACCTATTTTGGCAGAAGCTTTTCCATATTCCCACCGAATTTCAAAGGAATCCGACTTGACTTCATATACCAAGCGTTCTTCTAGGGTAGAAGATTGTTGGGAAGGAACCGAAACTCTCAAGATATCTTCTTTTTCATCGTAGGTGTAGGCTCCCCATTGCTTGGCCACTTTATTAAAAATAAACGTGGATTCTACTTCACCAGGAATGATAAAGAAGCTGTAAGTACCTGCTGGGAGTTTTTGACCTTCTATGGTAATGTCCTTGGAAGTAGAAAAGGTAGTGGCATTGTCTGCCCCTGCTCTCCAAACTTTTCCAAAAGGCACCAACTCTCCCCAGATGGTTCTTCCTTTTACGGCTGGGGAAGAATAATTGATGGTAATGGAGGATCCAGCTGCCACTCCTTCTGCTGTACGCGCTGGACTTGCTTTTTCCTGTGCCTGAACGGACATTACGCTTAGGAAAAGTAAGGATAATACGAAACTAATCTTTGTAATTTTCATCTTTTTTGGTTGTTTATGGGTAGGGTTGGTAAATAGGAATTTGTTATTAACTCTCTTAGACTTTTTAAGTTTAGTTTTAATTTTTTGTTTTAAATTTTAACCCAAGCCTGCTTTTTATTGCTCTCTACGATGCGTTCACCTATAAGTAATTCCCTGCACCCGTCAGCGAAGGTGGGATAGGAAGGCTTATCAGGCTGCTTTCCAGAAGAAATAGCGGAGTATACTTCCTTAAACATCTGCTTGGAGGTATCAGGAAATCCTTCGTTGTGTCCTCCTGGAAAGCTTACCAAAGAACTAACCTCTTTATGAACTAAGGAAGGATCTTTCAACAAGTGCTCATTGGCTTTCTCCCTCTTTCCTATCCACAATTCATTAGGACGCTCTGAGTTAAATTCAAAAGCAGCTTCAGAGCCAGCAATTTCGATATTGAGTCGATTTTTTCTTCCTGCATTGACTTGAGATACCGTGATGGAGCCTTTGGCCCCATTGTCAAAACGAAGCAACACCGTAGCATGATCCTCGGTATTGATGGGGACCTCCTGGTAATCAGATGGGGTAAGCATCTTACCCGAATAGGTTTCGATAGGCTTTAAGGGTTTCAATCGGGTCTTGTGCACGGTAGAAAAATCAGCAAGTACTTCTGTAATTTTTAACCCCGTCACGTATTCGGTAATGTCCAAGAGGTGAGAACCTATGTCCGCAATGGCTCGAGAATCGCCTGATTTGTCTGGTTCAAGTCGCCAATTGTAATCGGTTTGAAGGAATAGCCAATCTTGTAAATAGGAGCCCATGATGGAATATACTTTGCCCAATTCTCCTTTTTCCCTCATCACCTTCATTTGGCGTACCATGGGGTAATACCTCAAATTAAAGTGTACGGCATTGACTAATCCGGTGGATTTGGCTATACGTACCAAATCTTCTGCCTCCTGAATGGTGAGTGCCAAGGGCTTTTCGCAAATGACATGCTTTTCCGATTCCATCACCGCCTTGGCTTGACTGTAGTGTAGGAAGTTAGGCGTACAAATATGGACTACATCGATGTCATCTTGCTTGAGCATATCGGCAAAAACATACGCTCTAGGAATTCCCAATTGCTTGGCTTTTTCATTGGCTAGCTCCTGAGTGACTTCTACGAGGGCTACTACCTCTACGTGAGGGATTCTTCTTAGGGCTTCCAAATGTGCAGGTCCTATAAATCCAGTTCCTACAATGGCTACGTTGATAGGTTGAGACATGGGTTTGATGGGGGTTAAAAAGATATTTTCGAAATTAGAAAAATTCTTAACTAAGAAAAATTTTCCTTTCTAAGGTTACGCAGTCGGAGGCTTGATCTAGGTGAAGTTTCTGAGGGTAAGGCCTTTTTGTGAATGGTTTTTAGTTTTTAAAAAAACTAGCTAACTTATCCAATCAATTTTAACCTAACCTAGTAATGGCCAGTTTTACCCTATCAATTAATGGAACCACCCGAACCTTAGAAGTGGAAGACGATACCCCCTTACTTTGGGTCCTTCGTGATCACTTGGGATTGGTGGGAACAAAGTTTTCTTGCGGGATTGCACAATGCGGGGCATGTACGGTACACGTCAATGGAAATGCCACCTTTTCTTGCGTGACGCCTATTTCGAGCGTAGGAAATGCTGAAGTAGTCACCATCGAAGGTCTTTCAGAGGCGGGGGATCATCCCGTACAGAAAGCCTGGGAAGAAGTAGATGTAGCTCAATGTGGCTACTGTCAAGCAGGTCAAATCATGACCGCAGCTGCCTTTTTAAATCAAAATCCTAGCCCCAGTATGGAAGAAATTGACAATGCCATGAATAGAAATATTTGTCGCTGTGGCACCTACCATAAAATTCGAGAAGCGGTATCCTTAGCCTCTAAATCCTCCTAATCATGCAAACTCAACTACGAACAAGCAGAAGAGATTTTCTAAAGATAGCAGGGACCACTGCTGGAGGATTGGTCATTGGATTCAATTGGTTTAGCTGCGATTCTCCAAAAATGGAGGTACTTAGCACCGAACAGATTTTGGCGCAAGCCAAATCCTTCAATAGTTTTCTATCCATCTCTCCAACCGGAGATGTGGTTATTTTTTCACCCAATCCTGAGTTAGGGCAAAACATCAAAACTTCTTTCCCCATGGTGGTGGCAGAAGAGTTGGAGGCGGATTGGGAAAAGGTGCGGGTAGTGCAAGCCAACCTAGATCCTGAAAAATACGAACGACAGCTGACTGGTGGTTCTGGCGCCATGCCACATAGCTGGGAAAGACTGCGAAAGGCAGGGGCAACAGCTAAATTTGTTTTGGTGGCAGCAGCCGCACAAACTTGGAAAGTTCCGGCCTCAGAGTTAACCGTTTCCCAAGGGATGATCAGCCACGAGGGATCGGGTAAAAAAGGGCATTTTGGAGAATTTGTTGCAGTGGCAACTACGCTTACTGCTCCTGAAGAGGTGGTTTTAAAAGACAAGAAGGACTTTACCATTATCGGCACTCCCGTTAAAAACGTGGATGCCAAGAGTATGTATACGGGTCAAGGCATGTACGGCTTAGATTTTTATCGGGAAGGCATGAAGTATGCCATGATCCAACGCGCTCCATTTGGGATGAAATTAGTTTCGGTAGACGATGCAGCTGCCCGTGCCGTTGCTGGAGTGAGCGATGTGGTTTCATTTGGATCCAATGTAGCCGTGGTTGGAACCTCTACCTGGCCCTTGATGAAGGCAAAGAAATTGTTGAAAATTTCTTACGAACCAGAAACTGAGGTGGAGAGCAGCTCAGATCATGACAAGCTCTTTGCCGATTTGCTTGCCAAAGGAAGTGCAGAAGTCAAAAGAAAGGATGGAAATGTCAACCTAGCATTTAAAAATGCCGCAAAGATCATTACAGCAGAGTATCAATGTCCTTTTGTAGCCCATTCTCCCATGGAGCCGGAAAACTTTTTTGCTCATGTGCAGGGGGATAAAGTGGAATTGGTTGGGCCCACACAAACCCCAGACCGTGCCAGACAAGAAACTGCCGCTTTGTTGGGTATCCCTCCAGAAAATGTAAGTGTGGAAATCACTCGTTTGGGTGGGGGATTTGGAAGAAGACTTCGTGCGGATTATGTCATTGAAGCGGTAGAAGTATCTCGAGCAATTCAAGCCCCAGTGAAAGTAACCTGGAGCCGAGAGGATGAATTAACCGGAGGAGCCTACAGGCCAGCCGTTAGGTACCGATTTGAGGCGGCTTTAGACGATAAAGGTACCCTTACAGGATATAAATTAAGAGGGGTTGGGATGAATGCAGGGAACACTACTCGGGAAAATAACTTTCCCTCTGGGGCAGTAGATCATGTATTAATAGAAACCATAGAACATGCTTCGAGTATCACTACCAATGCTTGGAGAGCTCCAATTACAAACTTCCTCGCCTATGCCGAGCAAAGCTTCTTAGACGAAGTGGCTCTTGCGGCGGGTAAAGATCCAGTTGATTTTCGTTTGGAACTCCTGCAACGAGCAAAAACCAACCCCGTTGGGGAAGTGGACTACGACGTAGATCGCATGTTAGGTGTGGTGAATATGGCGAAAGAAAAATCCAATTGGGGAAAAAACCCATCCATCAAACAAGGATTTAGTGTCTACTTCTCGCATAGGTCGTATGTAGCCCAGGTGGCAGATATTGAAGTGCAAGGGGGTAAGCCTACCTTGAAAAAAATCACTGCTGTGACCGATTGTGGTTTGGTAGTTAACCCTACGGGAGCCAATCACCAGGTTAGGGGAGGCATAGTGGATGGAATGGGTCATGCCATGTACACCAATTTGACTTTTGAAGCTGGGGTGCCCAAGCAGAAAAACTTTGATACCTACCGATTGATTCGTTTGAAGGAGGTTCCTGAGATAGATACCCATTTTGTGGACTCAGGTTTTGACCCAACAGGATTGGGAGAGCCTGCCTTGCCACCTACAGGTGGAGCTATCGCTAATGCTATCTTTGCCGCCACGGGACGAAGGCTACGAAGTCAACCTTTCATCGAGCAAAAGGAGTTTTCCGATATACAACTCCAAATCAAAAGAACCTAATTGCAACAAAAAAGCCACCGAAATACAGTGGCTTTTTTATTATTAGGTGGTTTGCTCAAGCAATCTTAGCTGCCTCCTCCCTAAGGATATCGGATTCATCCGAAAGGCAAGAAGTGATGAATTCCGAAGCTGTAGGAGTTTTGGATGAGCCTTTTGCCAAAAGCACGGAAAGGGCTACCAAAACAGCTATTCGAGTACCCACTTTCTTGGCAGCAGTGGCAAACAGGGGTTCCAACTCTTCGTAACTTATATTTTCTGCCTGAGTTCGGATATTCTCTAATGCTTCTTCCAGCTTATCTCCAGATAGGTTAGTCAGCTTTTTCCCAATGTATTGAATCTCGTTCAAAGCCGACTTGACTTCTTGGGGAGCTTGTACTACCGGTTTCGCGGTAGTCTGCTGCTTGTTTGCGGTAGCTGCATTTTGCTTTGCCCAGGTATCCTTTAATCCTACTGTTTTATTGAACACCAACTTTCCTTCACGAGAATCTGAATCCAAGGTAAAATAGCCGAGACGCTGAAATTGGTAGCTCTGGTTTGGACTAGCCTGACCCAAGTATGGTTCCAGAAAGGCATTTTTAATTACCTTCAAGGAATTGGGATTGATGAAGTCCATGTAACTTTTGGATTCATGGGTGTCAGGAGATTCATCCAAAAACAAGCGATCGTATTCTCGAACCTCAGCTTGAATGGCATGTGCCACAGAGACCCAGTGAATGGTAGATTTCACCTTTCGCTGGCTTGCTTCCGTGCCCGAACCCGACTTGGAATCCGCATCGTAGCTGCAGTGAATTTCAAGAAGATTTCCCGCTGCATCTTTTACTACTGATTCTGCCTTGATAAGGTAAGCACTTTTCAAGCGAACTTCTTGACCTATGCTGAGGCGGAAAAAGTTTTTGTCACCTTCTTCCTTGAAATCTTCGCGCTCGATATACAACTCTCTAGAAAAGGGAACTTCATGGGTACCTGAATTTTCTTTTTCAGGATTATTCTCCAAATGCAAGATTTCTACTTGACCTTCAGGATAGTTTTGAATCACCACTTTGATGGGGTTCAATACAGCCATCACTCGAGTAGCGCATTGGTTTAAGTCCTCACGCACACAAAACTCAAGCAAGGATACGTCTGTGACATTGTCTCTTTTAGAAATACCAGCCACCTCGCTAAAGTTGCGGATAGCACTAGGGGTATAACCTCTTCTTCTCAAACCAGAGATGGTGGGCATACGGGGATCATCCCATCCGCTTACCACATTCTTTTGAACTAGCTCGAGCAACTTACGCTTGCTCATCACCGTGAAGCTCAGGTTTCGCCGTGCAAATTCTCGCTGCTTGGGACGCAATAGGCTTGGGTCGATGATTTGATCCAAGTACCAATCGTACAATTCTCGGTGCGCTTTAAACTCAAGGGTACAGATGGAATGAGAAACCTGTTCGATATAATCGGACTCCCCATGCGCCCAATCGTACATGGGGTAAATGTTCCAAGTATCCCCGGTGCGGTGGTGGTGCGCACGAATGATGCGGTACAAAATCGGGTCTCGCATGTGCATGTTTGGAGAAGCCATGTCAATCTTTGCCCGAAGAAGGTAAGTCCCTGGGGCGAATTCCCCGTTTTTCATGCGATCAAACAGGTCCAAATTCTCCGGAACAGATCTATCCCGAAATGGGCTAGGCGTACCTGGACTGGTAGGCGTACCCTTTTGTTCGGCGATTTGTTCAGAGGTTTGTTGGTCCACATAGGCCTTTCCCTGCTTAATCAACAAGACCGCCCAGTCGTGCAACTGCTGAAAATAATCCGAAGAATAGCATTCTTTAGCCCACTTGAATCCCAACCAGGCAATGTCACGCTTGATCGCATCTACATATTCCTGTTCTTCCTTAGCTGGATTCGTATCATCAAATCGAAGATTGACAGGAGCTCCATATTTTTCACCCAAACCGAAGTTTAAACAGATGGAGGCTGCATGGCCTATGTGCAGGTAGCCATTGGGCTCAGGTGGAAATCGGAAGCACAGCTTCTCCTTTGGAAAATCGTTGGCTAAGTCTTCTTCAATGATATGTTCTATGAAATTCAGGGATTCGGTAGCTTCTTTCATAATCTTCAATTCAATCTCAAAAATACGTCAAATGCTAGGAATTCCAATCCCTAGGCAAAAGGCTGGGATGAAGTCGAAGGTTACTTTTTCAAATTTCGTCAGGATCTCTACTGGGCAAAAGGGCTGCTATTAGAATTAGGGTATTTTTGGCAGCATGGAATTGAAAGCTTAGGTTCATTTCCTCAGATTGAGTTTCACGCAGATCTTGGCAGGCATTGAAATAAATCAACTCAAATTCCAGGCAGAGGGTACCACTATCCGGGGAATCCAATGGTGGGTCAGTTTTCAATTTTACCTTTTCCACCACTGCTCCCTGTCTTTTGTAGTAATAGGATAGAAATATACTTAGCTCTCTTTGCTGAGTTTGGATAAGCCAAGTCCAAGCTTCTGAGGTAAGCCTGTCAAAGGGAAAATCAAAAGTCCAAGATTCATGCATGGGTACCCAAAGGTAGGAAAATCGAGTTTTTCACTCTTCAAAAAACAAGTAAAAGCAGTAGTTTAGGGCTATGAATTATCCGATTTACCTGGATTACAATGCCACCACCCCTTGCGCAGAAGAAGTGATTGAGGCCATGATGCCATTTTTCGGTACTCATTTTGGCAATGCAGCGAGTAAGAGTCATGCTTACGGTTGGGTGGCTGAGCAGGCAGTAGAAGAGGCTCGAGAGGCCATAGCCCAATTGATTGGAGCCAAATCCAAGGAACTTATTTTTACTTCAGGTGCCACAGAATCACTCAATTTGGCCATCAAAGGGGTTTATGATTTATTTCATGGAGGAAAGCAGCATTACATTACTTGTCAAACCGAGCATAGGGCTGTATTGGATAGCATGGCTGAAATTCAGCGGAGAGGAGCGGAGGTGACTTTCCTACCCGTAAATGCGAATGGAGAGCTGGATTTAAACTTGTTGGAGCAAAGCCTACAGCCCCATACCAAAATGATTTGTTTGATGTGGGCCAATAATGAAACTGGAGTCATTCACCCCATCCAAGAAATAGCGAGGATTGCAGACAAACATGGCGTTATTTTTTTAACGGATGCGGTGCAAGCAGTAGGTAAAATCCCTATAACTACCCAAGGAATTCACCTGATGGCCCTCTCTGCACACAAATTGTATGGTCCTAAAGGGGTTGGGGCCCTGGTTGTGCGCCACAACCATTCCCTGCCCAAACCCTTGGCCCAGCTTCATGGTGGAGGTCATGAAAAAGGATTTCGGAGTGGGACCTTGAATGTGCCAGGAATTGTAGGATTTGGCAAAGCAGCTGGACTTCGATTTCAAGCCATGGAAGAGGAAGCAATTCGGCTCGAAAAGCTTCGTGATCGACTGGAATCAGCACTTTTAGAGCTTCCTGGCATATTTAGAAATGGATTAATCAGGAATCGTTTAGCTCATGTGAGCAACCTTTCCTTTTCCGGAGTAGAAGGGGAGGAATTCCTTCTGAAAGTAAGCCAGCGGGTCTCCGTGAGTTCTGGCTCTGCCTGCACTTCTATCTTGCCCAAACCGAGCCATGTGCTCCAGGCCATGGGTATCCCTTCGGATTTGGGACGTGCCTCGCTACGTTTTAGTTTGGGGAAAGATACCAACGCTGAAAACGTAAATCAGGCTGTTTCCTGGGTTAAATCAGTGGTGGAGAATTTGAGAAATTCCTGATAAAAATCACCTTATCTTTTTTATACTCAACGGAAGAATTGTGGGAATTCGAATGTAAATTGATTTATGGATTCCAAAAAGCCAGATATAGTAGATGAGCCAAATGCTACCTATGAGCACTATTCCTACGCGGATTACTTGACCTGGCCCATGGATCTGGTTGCTGAACTGATTCAAGGAAAGGTATTCAAAAAGGCTGCTGCGGCTCCAAATCGCATCCATCAACGGGTATCTTTAAAGCTTTCCGTTAAACTATATCAATTTTTAGAGGGAAAGACCTGTCAAGTCTATGAGGCTCCTTTTGACGTTCGGTTCCCCAAGGACTCTAAGGAAGACCACAGAATCTTTGATGTGGTACAGCCAGACCTTTGTGTGGTTTGCGATCCTTCCAAACTAGATGAACGGGGCTGTATCGGAGTTCCTGATTTAATCGTTGAAATTCTATCTCCAGGAAGTAGCAAATTAGAGCTCAAGCTCAAGTATGAACTTTACGAATCTCGCGGGGTGCGTGAATATTGGATTATTCACCCTGAGCATCAAAACTTGTTGATCTACACCTGGGTGAAAGGCAATTACGTACCTTCTCATTTGTTAACTACTGGAGATGTAGTCGAGTCGGAGGTAGTGAAGGGATTCAAACTAGATTTGGAAGAGTTTTTCAGCGATATTGAGTAAACTTCTTTACATCTTCCTCGGTATCGAGATCTATAGCACCTAAGGGAAAGTTAACTAAAAATGTATCGGCTTGATGATTCAAAATCACTTTTTTAGCCCCTTCAGCTCCTTTAAGCGCCAGCAATTCGGCAAAGTAACTTTGATCAAATAGGGCGGGTACCCCTAGGGTTCCTGCATAGCTGCAGGCCACGATCCCTTTTCCAGAATCCTTTTTTTCTTCCATCAATTGATCCAAGAGCCCTTGGCTGACGTGGGGCTGGTCACAGAGC
>Ga0194115_10006629_pt1 | contig 11699 bp, 14 predicted proteins | sample TA2MahsurfametaG_3_FD_148656 | JGI IMG/M metagenome (GOLD analysis project Ga0194115, IMG submission 148656) | Freshwater microbial communities from Lake Tanganyika, Tanzania - TA2015002 Mahale S4 surface | ecosystem: Environmental > Aquatic > Freshwater > Lake | place: Tanzania: Lake... | reverse complement strand
AAAGATCTGGTCTTGCGATATTAAGAAATCACCAATGGCCTTCAAAATAACGGTACACGAACTTCGATGATCATGATCCAAGGCCTCTGAATCATCTAGAATTTGACATTCTGTCGCGACAAGTCTTCGTAAGGCTGACTCTTTCATAGTTTCTAAAGAGTCGGAACCGTACGCTGCAAAGAAAGCCACTTTGCCGCCAGTAACAACACTAGGACGCTCCTCATCGACTTGTTTGGGGATCGTTTTTCAAAAAGTTTTTCCTGACTATGTAGAAATGACTTTCTCTCTCATTGTATTGTCCCTCCCACCCTCGAGAACCTTGTCACAGTCACACGTTAGGACTGTGAGGTTGTGAAGTGACAGAGTGCTGTGGAATTTTTTGGGGGATGTCTTCATGAAAACTTGGGCTCGGAATGAGATTCAAATGCAGGTACTACTACAGGATACGATACGTACCTATCCTTCCATATTTGAAGTTGGAATATACATCCGGGTTTGGAAATTTCACAACAAGGATGCGAGAGAATCCTTTCCATATGAAGTTCGACAGGGCACGAGACACCACGTGTTTTTCCATGTCTGCGAAAGAACGCGTTTTTTGGCTGCTTTAGTCGATACCCGGTCTTACTAATAACCTTCCAACAACAAAAGTCGGATTTGAGAAAACCCGATGATCAATATGAACTTCTTGGGGATCCTCTCGGCATTTTTGATACTAGTACATGAAGGCGTCGCCTTCATACCGAAATGGCGCTCGGCAGGCTTTGCAGTTCCGGCGAAGGTCGGTGGAACGTTCGATTTGCGAGAAAGCAGTACGACAATCCCTGAGAATCATATCGGAACCGATGTCGTGGAGGAAACAGATTCAAAAAGTACATTACAATTCCGAGCAGATATCCAAACTTCATCGAGTGCACTACCATACCCATCCCGAGAGGAGGTCGAATTATTCTTCAACAGTCCAATCAACAGGAATTTGTTCATTACTGCTGGTGGTAAGCGCGAGTACATTTCCCTAGACGTGACTACAGATCTGTTAGAGGCTTGGACACGAATATGTGTTAAGGAAGGACTTACCATCCCCAATGAAAAGGATGAAATTTTTACAGTCAAGACGGGGGGGATGGGTTTCCCCGGTCTTAGTATCGAAACTCGTGCCACAATGGGGATTAAACTGGTTGAAACGGAATCTGGTCCTACCTATGAGGTGACATTGATTGGAGATGATCGAAAAGTGAAGGGATTAGCACCTGTCGTATATATTTTCAATAAATTGACAGGTGGTGGTGAGGGTTCTGGTAGTTCTGATAATGTCGCCGTAACGAAGATTATGTGTGAATTCAACTCTGATACATCCAACGTTACATTCAAGACATCGACACAATTTACTATCAAGGTCCGTTTCCCTTCGATTCTAATGAAGATCATCCCCACGACGAAGGAAAAGGCAGAAGAACAGGGAAGTCAGGCAATTACGAAAGCTGTCGGTGTCGACGTAGAAAAGTCTATGGTCGCATTCGAAGAAGCCTATCGGAAGGTCTTTGGGTAAAGAAACTTCATCTTCAAAAACCTTTCATGTACCATTTCAAAATCCACATACGCGGAGCCGCTCCGATATTTCTTTATCTCCCATATTCTTTATCTCCATGGACTTTTGATCAAGAGGAGGACACGCCACCACTTGAGGTCCAACACTTCATTACAGTTATCTTACTTTTGCATACTATTTTTTTCTCTCTAGTACTAGGAAAATCTTTCGACAAAATGCTTCGACTAATTTGATCTAAGGTCTGTCCGGACCTCCGTTCTAGCGAACCATGGTTCAGATCTTTGGCTTCAAGGCATCAACAACCCCGTGTCAAATTGTGATCACAGTCAAGAATGCATCGATATGGGAAAGAAAGCACAGCTCCCACCGATCGGATTCTTCCTCTTGTCGTTAAATTGCTACCTAGAATATCCAACCGAGTCATCATGATTATCAGACCCCTGCTTCTGCTCCTGACATCCTTCATTACCGTCAATGGTTTCGCCTTTGTGACATGTAGAACAAAGTCCAATGGCACATCGTCAACATCCTTCGAGGCCACCCGTCGAGACTTTATGGATCAGATTCTCGTTACGGCTGGTGCTACGACTATCGCATTCGGTACTGTAGTACAATCGGCATCGGCTTCAGGTGGAGCGACTGCAGGAGGAGCCTATCTCTTGTCGGCGAAGCAACGGTATAATGAACGAGTCAAACAGGCAGTGAAGGGCCTCTTGGATGTGTCCAGTGCTCTAGCAGAGGGAAATTCAAAACCTGCAAAGGCCTATTTTTCTTCCGAAGATGGTGGATCATGGAAAGATCTTACTGCGGCAGGATACCTGTTATCGAACGCATTTCGAAGAAATTCGACAACTGCCCCCGACAGGTACGATGAATCACGACGCGGTTCTGTCTAGGAAATGGCTTGTGTTTGCGATTACTATGTCTGACCTCTTGATGGCTTGGGTGTGTACTTTGCTTTTGTGTCTTTTCTTAGTCTTCCGGCCGTAAAGGTGAGTCTGTTATCCGCGTTGGGGAGGTATGATGAATCGCAAACGATATAGATTCTCACTTTTCTTGCCCAAACGGTTTCTTTTTTGCGCATTGGAACAGAAATATAAGGCATTTGCGGCGGAAATTGACAACTTACAAAAAGTGTTGAAGAAGAAAGGAGCGGCAGAAGCTTCTGCAGGATTTTCGAAGGTAGAGGTGGCTCTAGATGCATGGCTAGCAGAAGTGGAACTCCCCCCGGCCCGCGAGCTCTAGATGATCCGTTCTTGCTGAGACTGCGACGTACAAGGTATATCTAGACGCCGAACTAGTCGTCTCGATCAGTGGACGAAGATTCCAAAACGAGTGTGGGAATGAATGGTGGACCTGTGTTGAGGGAATCGAGAGTCGGAAAGACATAGCCAACCTACAGGGGACAAGACAATCAGAAAGAAATCCACGACGGCCATAGTCCCCCACCCTTTTGGAGGTATGATTCTGTATTATCCTAAGTACATATGTGCATATCGCGGCGCAAAACGGTCGATTTTACAGTTAGTGTAAAGTACGCCTTGATAATACGATACATACATAAGAATACTAATGAGAGCAAAATTGTTCGGTTGGATATTTTTATCGATATATTCACACCTGTATTAGTTCATTGGACATTGGACCTATAAAACATCTACGATTATCTTCTTCACGTTTACGCCCACCGACAGTAACGGCTCAATCGCAACGGCATTTCGGTGACTGCGAAATTGTGGGATTTTTTGGTTTACGGACACGATACCGACTGTACACCCCCACCCATTCAATTTACGAATGAATTCACTCTTTGAAAAGACTATGTCTATCGTAGTTGAAGGTCCAAAAGCCATGAATATTGCTACTATTTCCGCTGGTTTTGAGAAGGGTGATTTCCTTGTCCGAGAGGAACAGGGAAACCGAGTTTACTTCGATTTCTTCGAGGAGGTAGGTTTCGTCCTGCTGGACCTTTTTTGTCCTTCGAGCTTGGACCATGTTCGTGCAATACGGACTAACGTCTTTTTTTCTTTATCTCTCTTGGCAGGCATTCAACTACATTTCCAACAAGGGATATGCTCGTATGTCTCGAGAGGATGAGAAGCATTGGGTCGACTTGATGAATGTGATCCATGACTCCGTGAAGGGAGGAATGAAGTACAATACTGGAACCCTTTTGATGGTACTATCCCGACCTGTACCCGTCGATCCTGCCGCCGCTGAGAAGAAGGCTGCTGTCGCTGCCAAGACACCAAAGGTGGAAAAGACCATGAACCCTTAATTTGTGAGAAGGGATATATATCTATTTCAACAAATCGGTTTCCAGTTACTGCCGGCATTTTCATTGTTCGATCGTTAGGGCGATGAATTTTGGAAGATACCAATGTTTTCGTGATGCATGAATATGGAAGGAATGGAGTTGTATTGGAATGAGCGCGATATTCTGCAGTCGCCGCTACTTTAGTAGTACCAAAAAACGAACCTTAAACTTGTCGATAATTTTCTATGTAATGAATGACGCCTTATGGCTCGAGTCGTGAGCTTTTCGCTCCAGAAGCCTTCCATGCCTGTCTTTTTCTGATCTCCTTCGTAAGGGATTGGACTCGTTTCAAAATCGCCACATTTAATGGACCAAGTTTCGAAGGTTGCAACTGATGAGAGGCGCTTTCGGCGTATTCGATAGAACTTGCCACAAGTTCGGCAAAAGAATCGAGACGATCCAGTGATGATCCAAACTCGCGTACAATCAGATCCTGTCGAAGCTGATCGGATGCCAAGTTTAGACAGTAGGCAAGGATTCGAAGATTACGAGACTTTTCATCATGAGAAAATGCGGCTTCCGTCTTGATGCGTTCACGAAGGAGTCTTAACAGCAATAGGAGCTGTTCGGGAGCGGATTTCGGAGTCATTGGTTTCAAAAGAGACGATGATTGCGTCTGTCTCGCCAATTCATCTTGCAGAGCTTTCTGATTATCCTTGTTGTTCGGGTCGAAAGTTTCAATCCGCTGTCCATCGTCACCCGTTTCAATCGCCCATAGTCGTTCGATGGTATCCTCTGCTTTCGTATCGATCACTGCTTTCTCCAATTCTTCCACTTTCCTGACACTGTTGATAAGATTTTCGACTTTCTTTTCCTGTTGACGAACAGACTCGTTCAGGTAATCCAGAATCGAATCGTTAAGTTCCCCCGCTTCATCACTCGTTTCGTCACTACTTCTCGTCATGGTAGCCAGGGCGATGTCTAATCCTTCAATCCCCTCACTAACAAGTTTATCCAACAGCATGGTTGCTGTTTCTCGGGCAAGTCGACGGACTTCCGCACGTCGATACCCTTCCAGGAAGGATCGGACCTTCGATACCTGTCGGTAATGACCACCACCACGATCCATGTTGTCCCCAGCAGCCCCGTCGTACCCGATAGCCCGCAATTCAAATTCTCGCAGAACTTCAGCTAAAACGGTACCACGACAAGTACGAAGACTTTTTGATGCTTTAGTCAACGATTCGGTTGGGACGAGAGACGGATCAAATCCCACGAATCCACCACTTCCGGCGTAGGCGGTAGGCCGTCGAATTAGATTCGTACCCATCATAGCTGATAATTCATCATCACCATCTTGCTGAAAACCGGGTGCACCTGACATTGCCAACAATGTAGAAACTAAATCGGTAACTTCCGTCTTGGCGTTTTCAATGTCATCTTCAGATGTCGCCTCTCTAGTTCGCTTTTGAGGATTATTGATATCCCATGGTGCATCGACGGGGTCTGGAATTCCACCCGCTAACATGGGGTCCTTACGAGATGCCTGTCCAGGTTGTGCCGCCGCGAGACCCGTAAGATCATTCATTTCCGTCGTCGAATATACGGTGATTACCCGTTCTCCATTTTCATCCGGCTCGATCGGTGGGGGAGGAGGTGCTGTCAGTTTCGCCTGAGAATTGATGTTCACCGACTGCTTCCTACTCACGGTGGAAGTATTATTCTTTTGCTGACTTTGCTCGCTCAGCTTGCTAGAGTTCGTTTGATCGACAGGGTCTCGAACTGTTGAAGAATAGTAAAAGACGACGTCGTCATCGTCGTCTTCTGATTCTCCGTCCAAAAATTCGAATCGTTCCCGTCCATCTTCAGAACCTTCTTCCACTCGTCTCCGTCTCTCCTCCAAACGTTGTCGTTCCTTTTCTGTTTGTTCAGCAGCGTATTGCCGCAGCCGCTTGAGTAGGTCCGCCTTGGAACCTTTCGTGCTGAGAGAAAACTGTTGACACAGGTCTACCATCTGTTCTATCGGTGTCAGGTTCAAAACCTCTTCATCAGTCAGTTCTTCATCTCCATCATCATCATCATTGATCGATACAGAAGAGGGAGGGTGACTGGTACTGGAAACGAAACATGTTGAACGACGTCGTCGGTTGTGTCGTGTAGATGGAATGAAGAAAGCCGTAGAAGGAAGTAGCGAAGTGAAGGCATCACTCACAAGCAAGGAACCAATGAACATCCACGTGATACTATAGATCGAATTCATGCTTTCGGTTGTCTGACAATGATTAATTTGTTGTTGATGTGAAAGAGTGACTGTGATAGAGGTTCGTCCGGAAAGCAGGGTGAATATCGAGAGCAATCGAGACAAAGAAGCGAAGTGATGTTTGATGGTGGTTCTTGTGTTCTTGGGCATCGCTTTTCGGATGATGCAAGACGTGCCACGTCACGGAAATTAAAGCATTCATACTAGTCGGAGAACGACAATCGTCACTCGTCCTGTCAGCAAATATCCTCTGATCCCATTCGGCGTAGAATGTAGAATGAAGTTTGCTTCCATATCATCATTTTGTGATTCATCGGATGACACAACAATATTTGTCAGAAGCGCTCATCTGAATCGTCTGAAAACGCAAAAGACAACAACAAGATAACGGAGAAAATATCGGCAAGAAAAAGATAGATCCTTGTTGTTGGAAGATATCTTTGTAGCAACCGTTAGTATCTTCTTCTTGAACAGTTAGCAGAAATGAAGATTTCCAGTTCATTACGATCTATTTCGGTTTCACTTGCCATCCTTGCAGTGCTTCCATGGGATTGTGAAGGTCTAGCGTCAACTATGAAATTTCCACGTCCCATCGCAATCACACCAATTAGGATATCACAACCGATTCGGCCATCGATGACCACCACTACTACTCTTTCGGCGTCGGTAGAGGGAGACTTTGATCCAGAGGCACTCACGAAAGCTGCTCAGGAAGCACAGTCTGGATCGATCAAGGCGAGGCTCCGTGCTTTATATAAATTTACTCGTCCGCATACAATCCGTGGAACGATTTTAGCATCCATCGCAGGGACGATCCGTGCCCTCGTCGATACGCCAGGTGCGATTACGAATGCCAATTGGGGGACGATGTTACCACGAGCCTTCATTGGAATGTTAGCATTACTATTGGGGAATGCCTTTATTGTGGGGATTAATCAGATTTATGATAAGGATATTGATGAAATGAACAAACCATTCCTACCCGTGGCTAGTGGTGAAATGTCGAAACGGGCGGCGTGGGTGGCGGTCGTGGCATCGGGTGCTGTGGGACCTGTCCTTGTCTACAACTTCTTTCCACGACTTTTGTTCAAACTATACTCATTTGGAATTTTCCTAGGTGGTATCTACTCGGTACCACCAATACGTACAAAGAAGAATCCAGTCCTTGCTGGTCTGACCATTGCGACCGTCCGGGGATTCCTTTTGAATTTTGGTGTCTACTACGCCGTCAGGGATGCTGTGGGTGCCGCATTCGGATGGTCCCCCAAGGTATCATTTATTGCCCGCTTCATGACTATGTTTGCCAGTGTCATCGCAATTACCAAGGACTTGCCCGATATTGAGGGTGACAAGGTAATGATTTCAAGAGTGCGCTCAGGAGCTGTTTATTTTCCATGGATGTAGTAATGGGCTCACTTCTTCCCTTTCTTTCATGTCATGTTCGAAGGCTTTTCAAATAGAGACTTTTGCAACTCGGGTCGGCGTAAAACGTATTGCTCAGGGGGCTTCCTTTTGTCTATTTGCTAATTATGTCCATGCCGTAGCGTCAGGTTTCTTGGCAGCACCAGGTACTTTCAATATGATCCCCATGATTGGAGGGCACATGGCTCTAGCAGCGATGCTAATCTTACGATTCCGTGAGTTAGACCCCGACTCGATGCCATCGATCAAGAAGTATTACAAACACATCTGGGATCTCTTCTACTTGGAGTACGCTCTCTACACCCTTATTTGAGTACGATATACCTACTGTAGTGAACCCTTTTTCACCGTATTCTTCGTACAACTTCCACTTGGAACAGCGCTGGAATCAGGAATCTTGATTTTCTCAAGGAATTTCAGTAGGCACTCGCCCCTTTCTTCCGAACTATTTCCATCATAGCATCAAATGGATATTGAACGGCAGATACAGGGGGGTTAATGATGGCCGCACGTTTGTCAGGCCCCGCCACACGAAAGATCCAGCGATGGGTTTCAAATCGAAGGAACCACATCAAGGACTTCCCGTTCTCCTCGTCACACCGTTGCTTGTATCGACAGCGAAGGAAACTCGGGATTGCACATAGCAAGCTTTGTCTTCCAGGGTCCATAGCTTCATCACAAACAACATGTGCGGAATTTTCGCCATCTTTTCATCAAGCCTTCCAGAGGTGGATCTCCGTCGGGAACTGATTTCCTGTTCCTCTCGTGTTCGCCATCGAGGTCCCGACTGGTCAGGATACAAGGTGATTGAAGCCGACGTCTCGTCGGGCCGTCCTCTTCCCCATGGCATTGCTCACGAGCGTCTTGCAATCATGGATCCCGAGTCTGGATCTCAACCGCTTGTTTCCGCCGATGGAAGTATTATCGTGGCTGCTAACGGAGAAATTTACAACTACAAGGAATTGTATGCATCGCTCAAGAAGGAATACAAGCCAAAGACTGGCTCAGATTGTGAAGTCATCCTTCCGCTTTATGACGAACATGGACCAACTGAAGCTATGGTTAATAACTTGCGAGGAATGTTCAGCTTCATCCTTTATGATCGCAAAACTGACACCTACTTTATCGCTCGTGATCATATGGGTATTACGCCTCTCTACATTGGTTGGGGAAACGATGGTTCCATCTACGTTGCATCTGAGCTGAAGTGCATGATCGGTGAATGTACCAAGTTCCAGAACTTCCCTCCAGGTCACTTCTACTGTAGTAAGGGGGACAAGCCTGGTGAATTCCAACGTTGGTACAAACCCAACTGGGCTCCTGAAATGAAGCCTGGAGGTCCATTGCCCAGCGACAAGTACCAAGCGGTAGGTAGTACTATTTTGTTTGCTTGTTGTTTTTCAGAATGTATCGTTCAATTTTTCTAACGACTTCTCATTTCTCAAGGATCAACTCCGTCACGCCTTTGAACGCGCTGTAACCCGTCGAATGATGTCCGATGTCCCGTGGGGTGTGTTGCTTTCAGGAGGTTTGGATTCATCCTTGGTCGCAGCCGTGTGCGCCCGTAACATTAGTCGCCGATCGACTTCATTCCCGAAGTTGCATTCCTTCACCATCGGTCTTGAAAATTCGCCTGACTTGATTGCAGCCAAGAAGGTCGCCGACAAGTTAGGCACTATCCACCACGCATATACTTACACCTTGCAGGAAGGAGCGGATGCTATTCGAGACGTTATTCGTTCCATTGAGACATATGATGTGACTACTATCCGTGCTTCGACGCCCATGTACCTCATGGCCAGAAAGATCAAGGCCATGGGTATCAAAATGGTCCTTAGTGGAGAAGGTGCCGATGAGGTTTTCGGTGGATACCTGTACTTTCACAAGGCACCCAATGCTCAGGAGTTTTTCGATGAGACCGTTGACAAACTGAGTCGCCTTCACATGTACGATTGTCTGCGTTGTAACAAGGCTATGAGTGCCTGGGGAGTTGAGCCCCGCGTCCCATTCTTGGACGCCGACTTTTTGCAGGTTGCAATGAATTTGGACCCCAACGAAAAGATGATCAAGACAGGACCTGGGGTTTCCAAGGAGGACAAGCGCATCGAGAAGTGGGTTGTTCGCAAGGCCTTTGACACTCCTGAGGATCCCTTCCTTGTTGACGAAATTTTGTGGCGACAAAAGGAACAATTTAGTGATGGTATGTTTCCCGTTCTCGGTTGAATGAGCCGCCCATTGTTTCTTCTCCATCTCACCTCATTTGGTTCTTGTTTCTCGCGTTCCACGTAGGTGTCGGATACGGATGGGTTGATCACCTTCGTGATATCGCCGAGGCTGAAATTTCGGATCAAATGTTCGCCGCGGCATCCAACCGCTTCCCATACAACACGCCCACGACGAAGGAGGGGTACCGTTATCGCATGATTTTCGAAGAGTTCTTCCCCGGTGAGGCCGCTGAACGAACAGTCCCAGGCGGAAAATCGATCGCCTGCTCGACGGAACGTGCCATGGCATGGGATGAAAGCTTTAGCAAACGTGCCGATCCTAGTGGACGGTCGGCGGGTGTCCATGAGGCCGCGTACCACGAGCAATTTGAAGCGGATACAAAGATTGGAGCCGAACCGGCTACAAAGAAAGCCAAGGCCTAAAGGAATGTATCGAAGGGAATGTTATTTAGAGACTTCATGCACTAAACTGTGGGAAATGGAGATTTTCCTATAGTGATTCACATGGTCTGTAATCTAGAGATTTATTGCGAGAAGTGCACCTTCAGTCTAATCGATATCACATCCTAGCATCGCGACGACCATGTTCGAAAGCCACGTCATTGACGAAGGACTGACATTCATGGAGAGTTCAGTGTCTCTCCACCAGGTCGAAATCGTAGATTTCATTGTTTCCAAAACCATCCCGAGCACGGTCGAAAGCCTTGTCGTACTGATCATCGCGTTTTGGTTTTTTGTAAGAAACAGATAGTACTAGGGTCCGTTAGAGTTTACGGCCGGCCTTTTGGGGGGGGGGGGGTCGCCATGGCTTTTTTGCCTTTCTACTCGTCATCGTCCTTGTTTGTGTTGTCCTTTATCATTTCTCCCTTATCTTTATTCTTTCGGTGATTTTATACTTTCTTGTTCTTAGTAATCCTCGTCCCATCCTTCTCGAATCCATAGGATTGAAAATAATTCGTTACCACCTTCTGGATACATGTATTCAGGGAATCTCGGACACCTTGACATTCTGTCTGACATGATGATGATGACGACGACGGAGAGGATATGGAATGACACCATTCCTCTTCACAGGCATAGGAACTTTTGATTTCCCATGTACATCCACCAAGATTAATCTTTCGATACGCCTTTTGAACGACATTCTCACATTGTCGAGAAACCTCATGATGAGATTGACAAATGGAAGAAGAAGAAGAGGTTGACGACGACGACGATTCTTTCTCTGTTGTTACTCCTGCTTCTGTCGTCATCGTCTTTGCCTTTTGATCACATTCCTTCGCAAGACTCTTTGCCTTATGACACCACTGTGATAAGTTGGGAGAAAGTGTCGGGACGGAGGCACTCCCTAACCAAAGACTAGGCGACGTCCATACTGTTAGAAGACAAATGATATATCCGAGCAGGATAATTCCCACTTTAGTCCGGTCTGAAATCATGGATGAATGAATGAATCACTGTCAATGGATGGATTCCCTCTATTTCTATGAGGGTGCCCAACAGTCGTTCCTCACCACCGTCCTGTCAGTTCGACAGGTTTGTATGTCAGACGTGATACAAGGTACGGTAACTGCATGATAAGTAAGAAGAAACTGGCCAACTCGTCGGAGACGAGGCCGTCAAGCTCCCTCCAAGAAACCCAATATCTTTCTCGGCACTTATCATGGCCATTCGAGACTCTATTGGAAACCTCCATTTCCATGTTGACTCTAGCCAAATAGTTTCTCCTCCTCTTTACAAACGAAAAGAAGACTCGCTTCGTACGACGCAAAAACATCGATGACAAGAGGGTCTTTGCATCCATACTACTAGTGATACTTACTGCTGGAGTACGGTCTTTGACTCAAAGGACTGCATTGGGCACTATAAATTGCCACGACAAAAATGTCAACCGCGCGTACCGTAGTCGAGGTAAGGGCCCGGTCGGTCGTCGTCCACGGTCCCGTGGATGTCTCCACAAACGGGATGACACAACCCCACAACAAG
>Ga0194115_10006624_pt1 | contig 11703 bp, 14 predicted proteins | sample TA2MahsurfametaG_3_FD_148656 | JGI IMG/M metagenome (GOLD analysis project Ga0194115, IMG submission 148656) | Freshwater microbial communities from Lake Tanganyika, Tanzania - TA2015002 Mahale S4 surface | ecosystem: Environmental > Aquatic > Freshwater > Lake | place: Tanzania: Lake... | reverse complement strand
CCACAGTTTATATCGATCTGCACTATCACTGCTATGCACCGGAATACATACCCATGCATATCCTCGCTGTGTCTATACTTCTGTCCTAGGATCCCCCATTCCTTGAATCGTCGATTAATTGTTTCATCTCGACCACGAATCCTCTTCATACGATTCTTCTTGTTGGGGTTACAAAGCAGATCAAACGTAGCGGCTGGACTCCCTGAGGAGGAATAGCCACGGTCAGCAAGGTACCATTCTCCTCTAGGGAGTTTGTAGTGAAGACCAGCACGTGCTATGGTTAGGTCAGCATATTTTCCAGGAAGGAAAGGCCCACAAACATGGACGATGCAAGGTTGCCACTCCCAAGATCAGGCGTGAGATTTATCCTACTAGGGATGCTTTCGTGGCCTTTTCGATCGACTTGCTGGTTAGCCACGTTGCATCCGAGGCTAAGAAGAGGAAGGCTAGAGAGATGATTGACTTCTTCAATAAAACTGCAGAACCGTATTTTTTCGGTTTGTAGCTGCGAATACATATGATAGCATCTATTAGATCCACTTTTCTACGAAAACATAGCGACCACATCGGCCTAATAATAGCCTGTCCAAGCCTGTCCTATGAAGGCTTTTCCCTATATATTTTTTTATCGCGATGTTTGCCCGTACAAAAAGGCAATTTCCCCCATCCCCCAGGAAAGGTCCGGGAATAGACTAGTATCCTAAGGTAGTTCCGTTTTAGCGTATAGGTTTTCTGGGCCACTCCCAGGGCGAAGAAAAATATGCGGCGAACACTCGTATGCAAGAAACATGGCTTCAGTCCAAACTAGTCGGATTATTCGTATGGGAAGGAATCGTGCCTTGTGCACCAGCTCACAGAAAATGATTCCAAGAATCTATGACATATGTACCGATACGTGACCATCGATCCCTTTTTTCGAAAGCGTTTTCGTCATCCACCAAGAAAGTATTGGTGTGCTTGTTGTTCGACCAACGCATGATATGACATGACATGCCAGGCCATGTCGGTGCAATCTTCTTATTGTGTCCCAAAATGATGTCTTTTGGGTTTGGAAAGAGAACCAGTCTTGATGCACGAGTCTCGATAGGGAGCCTCTGATCGCCGCCATCCTTCATCGAGTTTCTTACGCCCCACAGAATGATTTTCTTCTGTACCCCTTAACGATCGGGATCCTCCGACGCTGTCGAGGGCCAAACAGTTCGCAAGATCAAACCCAAAAAGATCACAAAAGAATACGCGATCTCGATGCTCGATCCGATGTGAAATCGGTACCGCCTCCCTTGACCTTTTGTTGACACCTTTGCGTATAGCTTGAATGAAAGAGTTCATCCCTGTATCACCATACAGCAAGCGTGGATGTGGCATTATGAAACGATAACTTATCCAACATATTATTCTCGTCGCCCATCAAGGTTGAGGATATGCAGGAAAGAACTCTTCCATGAACCACGAAAGTCAACAACGCACACGTCGCCCTTTTCACTGAATATCAGGGTAGTCCTCCTTCACTTCCACGATGTAGTGGGGGACGCTGCGTTTGTGTACTATCGGGTTGGATGGATCCCACAGACAGAAACGAAAAATGAAGTTGCCCCTACCAGTTTGATCATAATGATTGGGAATGAGCTGAAAGTCACCATTGCCTGGTCTTCGATCGTCAAATCTTCCAATGTGAAATACCATGAATCAACAAGTCATCTCCAAAAAAGAAGTCGTTTCAACTCAAAACCGATAGATAAGAGATTCAGCTGCCCTCTTGACATCCAATCGCGCCGCCCGAACAAACGGAAGATGTAGAGGTCTATCCCAAGCAAGCGAAGGTTGCAAAGACGCAGCCAGATCCTACGGACTTTCCTGCTCACCGCGATACGAACCAACGCCGCACTCAACTCCTCAATTTTTTGGTCGACGAACTCGTCTGTCTCTTCAATTGCATCCGTCACACCGTGAATATTATGTTCCATTGTCTGTCTTTCATCAAACGACGATGCGTTCAAATCGGCTGCTTGATCAGCGTCCGTGTACCGATTGACTCCTCTATCGTACGGAGTCACTTCCATTCGTTGTCTTTTCCATGGATGAGTGAACGACAGGCATTTTGATCTTGAGTCAGGACTCCATCTGACGGCGGTGACAAGTTCATGTTTGGAATTTCCGATTAATAACTACCTCGTTGTTTTGGGGGTCATCCACTCGGTTTAGATGCTTGATAAGGAATCAGATAGGTACCCCACTTGCGATTCTTTCGGAACTATTTATCGCCAGATATCAACGAATCAGTGTGAACGATACCTTTGATCTACAACATCTTCATACTCTCAACAAAATCTCCAGATTCCTCTCATTCACTAGTGCAGATGACAAAGGAGGATTGAAGCAGCGAGTTGAGGTCTCGAGCGGTAGTACTAGCTATCGGACATACAACTTTAGCGTATGGTGATGTTGGTGCGAATAGATGACGAGTTGGAGTTGGAGTCATAGGTGCAAATGGGGCACCTGTGTAACAAGACGACATTGGTGCATTGATACGACGGGATGATGCGAAAAATCGCCAATCTAACATTCTACCGATAGCGGGACTGAGGTTCGTGCTGTTGATATCATCATGTCATCGCAGTTGGCTTGTCTGACATCTTTCATGGAATGCACATCGTTGACTGTTGTGTAGACTCTACACAAGTTTGATGATTCCCATCGAGGTATGGTGCATACTCTTATTCACCAAAGTGGTTTATCATTCCAGGGGTTTGCTGGCTGGTCGTCGATGGCCATCCAGAAACGGCCTTGTAGATTCAAACCACTGATGGGTTCAAACGCTTGTACCCAATAGCTCCAACCAGGCCAGTCCCCTGTGCCATCATGGAATTCAGCCATCCGGAAATTGGTAATACCGTGGATGTCCAAACCAACACGTCTGCATTTTCTATCTGCGTCGGCCCTAGATTTGAGTGAGCTCCCCAAGACGTTAGGAATTATCATCACAGTCTTCTCAGACTAAGTATCTCTGTTTGCCCCGCCCGGAGTAATGGACGACGGAGACATCTCGGGAGGGGCTTGGCGGGAACCCTCAGTCAATGGGCGAATACAGAGAAGCGACCGCCGTTCATTGATGGAGGTGTCACCTTCATAGGGATTCGAACCCCCGCCATGCCCAAAAAGGACGTAGAAATTCCCATTGCTACTTGTAAAGTTCTGGAAAATGGCCCAGGTCAATGCCTTACCGTCGAGCGCAGCAACTGGTTGTTGGATCGCGTACAGGGCAATCGCAAGTTTGATAACGACACTGATGCCCATCATGGTTGTTTTCGGTATAAGATATAATTCGCGTTTATTAGGAAAGAAAGCTCAAAATGTTCTATAGATTGAATCGGTATACACACGCTCAGAAAGCATGAACGTTAGTGTACACAAAATGAAGAAAGTAACAAAGCCAAGAGACAGCAGATAAACAACCAAAAGACTGTTAGATCATCTCGTTCTTACTGCGTGTGCGCCTATCATACCGTAGCTCTAGAAACACGAAAATCCGATTCGACTTGGTGTTCCGACTGTACAGACCCCTGCTACGGGGAGACTGCCTGTCCTTCTATCCGAACATTAGGATTTTGTCTCGAGCTACGGGGAGTCCAGGAGATATTGCCTAATACGACATAAGACAGTACAAGCATAATGGGAGATATCTATCTATTTCTTATCTTGTTGTTTCTTCCTTCTTGCCATCGCTTCTTCGGCTCGTTTCTTTAACATTTCCATCTTTTCTGCCTTTCGACGGACTTCTGCCTCCATTGCCTTGGCCGCAGCCTCCGCCTTGGCAGCTTCGGCAAGTTGTTTGGCAGGATCCACTTTCGGTGCAATATTGTCCTCACCGTCGTCTACAACCGGACTACGTAGAGTCGTTGTCGGGCTGGCTTCGTCAAAGTAGTCACGAACCGTCACTCGTTCTTCCAAGGTGAATATATTCTGTCCCTTTCGGAATCCACGACTTGGAACCATTTTCAGTCTTCCAGTAGTAAAGGTTCCACCCACGATGATTTCCATCCCATCTAATGGATCCAAGGGAGGTGGCATGATCATCCCATCACTCTCTGTGTCTTCATCTCCTCTATCAATTTCGATATCGAACTCCTTCAGCTGTTTCAGAATAGAATCGGCTCGACGGATCAACGCTAGTCCGACGACACATCGTTTTCCAGTACTTCCAGCTTCGGCAACGGATGTAATCGTACCGACATTTATCTTTTCGTTGCTACCCAGAGCGTATAGATTGTCACCAGTATGGGGCATCCGTGTCAAATTCTCCAAAGTAGACTTATCCCCTCGACTTCGGGTTTCATACGTATTGACATCATCGTCGAATACCACGCTGTACAGCATTCTCGGTGGGCCTCGGGGATTCTTCACTATAGATGCTACACCCTCTTGTCCAAGATAGCATCCCTTGTCCATATTGATAGTATCCTTCAAATGAAGTTCTAATGGACTTGTTTTCACAGTCTTTCCCATCTCACGTCCAAAGGCGGGGACACCGCCTTCGATTCGTAACGGTTCATATTCGGCTGGGCCAATCCCAATGGGACCCATAGCATTGGAATCTCCCGTTAAGAAATTCCATACCTGACGACCGTCCGTTTTGCCTTCGGGACCGAAAAATACAAAGGTAAACCCCACGCAGACTTGTGAGGGTATCCCACCAATCGACGGGATGACAAGTACTTGTGTCGAGGAGCCGTTATCCCAATTCCACACAGTGCATTGATCAGCTCGTCTTGGAAAAGGGAACGATCCAGGGTTCTTCTGTACGGTGGGTAGAGTTTGGATCGCCAGTTCGATATCTTTCCACTGAATTGAAGCAAGGGAGAAGGTACACGTATCAAGGTTTGCTAGAGAAATCCTATCCAATGGAAAGACGAATGGATCTAACCTTGCTAGTAGATCCGTACTGGAATGTCCTGGAGATGTCATAATGAATGCAGTTTCCTCATCGGTCAATGAAATCATGAGCCGATCCACCAGACGTCCTTTGGCGTCTAAAAGGCAAGCCTCTTGGTAGGTCGTTCCAGAATTCAATGTAAATTCTTGAGTAAATTTGTTGTTCAGAAAGTCTCGTGTACCAGTACCCTTGATTTGTAGGATCCCACCCTCTCCTACATTGTCCTGCGACGATGATGATGATTGTTGTTGTTGCCAACCGATACATCGACCACTTCGTAGTGCACTTCGGACAGCTTCTCCACGAAGACCAGGCGGTGTTCCTTCTGGATATGCCGATACTAGTTGACTCGGTTCTTCCTGTGGACTAGCGTCAGGATTTGGCGCAATGTACTCGTATTCAAAAGACGAGAAAAGTCGTTGGATACCTCCAGAAAATAGTGATGATGTCTTAGAATAGGGAACCAATGGGAACGCATCTATGTTGCTTTTGTGTCCCAAAAAGCCGAGAATAATGTGAAGGGAAGCTTTTCTCATCATGTCCTCTTAGGGTACCAAATTCGTCCTTTTGAACGAAGGAATGGCTTTGCGTTTTTGTCGTGAGGTCGCTACTCTTAGAGTACCAAATTCGTCCTTTTGAACGAAGGAATGGCTTTGCGTTTTTGTCGTGAGGTCGGCGTAGCGTCTTTTCTTTGTCTGGTTTCCGCTCATCACTGTCATAAATGCGGTTGACATGTTGCGGATTCAGTACCACCACTTCGAAACCGGCCATCCGTGACGTCACAGTCAGAATACTTCCAAAGGAAAGCATCCATATCTACTATCAATATATTCTATCAGCTATGTATATTCATAAATAGGCAACGCCTAGATTCGGGTCGGTTGACTCATCTGACCACTAGCCGTTGGCGACGCTCTGTCGTCTTTGCGTGCGCGCGCATCCTTTTCCGAATGCCGATGATGACAAACCGAAACGTCGAAGGAAAGTACGGTATGTCGTTCGTCCGGGCAATCCCTACGTGCCTCGGCTTCGTGTTCACAACACAACACGCAGGCGTTGTTTGTCTCCTCCTCCTCTCTCGCTTACATTTACGAGAAAGAAAAATGGTCCGAGTTTGGTATGAACCTCCACCTGGTGGACCACGAGCCCACTTGAATCGTGGTGCCTATGGTGTAGAAAGTGCAATGGAACCTCTTTGGGTGAAAAAGTTGGCTCGAATGAGACCAGTATCTGCCATCGTCCCTGCTGTGGGCGTTTTCGCATTGATCGCCTATTTGCCACTAAGTAAGTACTCCCCACAACGGTAGGTCGTTGTTCCATTTTTTCTTTCTTTGATGCTTTTTGTCCTCACACCCTTTGATTCTCTCCTACACACGATAGTGAACCAAAAGGGATTGCCACTCACTCTCAATGCGGAGCATCAAGCGGCACAACGAGCCTACATGCGTTACCACAACATGAACCCCATCCACGGTATTTCCAGCAAGCAAGCTCGTGCCTCGGATCCTGATCCCTAAACGGAAAGGAGTGCAATATCGTCGATGATGATGATTCTACTGCTGGTGTGTGCGCACGGGTGTAACAAAGCTGATAATATGAATTAAGGCGCTGAAGATTCTCATTCTCCCTTTATTGTTTGTTTCGAGGTATGGAGTTATCTTGCAAAGAACATCGTGTTTTCCTCGAACGGCACATTTTCGGGTATTGATGTGGGACGACACACATTCACAGCTTGGGACATGAGAGTCAACCTGTATTCCAGGTTGACGATGGTGGAAACCAACATTCGTATCATCCCTCTCGCACTGCACAGTAGTAGTCCTTCCTCCCTCGCTGTCGTTCAGCTCACTGTCAGTCGTTGAATACGACACAACGATTTTGGTAGACGAAGACACGATCATCCAAGTGGGATGCAATAGCATGTAATAAGACATTCCGTTCTAAAATCCTCCCCTTGCGGATCAGATCGGATACTTCGTCACTATGGGTACACTGGATCACATCTTGGGCGATAATTGGACCACCATCCAAATCGATTGTCGTGTAGTGTGCTGTAGCACCAATCAATTTCACACCACGTTCATATGCCTGTCTATGGGGATTCCCACCAATAAAGGCAGGAAGGAAGGAATGGTGGATATTAATAATCCGATCAGGAAACTGTGATAGAAAATCTCCCGAAAGAATCTGCATATATCTACAAAAGTGGACCCACAGGGGGGAAGGGGGGAGGGGTTGGCGAGATGTGGACACGTGAGGAAACAAAAGAAACGATACAACGACTGCTCTCTCTCTCTTTCTCTCTTTTCGTGTATCCATCCATTCTTAATATAGGAGAGACCGTACCTAGCTAATACTACAAGATCCACACCCTCTAAAAGGGCAAGCTGCTTTTCCTCTTGTTTCAGCTTGTTATGTGGGCTGACCGGAATGAAGTGAAATGGAATCCCAAACGTATCTGCTACATGTCGGAGATCATCATGATTACTGATGATAACTCCAATATCCGCATCGAGTTCATGAGCGGAATTTCTTAGTAATAATTCCCATAGACAATGATCAAACTTCGATACCATTATCCCAATCTTCGTCTTTCGGTCTCGCCAGTTCAGACGTGTATCGAGTTGAAAATGGTTAGCAATTTCCTCCAACTCTTTTTGACACGATAATCGTTCGGTACCAGTGTTCCTATCTGGATCATACATAAAGGCTAAACGTTGAAAGAATTGTGCCGATTGACGATCTGTCCATTGTTGACTCTTGACGATGTTACATCCATACTGTCCAAGACATTGGGTCATTGCAGCGACGATCCCACTCCGATCCGGACCGAACACTCGTAGGGTCCCCATCTTGGAAGCCATCATCCTCTCAAGGGAAAACATTGGAACGATTTTGCGTCGTTGGGAAAATGTAGGAACAAGATGCAACGTCGCTCACTGTCAGTGCGGTAACTTTCTTTATGTCGAGGTTGCCAATGGTGGAGTTTGGCAATCGAGTTGGTCGAAAAGCACATGAAACTACACCTTTTGGCCTACAGTGTAAAATTGTACTCGAAAGTGCTAGATCGCGGAAACCTGTGAACACTAAAATGTATGTAAATCGTTCATAAAAGAAATTGCTTTATTACGCTCTTCAATTATTCCGGACAACTAGACTCGGATTCCATACTGATCCTTTTTTGTTTCGACGATGGACCAACGTTTCCTATTCTCTCCTTCTTTTCTTTTACTTCCAAAAAGTATGTTTGTACTTCGCCTTTCCCCTCAGTGTAGACCTTATCCCTTCTTGGGATCAACCAGCTTCCCTTTCCTCCCAAAATCAAAGAGTCGGCTGTGGATTGTGATACTTGAATCTTCCTAGGAATCCCGGTAGTCTCCATCCTCGAGGCTGTGTTGACCGTATCTGAAAATTGAGGAGTTGGTAAGCAAAAGAATCATTTTGCGGCGACGACATGCATATACAACATTAGAAAATATTCCGATAGACTTACCTCCAAACAGCTGGAATCGGCCCTTTTCGCCTCGAAGGACACCAGCAGTGACGTCGCCCGAGTGCATCCCGGTCCGCAAGGCCAGATCATCTGTACCTTCTCCAAGCGTCGGCGAAAGGCCTGCAACTATCTGATCAAGCTTGACCATACAATCATGAGCGAACTTGGCCATGAGGATTGCATGGTCTAGTTGAGCCTTGGGAAGACCAGTCCATTTTGAAAAAGAATGGAGGATATCAGATTAGATAAGTAGCGAACCAGAGCGCTTGCCAAGAAATGCGTGCCCTCCAACATAGGGGTTACGTACCACGGCCATATAACAGTCCCCAATGGTTTCAACTTTGAAAACACCCCTCTTTGCTGCGATAAGATCGAATTCCTTGAAGATGGTTTCGAGCAACTGAAACACTTGATCTGGTTCACGCGTCGATGACCACTTGGTGAAACCGGTCAGATCGGCGAAACACACGGTACAGTCGGTATGCAGCTTCGCAATGGGAGGTCCATTCGATACGACTTTATTCACTGTTGATCTTAGGAAGGCGTTTCCACGATTCTGTTTCTCTGAAGGACTATCTCCTTCATCGTTGATGATATGCTCACGGACGTTTTCAGGAAACAATGATGACACGACCGCTGTAGCTCGAACGGCTCGGTCAAGGACGATCTTTTGTCGCTTCCTCACGATGCAATCATGAAGCATAAAGAGACATATCGCCACGATAAAGGCGGCGCCGATAATACTGGAATCTCTTCTTCCTCGTGTGTCGACGAAGATCCCCTTGAACTTGTTGGATGGATAAAGTCTGAGAGTATAGTTCATGAACTGACCATTCACCCCGGCAGTGGTGAAGGAGCGCGTCTCAGGCCCGGCAGAATCCCTTAGTGCAGTCACAAGATCGGTCGAGTGCTTCAAATGGTCATATTCGATGTCATGTAAATCGCCCTCACCAAGATATATGGCGTCAACACCGTTGACTTCGTACGTGTGGTTCCACCCGTCACTACTCTCTAAGACACAAACCACACCCTCAATGTTGTTAGGAAGAATCTTCCTCATCATGAATCGCCAATAAAGGTTGGTCTGCAGCCATCCTGCTACTTTCCTGTCCTGCCCGAATCCGTCGAAAACGGGGAAGAGTATGGGACTCATGGGATCGTATGTGCTGTGTTCTTCGGTGTGACGGTACTGGCCACTTTGTAACATCAACTCAAAGTGAGCCACACTACTTGTGTCATTCTTCGTTGGCTTTAAGTCAAAAAGTTCACCAATCACAACTTCCCCTGACTTTGCCGTGATGTCCATGGCACCCGCGATGAGGGTGTACCGTCCCATGTCGAAATTCGTAAGATCAACAGCCGTTTGTGGGGAAACTTGCCAGAATGGAAAGTAACCAGATTTCTGGAAAACAAAAAATGATTTACGGTCAGACGATTTTCCTATATGGGCCTTTTTCGAAGATGATCCACCGACTTACCTTCGTGGCGTTGCTATCCCCGGGGAACCATATTTTTGATGAGTCCAAACCCTCAAAAAATACCTCCATTTCCTCCACGAAGGCTTTGACTGTAACGTCGAGTTCGTGCGCTTGATTCCCAAAGGACTGATCTTGCCAGGCCTTGTGCTTCTCTTCTGAAGCATAGGACTAGTCATATTGCTCGCGATTCGTTGCAGCATATGTTTCCCACCGACCCTTCAATGCGTCTTTGACATACGGAAAGTAGTAGATCATGAGAGTATCTCCTGTAATACGAGCATTTGCACCCTTCAATTCGAAGTCTGGAAGTGTCACAAATGGGAATTTACTCCCTGTGGCCAGAGCATACGACGTTATGTCGACGGATAGATTGTCTGCAGCATCGAGTGTTTGTCTAAGTTGACTTTGGAATTTATCTGTCACCTGCTGAGCATTATAGGCAAATTGCTCTCTGAATACAATTTCTTGACCTTCACGGATACTGCCGTAAACCATGCTCCCAAAACTAATACCAACCATGAACCAAACGAACACGACGGTCCAGTAGAGCCACTCGATGGCTTCTGACTCCTGCTTTCCCAAAGTAGATCGTTCTTCCTCGGCAGCCTTTTGTTTGATATTGAGACCCCGAAGAGCTACAACATCGGTTCGTACAGAGGAAGAGCAATCATAATCCTCAGAAATGTTTTCCTCCTCCTCGTCGCAATGACTCATGGACTTTAGGCTGTAGACATCATCTTCGTCGTCATCTTTCGTTCGGTAGAACGACAATTGTTTCGCTAACATAATTTCTCACGCACCCCTCAGGTTCACTACAGTAAAGACTGCAATGAAAAGATCGAAGCTGAGGAGTGTATAATCTGTTCAGGATGCTTTGCGAATTGTGTCGTGAACTCCCTTTAGGTCACTGTTGTGGGTGGGTGCCTCAACCACGGAGTTTCACCAAGAGTTGACATTGGATGTCACAGAATTTCAAAGAAAAGCTTTCCACGCTCCGATTTCTTGGCCCCGGAGATTTATTGACATTTCTGTCTCCCGGACTGCGCAAATGGCGTGGCTAAAGTCGTAAGTAGCCGTCGCGATCATTAACGGGAAGAGCAGCGATGGGAATATTCTCAAAATTGCATTTTTATGGGGTTTCCAAGAGACTTGGCTCTCAACCGCTAAATGGGGCTGTTAATTGGTGAAATTCAAAAGCGCTTTTTCGAGCTGATAATAAAATATCAATGACGCTACCGTACTTCTCGCCGAAATCGAGAAGTATACATAGGGTCGGATAGTTGTCCTGTATACAGAGAATTCGACCATGTAGTGACAGTCATTGATATTTAAGGATCAGCTCGAAAAAGCGCTTTTGAGCCCCAATTAGCGGTTGAGAGCCAAATTTCTTGGAAATCCTGCGATGTCGCATCCTATCGTATAATATGCCCCCCTATATAGGCAGAGATATGATACATCATCGTGCATACGATAGGTACCCTGGTGTGGGCATCGCCGATCGCGAATCGCGAAATGCTGGTGGTTTTACGCGAAGGTTCCAAGTGCTGCGTGTAGTCGACCTGTGGCTTCCCGTACCGATTGGGTCCTTTGATCGTGACGCTATGATACCGTGTTCCAAAGTCGTAGAGAGAGAGGGTCGCTAGCGATGAAATGATCAATACACCTTCATTCTCTTCACAGGCATAGACCTCGCATGAGCAACGGAGACGGAACTCAAGGGGACCAACGCCATCCCCACCGCTGGGGTTTTGTGACGGCTAATTGTCGATAGACATAAAATGGGACTATCTAGGAATTGCGGC
>Ga0194115_10006622_pt1 | contig 11706 bp, 9 predicted proteins | sample TA2MahsurfametaG_3_FD_148656 | JGI IMG/M metagenome (GOLD analysis project Ga0194115, IMG submission 148656) | Freshwater microbial communities from Lake Tanganyika, Tanzania - TA2015002 Mahale S4 surface | ecosystem: Environmental > Aquatic > Freshwater > Lake | place: Tanzania: Lake Tanganyika... | reverse complement strand
CTCGCTCGGGCAGCTCTTGCGCGAGAAAACTCAGATCCGTGGTTTCTTCGAGTCCACCGGCTGCGGCGCGCGCATCGGTGCCAGCGTCATAGGCCTCACGAAGTAATTCTTCGAAGCGCTCGGTGCTCACGCGCTCCAGAGCGAGCGGATGACGCAGATGTCGGCGTGCTTCCGACACGGCGAGCGCCGTCGCATCGGGTCGCAAGGCGACGGTGGCAACACCCGCATTCACGCCGCGCAACAGCACGCCGTGGCGGCGTGCAAAGGCGAGCGGCAGATCGGGCGTCCGGGCGGCGATCGCGCCCGACTCGGCGTTCATTTCGGCGGCTCCGCGGCGGCCGCTGCGGGGGTAGGCGCGGGCGCAGTTGCGACCGACGAGGTTGCCGCAGGCGCCGCAGGCGACTCAGCGGGTGCTGCCGGGATAGCCGGCAGGATCGAGCGGCGCTCGCCCGGCAGCAGCGGCAGCACTTCGCGTTGCGGGCCGAGCTTCAGCTGCTGATCGCGGATGTAGTTGTACTTTTGATTAGTCTCGATGGTGGCATCGATGCCATCACGCAGGATGCGCGGCTGGATGAACACCATGAGATTGGTCTTGGTTTTCTTTGCACTGCGGGTGCGGAAGGCCTCGCCCACCACCGGAATGCGTCCGAGGAAGGGCACGCGCTGTTCACCGCCCGTTTGTGAGTCTTGAATGAGACCACCGAGCACCACCGTACCGCCATCTTCGATGAGCACGTTGGTGCTGATGGTGCGCTTGTTGGTGACAAGATCGACGGCGCCGCTGCTCGTCGCAGCGATGCTCGAGCTTTCTTGCTCGATCTTGAGCATCACCGCATCGCCTTCGTTGATTTGCGGGGTGATCTTGAGAATGGTGCCGACTTCCTGACGCTGAATGGTCTGGAAGGGGTTGAGATTGTTGCCGACGTTGCCGCCCGAGTTCGTGTACTGACCGGTGACGAAGGGGACTTCCTGGGCGACCTTGATCTCGGCCTCCTGGTTATCCATGGTCACGATCGAGGGCGTGGCGATGATGTTGGTGGTCGAGTCACCGCGCAGCGCGCGCAGGACCGCGGCAAAGTTCACGCCGTTGCTGGCCAGACGACCGACGCCGACAGTGGTGCCGCGCGGCACGGTGGTGAGCGTCGCCGGATCGCGTGCGGCGCGGGCAAGATCGACGATGCTGGTGCCGCCGATCGGTTCGATGAAGCCACCGACTGCGTCATCGCTGTTCGAGCCATCGACCAGCCAATTGACGCCGAGCTCGGCCGATTTATCGGCCGATACTTCGACGATGATCGCCTCGACGATCACCTGCGCGCGACGAATATCGAGCTTGTCGATCACCGCCATCAAAGAATTCATGGTCTTGGCGGACGCCGTGATCACGAGCGCGTTGGTTTCGGGTTCTGCCCAGATTGTGGTGCCACCGCCGATGGTCGTGGTGTTCGCGGCCGTGGCGCCGGGCGCGTTGGCGGTTGCCGCACCGCCGAGTTGTTCTTTCAATTTGCCGGCGATTTTCTCGGCATCGGCGTAACGCAGGTAGCGCACCCGGGTGTCGCCGCCGGTGGCGAGCGGGGTGTCGAGGTAAGCGATGAGCGTACGCGCGCGCAGGCGCTGCGTTTTGTCGCCCGCGAGCAAAATGCTGTTCGAGCGTTCATCAGCCACCACGCGCAGCGGTGCCATGCCGCCTTCGGCCTGCGCCTGCGCGGGGTTGAGCGCGGTCATCGTCCGTACCAATTCGGAGGCCGAGGCGTTCTGCATCACCACCACTTCGACATCGGCATCGCTCGCCTGATCGATGCGCCGAATGATGCGCACCATGCGGTTCACGTTGTTGGCGCGGTCCGCGAGGATCAAAGTATTCGAGGCGGGGTAGGCCGCCAGATGCGCGTTCTGCGGCATCAGCGGTCGCAAGATGGCAACGAGCTGGGCCGCACTCACGTTGGTGACCGCCACGACCTGCGTGACGAGTTCATCTGAGGTGTCGCTCACGCTGTCGGGCAGATCGTTGCCCGGCATGGTGCGCGAGTTGGCGTCGGGGATGATCTTGAGCACGTTGCCCGAGGGCACGGCCACGAAACCATACACCTGCAGCAGCGCCAAAAAGGCCTCATAGAAGGCATCCGGCGTCATCGCAGTCGAGGAGAGCATCGTCACCTGCGCGCGCACTCGCGGATCGACGATGATGCTGCGGCCGGTTGCGGCGGCGACGGCCTCGATCACCTGCGTAATTTCGGCATCTTTGAAATTGGGTGTGATGCGCTGGCCTGAGGCAGGTTGCGCAAAGAGCGACGACCCCGCTGCCCCACTTAGCACGGCCGCGAGCAGCAGCGCCAGCGATGACGCCGCTCGATGCGGTGATTTTCCAGTCACTGATTTTTGAGCTCTCGACATGCGCAGCCCCGAGTGTATCGAATTGCCATGTCCCGGTTGTGAACGCGCGGCGTTCATGCTTAGTTCAGGCCCGGGCGTTGCAGCGGTTGCGGCGAACCGCCCGCGCCGCCCGCACCGCCCGCGACGCTGGTGAGGTCCAAGGTCAGCGATTCAGTCTGGCCGTTGCGTTCGATGGTGAGCCGCGCTTGCGGGGTGCCGCTCAAAGAGCGGATAAACTGTTCGCTGTTGGCCTGATCGGCGAGCGGCGAATCATTGATCGCAAGCACGAGATCGCCCGGGCGCAGACCAAGCTGCGTGAAAAGTTGGGCATTGGCACCGGGGTAGACGCGGATTCCCGAGGGTCGATCGGTACGCATGACCGCTTGCCACCGGATCACGTTGGTGATGTCTTCGGTCGATGGGGTTCCCGCGGCTGCAAGGGGCAGAGGAGCGCCGACCGGCACGGCAGCCGGCCCGCTTGTGCTACTGGCTGGTGTACCGCCCTGTCGCGGCAGCGGCAGGGTTTCGAAGTTGCCGCCGCGATCGAGCAGCACATAGTCGGCATGCACTTCGGCAAGCCGCGAGCCCCCGGGCAGCATCGCGCCCACGGCATAGACTCGGGCTGCGACGCCCGACTCGCCGATGATGGCGCGGCCCGCGAGCGGGTCGCTCGCGGCGAGAACGCCGACCAAGATGAGACCCTGCGTGCTGACGGGCAGCGCCGCCGCGACCGCTGCCGTCGGCACGCCCGCGGCGGTACCGAAGAGGCGCGCCGCCTTGATGCGATCGAGAGGATCAAGCCCCGAGGCCGCCGATAAAGCGGCCGCAGCGTCAAGCCCGCCGCGGTCGCGCGCGCCGAAGCTTCCGGTCACGGTCCACGCAAGTTGCAGACCTAGTGCCAGACCTAGCACAACGATGACGATGACGGCGGGGTCGAGAGCCCTTGAGCGCATGCCGGCAATGATACCTAGCCGCCTGCCGGACCACACTTGAGTTCGCCACGGTCCACCCCTATAACAGGCTGATGCCTGCCGAAGAGAATCGCCCGTCCGCCGACACCTCGGTGGCCGAGGCCACGCCCGAGACCAAACAGCCGCCGTTGTTTCAGGTCATACTGCTCAACGACGACTACACCCCGATGGAGTTCGTGGTGGACGTCCTCGAGCGGTTCTTCGTCATGGGTCGCACGCAAGCGACCCAAGTCATGCTCGAAGTGCATATGCGCGGCAAGGGTGTCTGCGGAGTGTTCACCCACGATATCGCAGAGACCAAGGTGGCGCTGGTGACCCGCTATTCGCGCGATCACCAGCATCCGCTGATGTGCACGCTGGAAGAAGCCTGAAACGCAACCGGAACAGCGACGGAGTGCCTGCACGTGTTGTCCAACGAACTTGAATCCTGTCTCAACAGCGCTTTTCAGATGGCGCGTGACGGTCGTCATGAATTTCTCACCGTCGAGCACTTGCTGCTCGCCATCCTCGAGACGCCGCGCGTCAAAGAAATCGTGCGCGCCTGCGGTGGCGATGCGCCGCGGCTCGCTGCCGATCTGCGCGAGCACATCGAGCAGAGCACGCCGCGTCTGCCCGAGGGCGATGAGCGCGAGGTGCAGCCAACGCTAGGTTTCCAGCGCGTGCTGCAGCGCGCGGTGTTTCACGTGCAGTCGAGCGGTCGCAAAGAAGTCGGGGTCGGCAACGTGCTGGTCGCCATCTTCAGCGAAAAGCAGAGCCACGCGGTGTTTCTGCTCGGTCGGCAGGATGTGTCGCGTCTCGATGTGGTCAATTACATCTCGCACGGCATGTCGAAGATTGCCGACGAGCGCGGTGAGCAGAAAGAAGAGCCGGCGGCCGCGCAGCAGGCCAGCCCCGAGGCCGATCAGGGCGGCGCGCTCGAAAAATATGCGACCAATCTCAACCGCATGGCCGAAGAGGGCAAGATCGACCCGCTCATCGGTCGGCAGATGGAAGTCGAGCGCACCATCGAAATTCTTTGTCGGCGCCGCAAGAACAACCCGCTGTATGTGGGTGAGGCAGGGGTCGGCAAGACCGCCATTGCCGAGGGTTTGGCGCGGCGGATCGTCGAGGGGCAGGTGCCAGAGGTACTCACCGAGTGCACCATCTACTCGCTCGACATGGGCTCTTTGATCGCTGGCACCAAGTATCGCGGCGACTTCGAAAAGCGTCTGAAGGCGGTGCTCGCCGAACTCAAGAAGCAACCCGGCGCGGTGCTCTTCATCGATGAAATTCATACGGTGATCGGCGCGGGCGCTGCTTCGGGTGGTGTGATGGATGCGTCCAATCTCATCAAGCCCGTGCTCACCAATGGCGAGCTGCGCTGCATCGGCTCGACCACCTATAACGAATATCGCGGCATCTTCGAGAAGGACCACGCGCTCGCGCGGCGCTTCCAGAAAATCGATGTCGTCGAGCCCACGGTTCCCGAGACCATCGAAATTTTGAAGGGACTGCGCAGCCGCTTCGAAGAGCATCATCAGGTGAGCTACACCGATGCGGCACTGAAGGCGGCCGCCGAACTCTCGGCAAGGCATATCAACGAGCGGCACTTGCCCGACAAGGCTATCGATGTCGTCGATGAAGCGGGTGCGCGGCTGCGGCTCAAGCCCGTGGCCGAGCGCGAGACGGTCGTCGATGTGCATCACATCGAAGAGGTCGTTGCGCGCATCGCACGTATTCCGCCCAAGACCGTTTCGAGCAACGACAAAGAAGTGCTGCGTAATCTCGAACGCAATCTCAAGCTCGTGATCTTTGGTCAGGACAGGGCCGTCGAAACTTTGTCTTCGGCCATCAAAATGGCGCGCTCGGGACTCGGCGACACACGCAAGCCGGTCGGCAGCTTCTTGTTCGCAGGCCCCACGGGCGTCGGCAAGACCGAAGTCACGCGGCAGCTCGCGATCGCTCTCGGCATCGAATTCATTCGCTTCGATATGTCCGAATACATGGAGCGGCACACGGTCTCGCGCCTCATCGGCGCGCCACCGGGCTATGTGGGCTTCGATCAGGGCGGGCTGCTGACCGAGGCCATTTCCAAGCATCCGCACGCCGTGCTGCTGCTCGATGAAATCGAGAAGGCGCACCCCGATGTCTTCAACCTGCTGCTGCAGGTGATGGATCACGGCACGCTGACCGACAACAACGGTCGCAAGGCCGACTTCCGTCACGTCATCATCGTCATGACGACCAATGCGGGGGCCGCCGACATGGCGCGGGCCTCGATCGGTTTCACGCCCTCGGACAACACCACCGATGGCATGGAGGCGATCAAAAAATTGTTCTCCCCCGAATTCCGCAATCGTCTCGATGCGGTGATCCAGTTCGGGGGTCTTGATGAGTCGACCATCGAACGCGTGGTCGAGAAGCTCTTGGTCGAAATCGAAACGCAGCTCGAGGGCAAGCGCGTGGCGCTGGTGCTCGACGATGCGGCGCGCAGCTGGCTCGCGAAGAAGGGCTACGATCCGAAGATGGGCGCGCGGCCGATGGCGCGCGTGATCCAGGAGCACATCAAGCGACCGCTTGCCGAAGAATTGCTGTTCGGCAAACTCGTGAACGGCGGCACGGTACGCGCAACGCTCAACAAGGATGGTTCGGGCCTCGATCTCGAGTGCATTCCGAGCGAGGAGCCCGCGCTCGTCGATTGAAGGTCGCGCGGCGCAAGGGCGGCGCGGCGTAGCGGCGGTGGTGGCCTTAGCGGCCGCGGTAGACGATGCGGCCTTTGGTCAGATCATAGGGCGTGAGTTCGACCGTGACGGTGTCGCCGGTGAGGATGCGGATATAGTTCTTGCGCATCTTGCCCGAGATGTGTGCCGTGACGATGTGCCCATTGCTGAGCTTCACGCGAAAAGTGGTGTTCGGCAGCGTCTCGACGACTTCGCCGTCCATCTGGATCGCGTCTTCTTTCGACATCAGTGTGTGGGCACCCGGCTAAAAGGAGCGTGGATTCTGCCCAAACCCCTCCCGCGAATCAATCAAACGTGCGAGCAGGGCAAGAAATTCGCTGCGCGGGATGGGACGGCTGCCGAGCGAACCCAAGTGCCGGGTGGGCATTTGGCAATCGATGACTTCGATGCCGCGGGTCGCGGCGCGACGCACGAGTCCGGAAAGTGCGACCTTGGACGCGTCGGACTCGCGACTGAACATCGATTCACCGAAAAATACCGCACCGAGTTGTACGCCGTAGAGGCCACCGACGAGCTCGTCATGGAACCAAGTTTCGATACTGTGGGCGAAGCCCTGCCGATGCAGTTCGAGATACGCATCGCGCATTTCGGTCGTGATCCAGGTGCCGCCGCCGTCGGCGTCGCGCGGTGCTGCGCAGGCATCGATGACTGACGCGAAGGCCGTGTTCTCCCGCACCTCGAAACCCGCGTTGCGCTCGCGCTTGGCAAGACTGCGGCTGCGTCGAAACTCTGCGGGCCACAGCACTTCGCGCGGATCCGGGCACCACCAGAGGATCGGTTGCCCGGGCGAGTACCACGGGAAAATGCCGCGCCGATAGGCCGCGAGCAGTCGCTGCGGGCGCAGGTCACCGCCTGCAGCGAGCAAACCCGAGGGTTCGTCGAGCGCGGCATCGGCAGTCGGAAAAGCCTGCGGATCGCCGCCCGGCTCGAGCCACACGAGCGTGCGGCGCGGCCGCGGGGTCACGGGGTCTCCAGCGTTTCGCGGTAGGGCACGTGTTCGGCAATGCCGGCCGCGTAGTGCTCGACAGCCTCGCGCTCGCGCTCAAGGTAATCGGCGATCGCCGCGCGAAAGCGCGGCTCAAAAATATAATGCGCGGAGTAGGTGGTCGTCGGCACGAAGCCGCGACTCACCTTGTGTTCGCCTTGCGTACCGGGCTCGAAGCGCGCGAGCCCGCGCTCGATGCAAAATTCGATGCCTTGGTGGTAGCAGGTTTCGAAGTGCAGGCTGTGATGATTCTCGGCAGCGCCCCAATAGCGGCCGTAGAGCGTGTCCTCACCAATGAAAAACACGGCGACGGCGACAATCTCTTCGCCTTGTTTCGCAAACTTGAAGAGCAGCGCATCACCCATCGTGCGCGCGATCTGCATGAAGGTCTCGGCGCCGAGATAGGGTTCGTTGCCACGACGCAGAAAGGTGATGCGGTGCAACTCCCAGGCGGTGAGGATTTCGGTTTGTGTGGCCTCGCTCCCGAGCCGGCTCTCGAAGTGGATGCCGGCTTCGGCCACGCGTCGTCGCTCGCGCTTGGCTTTTTTGCGTTTTTCGGCCGTGAAACTGCCGAGAAAATCTTCGAAGCTCGCATAGCTGCGATTCGCCCAATGAAATTGACAGTCGATGCGCGTGAGCCACTCTTCGCCGAGCGCCTCGCGATCGCTCGACACCGGAAAGAGCATGTGCGCGGATGACAAGCCGGCGTCGGTGGCGGCATCGAGGAGTGCGCGCTGCAGTTGGCGCCGCAGCGCGGCAGCACTTGTGGCCTCGGCGGCGAGATCTTTGCGCAGCAGCAGACGCGCTCCCGTGGCCGGCGTGAAGGGCGCCGCGATCACGAGCTTCGGGTAATAACGCAGGCCGTGTCGTGCATAGGCCTGCGCCCAAGCGAAATCAAAAACGAATTCGCCGTAAGAGTCATCTTTGAGCCAACCCGGCGCCGCCGCAGCGAGACCCTGCGCATCGCGCAGCGTGATCAGCCAAGGCCGCCAGCCGGTCTCGGGCCCTACGCAATGCGTGTTTTCGAGTGCCGCCAGAAACTCATGGCGCAAGAACGGAAAACCGCCGCGATCGAGAGCGTTCCAGTCGGCGGCCGGAAGGTCCGCGACCCGTTCGACGAGGCGGACCGAGAGTGTCATCCGCCGTGATCGAAGCGCTCGAGCCAGCGGTCGGCATCCAGCGCTGCCATGCAGCCCGAGCCTGCCGAGGTGATCGCTTGCCGATACACGTGATCGGCCACATCGCCCGCCGCGAATACGCCGGGTACGCTAGTCGCGGTGGCCATGCCGGAGGTGCCGCTTTGCACGCTGAGATAACCGTCTTTCATCGCCAGTTGCCCGGCAAAGATTTCGGTGTTCGGCGTATGACCGATGGCGATGAAGACGCCGGTGACCGGTATATCGGTGGTGGCTGCGCCGGCGATCGTCCGGCCGTCTTGCGTCGCGCTCACGCGCAGTCCGGTCACGCCAGAGTCATCACCCAACACCTGATCGACAGCATGGTTCCAAAGAATTCGGATCTTGCCTGCGCGCTCACGCTCGAAGAGTCGATCCTGCATGATTTTTTCGGCGCGCAGACGATCGCGTCGATGCACCAAGGTGACATGCCCGGCGATATTCGACAGATAGAGCGCTTCTTCGACGGCGGTGTTGCCGCCACCGACCACGGCCACCGACTGATCGCGGAAGAAAAAGCCGTCGCAAGTTGCGCAGGCCGAAACGCCTTTGCCTTTGAACGCTTCTTCGGAGTCGAGCCCGAGATAACGTGCCGAGGCACCGGTTGCGATGATGAGCGCATCGCAGGTGTATTCGCCGCGATCGCCGACCAGCTTGAACGGCCGCTCGTCGAGTTTCGTGGTGTGGATGTGATCGCTCACCATGACTGTTCCGAAACGCAGCGCATGCGCCTTCATGCGTTCCATGAGTGCGGGCCCAAGCAGACCGTGCGCATCGCCCGGCCAGTTGTCGACCTCGGTCGTCGTCATGAGTTGTCCGCCTTCCTGCATGCCCGCGATCAGCACGGGTGAGCGGTTGGCGCGCGCGGCGTATACGGCCGCGGAGTAGCCCGCGGGACCTGAGCCGAGAATGATCAGTTTGTGAGGTTGTGCAGCCATGTCGGGATGTTAGGGGCAAGCGTGGCGGGATGCACCTGTCGGCGGTGCCGCCAACTGTCGCGCACCCGGCAATTCCCGTAGAATCAGCGCACTGCAACGTTTCAAGCACAGGCACTACATTGCCCGAAAACGCCGCCAAGGCTGACGCACCCCACCGATTCACCGAGACCGTCAAACGCGCGCTGCGCGAAGGCGCGGTCATCCTCACGGGCGTCGCCGCGCTCATGCTGTTCGCGGCCCTCTTGTCCTACCGGCCGAGCGACCCCGGGTTCTCCTTCACCGGCACCGGTGACGCCGAGATCGACAACCTCATCGGCCGACAGGGCGCTTGGCTCGCCGACACGCTGTTCTTTCTGTTCGGCGGCCCGGCTTATCTTTTTCCGATCATGCTCGCTGCGGCGTGCTGGTTGATGTTCCGCGATCGTGCCAAGGTCGAGCAGGCCTCGCGACTCAACACATTTGTGCGCGGCGGGGGGTTTGTGATCTTGCTCGCGGCGTCTTGCGCGCTTGCCACGCTGCATTTCTCACCCGGAATCTTGCGGCAGAGCGCAGGCGGTGTGGTCGGCAGTCTGGTCGGCGAGTGGATGCAGGGTAATTTCAATTTCGTGGGCGGTACCTTGCTGGCGCTCGCTTGTGCCATGGCCGGAATCTCTCTGGCCTTCGGGCTTTCGTGGCTTGCGGTAATGGACCGCCTCGGCGGCGGATTTTGGGGCGCCATCGACTGGATGCGCGCGCGACGGCTGCAGCAGCGTGACATCGCCGAGGGCGAGGAGCGCAAGGCGGCGCGCAAAGAAACACTCGAGGTCGAGACCAAAAAAGCCGCGAGTCGTCCGAAGCCGCGCATCGAACCGCCAGCGCCGCAGCCCGAGAAGAGTGAGCGCATCGAGAAAGAGCGGCAAGTGCCGCTGTTCACGGCCAAGGCGGGCGAGCTGCCGCCGCTGCAGTTACTCGATGACCCCCCGGCGCGCGAGACCGGCTATTCGGCCGAGGCGCTCGAGGCCATGTCGCGCCTCGTCGAGCTCAAGCTCAAAGATTTCGGTGTCGAGGTCGAAGTCGTCGCCGTGCTGCCAGGACCGGTGGTCACGCGCTTTGAACTGCGCCCGGCGCCGGGCGTCAAGGCGAGTCAGATCAGTTCGCTCTCCAAAGATCTCGCGCGCGCCCTCTCGGCGATCAGCGTGCGCGTGGTCGAGGTCATCCCTGGCAAATCGGTCATGGGTCTCGAGATTCCGAACGAGCGGCGCGAGATCGTCACGCTCGGCGAAATCGTCAAGTCGAAAGCCTATGACGACATCGGCTCGCCGCTCGCACTGGCACTCGGCAAAGATATTGGCGGCGCGCCGGTCGTCGCCGATCTGCAGCGCATGCCGCATCTGCTGGTCGCCGGTACCACGGGCTCGGGCAAGTCGGTGGCCATCAATGCCATGGTGCTCTCGATTCTCTACAAGAGCACCGCCGAAGATGTGCGCCTCATCATGATCGACCCCAAGATGCTCGAGCTCTCGGTGTATGAGGGTATTCCTCATCTGCTCGCACCCGTGGTCACGGACATGAAGCACGCCGCCAATGCGCTGCGCTGGTGTGTCGCTGAAATGGAGCGTCGCTATCAGCTCATGGCCGCCCTCGGCGTGCGCAATATCGCGGGCTTCAATCGCAAGGTGCGCGATGCCACCGAAGCCAAGAAGCCGATCAAAGATCCGGTGATGCTGGCACGCGCGGCGAATGATCCAGCCTTCGATCAGTCGCAAATTCCCGATCTCGTGCCGCTGCCGTTCATCGTGGTGATCATCGACGAGCTCGCCGATCTCATGATGATCGTCGGCAAAAAGGTCGAAGAACTGATTGCGCGTCTTGCGCAAAAAGCGCGCGCCTCGGGCATACACCTGATTTTGGCCACGCAACGTCCCTCGGTCGATGTGATCACGGGACTCATCAAGGCCAATATTCCGACGCGCATCGCCTTTCAGGTATCGGCCAAGGTCGATTCACGGACCATCCTCGATCAGAGCGGCGCGGAATCTTTGCTCGGTCACGGCGACATGCTCTACCTCCCGCCCGGCACGTCCATGCCCAATCGCGTGCACGGTGCTTACGTTGCCGATGCCGAAGTGCATCGCGTGGTGGAGGCGCTGCGCAAGGCGGGCGCGCCCGATTACCTCGAAGAAGTACTCTCGGGGCCGAAGGGTCCCGTGCCCGGTCTTGCCCCCGAAGAAGGCGAGGGCGATGGCACGCTCGGTGGCGATGCCGAGCAGGACGCGCTCTACGACGAAGCCGTCAAAATCGTCGTCAATGAGCGCAAGCCCTCCATTTCTTATGTGCAGCGTCGACTCAAGATCGGCTACAACCGGGCTGCACGCCTGATCGAATCGATGGAGGCCGCGGGCCTTGTCGGTCCGCTGCAGCCCAACGGCGGTCGCGAGATTCTCGTGCCCGCGCCCTCAGCCGAGTGATCCGTCGCATGCGCCTCGCAACGCTGTCCGCGTTGCTGTTGTCCGTGCTCGGTGCAGTGACGGCAACGGCCCAGGAACTCACGGCGCTAGACCGATA
>Ga0194115_10006621_pt1 | contig 11706 bp, 12 predicted proteins | sample TA2MahsurfametaG_3_FD_148656 | JGI IMG/M metagenome (GOLD analysis project Ga0194115, IMG submission 148656) | Freshwater microbial communities from Lake Tanganyika, Tanzania - TA2015002 Mahale S4 surface | ecosystem: Environmental > Aquatic > Freshwater > Lake | place: Tanzania: Lake... | reverse complement strand
GTCATTGTCGTCATCGTTATCGACATCATCATCATCATCATCACTACTACCACTTGCTTCTTCACCAAGACTCAAGATGCTGTGAAGAATGGAACAAGAATCAGTTGGATTCCCAACAAATGGATCTGCGTGAAGCTCAAGTAGTTTACGAACTCTGGAAATGGAAGGATAATCCACCGATGCGTAGTAGAAGGCTGATTTTCCTTGGGAGTCTATTGTATTGACATAGGACGTTCGTTGTGATTCATCCACAAAAGAAAGCAAAGAGTCCATGCAATAGTCTAAGTCATGTTTGGGATCATTTCGGACAAGAAGATGTAATGCTGTGCGCCCCGACTGGTCTCGGGCCATCAGATCACCACAGCCAAGTTCTAGTAGCTTTCTGACTGCACAATGCAGATCGTATCCATGGTCATCGCCATCACTTTCTTCACCAAGACTCAATACTTTGTGAAGAATGGAGCAACCAGCTGGAATCCCAACAAATGGATCTGCGTGAAGCTCAAGTAGTTTACGAACTCTGGAAACGGAAGGATAATCAACCGCTGCGTAGAAAATGGCTGATCTTCCTTGCGAGTCCGTAGCATTGATATAGGACGTTCGTTGTGATTCATCCACAAAAGAAAGCAAAGAGTCCATGCAATAGTCTAAGTCATGTTTGGGATCATTTCGGACAAGAAGATGTAATGCTGTGCGCCCCGACTGGTCACGTTCCATCGGATCGCCGCAACCAAGTTCTAGTAGCTTTCTGACTGCGCAACGCAGATCGTATCCACAGTCATCGTCATCGTCATCGTCGTCATTGTCGTCATCGTTATCGACATCATCATCATCATCATCACTACTACCACTTGCTTCTTCACCAAGACTCAAGATGCTGTGAAGAATGGAACAAGAATCAGTTGGATTCCCAACAAATGGATTTGCCTGAAGGTCAAGTAATTTACGAACTCTGGAAACAGAAGGATAATCCACCGATGCGTAGTAGAAGGCTGATTTTCCTTGGGAGTCTATTGTATTGATATAGGACGTTCGTTGTGATTCATCCACAAAAGAAAGCATGGCATCAATGCAGTCATTCAAATGATGTTTGGAACGATCTTGGACAAGAAGATGCAAGGCTGTCCGCCCCCATCTATCTTGAACCAACGGATTACAACCAATTTCTAGTAGCCCATACAGCCACTGAATGCTGCTCCTCCGAAATCGTCCCAGAAATTCATGAAGGACCGACCTACCAAATCCATCAACCGTATTGGCATCCATACCTGCATTTACAAGTATTTTCACCATCTCTAAACCATTCCGTTCAGCTACCACCGCCATATGAAGGAATGGGGGTGATGATACTACTGATCCATCAGCATCATCTTCACTTTCATGATAATCATTCCAACATGGCCTTTTGCGACCGGAAAGCAAGGCAGTCAGTCGTTGCGTGTCGCAGTCGGATATGGCATTCATGACTTCATTCCAGTCCATTCTTTCGACGCTTGCTATTATTGGTTTGATTTTGCTGCTTGATGCCTATTGTGATGCAAAAGTTTTGTGATCAATCTTTACCCACAGAATGTACTGCTACTAACAGTAAGCACGATGATGCCGCAGAATAGCCGGAAGGGAGGAAGACTCCTTTATGAGCTTCCTCGTCGATAAATCCAAAACCAACCCAACAACTATCATACAGTACGTGAAGGCGGGTTTCAACATTTCTTATGACTGTGAGGCTGGATCGGATACCCGGCCGAAATAGGACTCTCGGGGCGTCCCCCTTTGCCCAGCTACCGTATCATACAAAGTTAAATTATGTATAAAAAGGATTCGCAAGAGGGGTATACATATACAGTACATACAGTACATACCGGTAAGCCTTCGTACATAGCCATACGGTACGGAATGTATGAAAGCGACGGCCACAGTGGTTCATACATACATACCCTCATCCGAGCTCCACGAAATCGTCTTTTCTGCGTCCGTCGAGATGTTGACACCTCACCGTCACACGCATGATGGGATTCGATCAAACTACGGTATACAGTCATTCTGTAGAGGAACCGAAACGCAACGAATACAACCATTACTGACAGTGACGATACAAAACAAAATTTTCGTTTTATTTTATCCTGGAGTATGCACTTCGGGAACACTATCTCGCCGGGTACGCTTCAGTCACACAATTGTTGAGAAATCTTCCTGTAACAAGAACAGGTCCAAGCCAAACAAATACCGTCGCCATTTGTGGTCGTGCAATGTTTCAAATAGTGTGGAGCAGTTTAATTTTCTTGGTGGTATGGTGTCATCTTTGTGATGCCTACTGTATTTCGTGGTCGTCAGTGGTACAACCCACTATGACTTTGGCAACCAGAAACGTGTTCTACACAAGGAGGAGTTTTTCAAGAACATTTCATACGGCTCTTGCGGCGACTCAAGATACCGAAGGAGAAGAAGGAGGATTGTCTTCGTTGTCGTCATTATCATCATTGGATCTTGATAAGGAAGAAATGGTAATATTTCGTGGTAGTGATGGAGATGAAATCGATGGCGCTGTTTGGGAAAATATCGAAACAGGTCAACCTCCACAATGGCTAGTGATGAAGGAGGTACGAGAATATTGTGTTGACGTAGTATGGATGCAGATGTCTTATTGTCCCATGCTTACGTGTTATTTGTCCCCTGTTCATGGTTGAAAAAAAAAGCTATTGGGGATCAATGCATTTACATACGTCCTGGCAATCCTAATCGCATTCTTCATGGGTATGAATACATTTGTTGGACCTGGATGGCTTGGTCAGATGATGGGAATGAAAGGTGTCGGTGTATACAGTGAGGTATCTCAATCCTTTCCAGATAGTATTGATCTAAGCAGTCCCGAATTCCGATTATAATAATCATGGAAGATGAAAAAAAATAAATACGGAAGGTAGTGTGGGTGGGGGGTGAAGGGCCCTTTTTTTCTCCCTTCTTCCCTTTAGAAAGGGATTGGTCGTCCCAAGTGATCATGAGGTGTGTACCTGTGCAACTTAATTTCGGGGGTCCGGACCCCGTCAGGGTGTCGACGACAGTCTTTTCTTTCCACTCGGTGTTGGGGGACGAGGAGGTTTATCGGACACAGAGAATGGATGCGATCCGCGCCGACGACCTCAGAGGAAAAAAAAACAAACATTGTCATTCTGCAACCTGTGATCCCATTTCGGTATGTGACAAAATGGTTTCGACCAAACCGTCTGGAAAGACACCATAGTACAAGAATGAGCCTTGGACGGTTTCCAGAAGAATCTCTACAATATACCTGGCATGCGACAGATAATCCAATATATTACTTCTATAGAAAGCGAGATTTAATATGGTTTCCGCATCATATGAACGATTAGATGTCCTAGAAATTTAAACCTTGATCTTGTGCTTTGGTATGGAAAAAATAAAGCCAATCTATGGTGGTGGTCTGGGACGGGTAATACCAATCCGTTCTGCCACATCTTGTTTCCGTTCTAATGTATTCATCGTCGTTTTCCCCATACCTCCTCCTCCTCGTGTACGACTCGATGGAGCATAGGCTGCCGTTGGTGTGGATGCATTCGAATCTAGGTGAGCTTCCATTTCTCTTTCTCGTTGAATCTAAAAAAAATAAAAAAAATCGACAGGGAAAAGAAGAAAGGAAACAGTTGATGAGAAAAGTGTCAAGCGTAAACAGTCGCATTTACTGGATCTACAACTCCCTCCCGCCCCCCCCTCCTCAAAACATTTTTTGAGAGACTGTTTGGTTCATTCACACACCCATATATCATACCTGATGGTATTCTTCAATATCTTCTGTCTTGAGTTCTACTCTTGTCGGTGGTCTTCGAAGGGCCATCTTCTTCTTCTATCGACAAGTCAAACACAATATTTTTTCTCTCCTTAAATTTTATATTCTCACTTGGTGGTGGATTTTGTGGATATAATATGTCACTCCTCCGAAACGGGGTATGAGGGAAGTTTTGTATGTGAGCCAAGTTCGTTCCTTGGAGTGGCATCAACAAACAAGTCCGTCATTTGTTTTTGCAGAGTTATCCTACCGTATCCCAGCATCGTTGTTGGCGGGAAAAGAATATTTCTGGATTCTGGAAATACTGGAAATAAAGTACGAAAAATGTCAACCCATTTTAGGAATTCTTAAGTTTCTGGAGCTTCGATTCCAAGAGATCGAAACTCCCGGAAGAGCTAACGTTACGAGGAGCCGACAGGACCAGTCCAACTAGAGTAGCTCAATATCGTCTTCCTCATAGTCGAAATCATTGTTGTTGTTGTTGTTGTGATTGTCACCATCTGCCCATTCACCATCATCATCATTCATACCATGTAATTCAAAGTCATTATCAATCTCCGCCAATTGTTCTGCTGCTGTTAATGTTTTGTGTTCATCGACAACAGGATGGGGTGCCATCTCATATAGGATGACACCACTCAATACAAAGATCAATGCGACGAAGAAGAGTGGACGTGGAATAAAGTGTTCTGCAAAAATTGAAAAGAGGACACTCCATAAATCTCCTGTCAATAATGATAGATTGAAAAAGGCTGCCTCTGACAGCATTAGGAAACGTGTCCCTCCAATATAGCTTACGACGGTAATAATCACAAAGATAATGTACAGACTCCAACCTTTTGAAAGAGAACACGTCGAGACATCGGTGACATCTCGATCAAAGAATTCCAATACATTATCCCATTCAAATGTCATTGCCTGGAAGAAGGAAAATAGGAACCCAAACAGTCCTACCATTGCCAAATATTCCGCAATCGAATTTTGACTTCGGACGGTCGCTTCTGCCAGGACATCATTCAATCCATATAATATACCCCCACTAGCTGCTAATATATCACCCCATACCTTATGTGGGTAGGCCAATTCTTCTGCCGTTTTCGATGTCGACGACGACGACGAAGAAGAATTCGAATGTTGTTTCCCCTCTATATCCGCTTCAGCATCTTGAAGGACATTGAGAATAATCCCGACCATACAAACCAAAAGACCGGCAATATGGAGATAGGTATACTGTCGATTCAAAAAGGCCTTACTGAGTAACATTGCCGATGGGATCGCCAACGCATCCAGTAACGTCACCGATGTTAACGTCGTATATCGGAAGGCTAACATCGTCAATGCATTAGCTTGACAATCTAAGAATCCCATTAATAGATATTGCCATACCGGACGATGAAGTTGGACGTGACAAAAATTATATCGTGGTCCGTCCAATATCAGGACATGATGGGTATCCTGAACGTATTGACGTTGTTCCTGACGTTCCTTCCGACGTCGGAGGAGTAAGACACACCATTGTAAGGAAGTTTGTATCAAATATGCCATTGCCATTGTAAAGGCAGGCGCCGACAAACCACAGTCGACATGGAGAGTGGCCTGTGCTGCTCCACCTGAAGCCAGTAAGAGACTCATTATCTGACCTAATACCAGAATCTTCCAATGAGAACATAAATGATACATGGCTCGTTCGATACAATTCCCACTTGGTGGTGGCGGTTGTTGTTGTTGACGTCGACGACTTGAATCCTCATGCATTCTTCGCTCATGAACATCATCATCACCATCATCGTGACGATGATCGTTGTTCTGATGGCTTCGGGACGTATTGTCGTCTTCTAGAATAGATGAAGCCATCTTGAAGGCATTGAGATTTTTTTGTTCGGGACTTGGACTTTTGTGTGAAGAAAGAAATGTTTGTACGCAACAATAGACTGTTGTGGACACCCCCTCCCGTCTACTCTCACTGACCACCTACAAGGAAAAGCCGTCAAACGTAGTCGTGGATGGGAAACAGTGCAAACCCAAAAGATGTAAAAAACAGTCAAATAGTCTGATATGTATCGGCAAGTTTTTCGCAGCTTTCCCGGATATGTGACGGTCATTTTTGCCGTTTGAAACCTGGGACGGGTGAAGGGCGTACGCTGTCGATGTGTCAAATGAGTCGACCAGGTCGGGGCGCTGTGAAAGTCGTGCGATTTCGAAGAAAAGTTCAACTGACAGTAACTACTGTAGTGGTGTACCATATGTAGTTTTCAACGACGACGACGACAACAACGACAACAACAAACGAAAACTACTACATACTAGGACAAAAATGGAAATGGGATGGGATGACGCCGCAGTATAGACAGCGAGAATTTTGCTACAGTTTGGAGCGCATTCTACGATCGGTAGTTGCCTCCGTCTCCAGGGTTGTTGGTGTTCCCATGATTCCTCGAAGAATAGCACGTCCACTATCTACCAAGATGACTCCTGAATCCTTTTGGATTACTTGAAAGAACAACATTATCGTCGAAGATGTATTGTCGTCTTCGTCGTCGTCGTTGACAGAGTCCGGTGTCTTCCATACTCGAACCATCAGTGTATCCCCAACAAAGGCTGGGTTGGTAAATCGTCCCTCCACTTGTTGGATTCTTTGATCTGCATCTGGACATACCTTGAGAATTCCACGAAAGGCGACTCCCAATGTAAACAAACCATGAAGGAGGGGAGAAGCTCTACGGACGACCTTGGGAGTAGTTCCATCATAGTCATCGTTCGACTCTGGATGGGTACTCTTTCCCATTTGGTCCCATACAGAAGTATCGACATGAATATGATTCGTATCACCACTTGCCATTCGATATAAGAGTGCCTGATTCCGAGCTGGTGTATATGTCCATTCCAATGTGGGAGGCAACGATGATGTTCCGACGAATGCATCATTCTTCCTTTTCGTTCCAATCTTCTTGGTAGAAGAAGGTGCTGTCGGTGATGGTGACTGTGAAGAGATGCCGGTATCCAAGGGCGATACAAGATCAGAGGAAAGTCCAAGGATAACAACTGTTGACTCTATCGTACATAGAATCGATGATGTCGAGTTGGAAGAATCATCATCATCATTCCCATCACGTAGACAATTGATCCTCCGTACAGTCGATTGAGATGTCACAAAGGTCCCAATAGACTTTGGTTGGACTGAAATTGTCTTGCGATCCATTACGATATCCACTGTAGGCTCAATGATACTGATATTGTCGTTATTGTTGTCCTTCATTGGTACTGGAGGTGTTTGCTCCCATCGTATCGATTCACATGTATGGATAACTGGATATTGTGACAAGTCCAAGGTTGAGTCTACTAGGCATTGTACTGGGATGACTGGTTGTTGAGACATTAAGGGAGGTGGAAAGCTTGGGATTCGACCAGAGCTGGTATCCCCTAGTCGTCGTCGTCGGTCTCCAGACGCCTTATCGGATCGTTCATGACGGTTGTTACTGTTCTTCTCGGTGGCCCAAAATGTAAAAGTCAAACAAAATAAGGGTATCGATGTAAAGTATGGATGACATTCATATAGAAATCGTAAATCGTCGTCGTCTGCGTCTTGGTCGTCGGTCGTCGCACATTCCACGGAGGAGGAGGAGGAAGAGGAACCAAAACCAAGAGACAAGGCATATAGAATTAAATCCTTTCTTGTATAGGAAAATCCATACCGTATGTCCTCCTCTGATATCATGGTCATATCGCTTTGTTGTCTTTCTTTTTCTATAAAAGATGGAGTCGTTCGAGAATAAAGTTAGCTTTGTCCGAATAATTATGTTGGTGACTGGGATACGGTACAATTGAGATATCTTCGTCGTCATCCATTTGTTGAAATGACTACAGTAGTGGCAAACAGGGGAATGTAAAAGAGGGGAATTCTACAGACAAAGGGGAGTTACCGTTTCGCATAAGTAGTCGAATTGATCGCATCAACTAGCCTCCCGTGGTGCCTCCTGTGCGCGATTCACGCACGTCACAGTCAACGTCTCTAGTGCGAACCCTCAAGATACCCTCTACGTACGGATGAACGATCCACGGGGCATGCAGGATACGGCATGGCGGATGTCTGGCATACCCGGTCCATGTCTTCTCAATCATCCTCCCTCCATCACTCGGTGACCTCATTTATACTGGGAACCTTCATTTCTTGTCGTCGCCCAACAGCAACAACAACATCCATCGAAAAACTCATCATGTTATCTTCTTTTCCGTTGAGAAACAACAAGGCATTGTTGACTTTGTCATCTTCTAGTAGGTTGTCATACCGTGTCTTTCAACAACAAGGACGAACAACCACGACACAACCAAAACTGCCATCTTCCCCCGTCTCCTTCTTTGTACAACGAGGGTTCACATCGACGTCTTCTGTCCATGATGGACAATTGGCAGATCGATGTGAAAAATATGTCGTATCTAGTCCCTTTCCACCTCTTCTACCCAATCAAGAGAAATCTGTTCCATTACCAGAATTCATCATGTCGAATTGGAAGGGAGGGAATGACACTACATCATCATCATCATCATCATCATCATCATCATCGTCCGTATTCCCTGGAGATCAGATAGCGATTATTGATGGTAGTACTGGAATGAAACGTACGATTCAAGACTTTTATCAATCGACGACCGGAATGGCAGGATCTCTGCTACATGATATGGGTGTCCAACAAACAGATTGTGTTTGTCTCTTCGCACCGAATCATGTCGATTATATCCCCGTGACGTTAGCTGTCGGTCTTTGTGGTGCCAAGGTTACGCCTGTCAATCCATTATATAAGACAGAGGAATTACAAATTATTTTGGATCGAAGTCGAAGTACCGTCCTTATTGCACATGTCAGTACATTAGACATTGCCATGGAGGCGGCGAAGAAAAGTAAATATGTCCAACATATCATCGTCATGACGGAAGATGGACAAGCTTCTCCCATTCAGGGTATTCCTACCTTGGATTCGATCAAGAATCATTCTCAAGCCTTTCATACGACGATTCGTGATACTCATCCCCAAACGGAGTATCACCCGTATCTATTACCCTATTCTTCAGGAACGACTGGTCTACCCAAAGGTGTCTGTTTGACACATGCCAACATGGTCGCTAATCTCCTTCAATGTGAAGAAGTCGAACGTAATACCTTTTTGAGTGGTGAAACCCTCCTTTCTCCTCTCCCCTTCTTTCATATCTATGGGATGATGGTATCAGCCATGTATGCCGCATGGAAGGGTCATCCTGTCATCACCATGTCTGGTCGATTTGATTTTGAATTATTCTTGGAACTCATCCAGACCTATAAACCACATCGGGCACATCTCGTCCCACCTATCCTTCTTGGTCTTGCGAAGCATCCACTTGTTGACAAGTATGATTTTTCTTCTCTCAAATGTATTACGAGTGCTGCCGCTCCACTAGGTCTGGCGATTGAACAATCCGTCCGAAGTCGTTTGGGATGTGAAGTCAAACAGGGATGGGGAATGTCAGAATTATCTCCGATTGCGACATTGAATTCTGATTCACATATCAAACCATCAAGTGTCGGTCCTTTGGTCCCATCAACCTTTGGAAAAATTGTTGATGAGAATGGAAATACTTTAGGACCACACCAAAATGGTGAACTTTGTATTAAGGGTCCCCAAGTCATGATGGTGAGTCTATCTCTTTTTCCCACAATTTGGTTTTAACGTTAACAGCATCATATGGGATGGTTTGTTTCGTCCGTCAATGAAATGGGTAATCATATCTCATGTCATGTTTCTCTCGATCTTACTACATCTTCACCGTCCACGAAAAAAACAAAAAAACAGGGCTACCTTGATGATCCAGAAAAGACAGCTGAATGCCTTAGTCAATCTGGTTGGCTTCGGACGGGGGATGTCGCCTATTACGATGAAGATGGATTCTTTTACATTACGGATCGTATTAAGGAACTTATCAAGGTTCGAGGATATCCTGTAGCCCCTGCCGAGTTGGAGGCATTGTTATTGACTCATGATCTAATTAATGACGTTGCTGTCATTCAGAAACCAGACGACGAACATGGTGAATTACCCCGTGCCTACATCGTCCTGAAGGATCCATCCAAGGCGACCGATGTCACACGAAATGAAATTTATGATTGGGTCAAAGAACGTGTCGCTCCCTATAAACGTTTGGATGGTGGAATCGTCTTTCAGGATGCTATACCCAAAAGTGCTAGTGGGAAAATTCTTCGTCGTTTGCTTCGTGATGCTCTAGCCGAAGAGCTCAAGGGTAAGGCATAACTTAATGGGTCGTTGCTGCTGCTGCTGGTACATCATGAATGCTGTAGTGATTCATCGACACACCTATAGCCACATCCCGTGTCACCGGAATAACAACTTTGTTCTGCAGCTTCAAGTTGCAGGGTCCCGTTGGATGAGCAAGGGAAAATAGCCTTCTCTAGACAAGCTCGTTCAGCTACTTGTTGAAGTGCCTTCAAACGTTGTACTTCATTCTCCACGATAGTCGATCCGAGCATTTGAATCGTATCATTCAATTTTTGATTTACCATTTCATACAGTCGATAGTCGATATTCTTCTCATGGAAATCCTTGTCGATGTAAGATTGAACAATCGTCGGGAGAGGGTTGGGAGGTTTCTGAATCTTCGTACACCTTCCATTGAATCTTCCACCATCGTATCCACCCGATATCTTTGCCGATAGTACTACAAAGTCTTCCGTCTCCAACCCCCACAACAACTTCATCACTGCTAGACTTTCCAGTGTCCGTTCACGGATACCCACGAAATGGTACGGCCTTAAGATGTATTCTTCAATCAAATGATCAACAGCAGAATCATCGTCCCATACGGTTGGTGGTGATGATGGTGAATCAAGAAGCGTTTCTGGTTGATGATGATCTGCCATATACTTGAACTGAAAGTTCTTCTTGATATCGAGCGCGTGATGTAGAGAAGGGATCGTTGGTTTTTCTCCTCGACGGGAAACTTTCAAATGATAGTATTCTGACAGTGCTCGAGAAGCTGGATCTCGGATGAACGACCACAACAGATACGGATCTTCCCGATTCAGTAGATCCTCTCGACCGTGTCGAGACGTGTATGAACAAACGTCATCATCGAGTTGTGTGGTTGTGTTCATGTTGTCGAATCGTACCTCCCTACTCGTCTCTTTCTCAACAAGAAGTCGTGTCGCCACCTTTGTTGCAATCCGAATGTTGATTCCAACGTTCGTACTCGATCCCGTCTTGAAAATTTTCACGTAAATGAGTCCCGGAGATTTCGAGAAGGTCGACACCACTGGGTAGAATGTGACATTCGTGGCCAAGTGGTAAGAGCAATAGTCCCTTGGAACGTTTTGGGGGAGGAATCATTCACCATGTGGTTTGATCGAAGTACGACGATGCCGACAAACATACCCATCACCATCACCACCACAACCTTCCACCACAAGTTCCTCCTACCCACCATCTGTATCCTTTTGCGTTCGAAGAAGGACACTGACCTTTGAGAGCGCATCGAAGGTTGTAGCATGATGATACAGCAAGTCTGGTGCAGTTTGTTGTTCCTTGTTTGTGATTTACTTGAGGGCCTAGGGCAGACAAGTAAAGGGCTAACGAAAATAAAGATTGTGTTATCGTTTAGCACTACCCTCCAGGGCTGAGCCTCAAAAGTGAGAGAGACAGTTAAACACCATTAAACACCCACGCGATACACCGCGAGGCCGAGAAATCGTACGGACAGACAGACAGTCCACTGTCATCCCAAAAACTCGCTAAGTCCGAGCCGCGATATTTTTTTGTTTTTCATAGAGGCGCTACTGTAGTAAGGACTAAAAAGAATTTCATGTAATTTGATTCCTAAAAAAATAATCATCACACTATCCTACCCCTTTTTATTCTTGA
>Ga0194115_10006620_pt1 | contig 11708 bp, 12 predicted proteins | sample TA2MahsurfametaG_3_FD_148656 | JGI IMG/M metagenome (GOLD analysis project Ga0194115, IMG submission 148656) | Freshwater microbial communities from Lake Tanganyika, Tanzania - TA2015002 Mahale S4 surface | ecosystem: Environmental > Aquatic > Freshwater > Lake | place: Tanzania: Lake... | reverse complement strand
GAACTGGAAAATGGCTCCAAAATTTCATCTAACTCTACTTCGTCATCTGCTGTCCGAGGCGGATCCTATAATGTCATCTTTCTTGACGAGTTCGCTTTCATCCCGAATCACATTGCTGATGACTTCTTTGCCTCTGTTTATCCTACTATTTCTTCTGGACAGAGCACGAAGGTAATCATCGTATCCACACCACGCGGTATGAACCACTTCTACCGCATGTGGCATGATGCGGAAAGAAATAAAAACGAGTATGTACCAACAGATGTTCATTGGTCTGAAGTTCCGGGCAGAGATGATGCCTGGAAAGAGCAGACAATTGCTAACACTTCTGAGCAACAATTTAAGGTTGAGTTTGAATGTGAGTTCTTAGGTTCTGTTAATACTCTTATTAATCCATCAAAACTTCGCAATCTTGTATACGAAGATCCAATCAAACGAAATGCTGGATTAGATGTTTATGAGCATCCGAAAGAAGAAAATAATTATCTAATTACTGTAGACGTTGCCCGTGGACTGGGTAATGATTATTCAGCGTTTATTGTTTTTGATATTACTAACTTCCCCTATAAGGTTGTAGCAAAATATAGAAACAATGAAATAAAACCAATGCTATTTCCAAGTATTATTCATGAAGTTGCAAAGGGTTATAATGATGCTTGGTTACTAGTTGAAGTTAATGATATTGGAGATCAGGTAGCAAATATTCTTCACTTTGATCTTGAATATGATAATGTTCTGATGTGTGCAATGCGTGGTCGTGCTGGACAGATTGTTGGTTCAGGATTTAGTGGTAAAAAATCTCAACTTGGAGTGAGAATGACTGCTGCAGTCAAAAAGTTGGGATGTTCTAATTTAAAGACTCTATTGGAGGATGATAAGTTACTTACAGTAGATTATGAGATTATTTCGGAGTTAACCACGTTTGCACAAAGGCACAACTCATTTGAAGCAGAAGAAGGTTGTAATGATGACTTAGCAATGTGTCTTGTTATTTTTTCCTGGTTAGTTGCGCAAGACTACTTTAAAGAAATGACGGACAATGATGTTCGCAAGAGAATCTATGAGGAACAAAAAAATCAAATTGAACAGGATATGGCTCCATTTGGATTTGTGCTAGATGGTTTGGATGAAGTTACAACTTTTGTAGATGAATCTGGAGATAGATGGTACACTGATGAATATGGTGATAGATCCTATATGTGGGAATATCGGTAAATGGACTTAGATGATCAATTCGATCTTGAGCATTTATTTTTAACTGAAAGAAAATGTAGATGTTGTGGTATTATAAAAGACTTAACCGAAGGATTTTATAGAACTCGCAAGAATAATACAATATCATCTTCATATTCATATGAATGCAAAGAATGTACGATAAAAAGAATTAAAAAATCTAGAAAGAAAAAAATACACACTTCAAATTGGGAATATCCAGATTGGTAATGTTCATGCATCGTTTCCCCAATCAAAATACTCTTTTTAATAAATATTTCTAGAATAATTCTGGACTTGTAGGGGAAAAAAATGGCGCTAAATTTAGCATCTCCTGGAATTGTAGTTAGAGAAGTTGACTTAACTGTTGGTAGAGTTAATCCAACTTCAGCAAAAGTTGGTGCTATTGCAGCACCGTTTACTAAGGGACCAGTTAATCTACCAACTCTAATTGAAACAGAGAAAGATTTGATTGAGGCTTTTGGTGAACCACAATCAACAGATAAGCATTATGAAAATTGGTTATCAGCATCATCATATCTTGCATATGGTGGAATTTTAAATGTTGTTAGAACTGACGACACGGATTTAAAAAATGCATTTGTCGGGTCAGCATCTAATATCAAAATTAAAAGTTTAGAAGATTATAATAATCTTCAGTATGATGAAAATACAATTTCAAATGTTACCGTTGTAGCAAGAAATCCAGGTTCTTGGGCAAATGGTATAAAGGTTGCTTTAATTGATGCTAAAGCGGATCAAATTTTAGGTGGAATAAGCACATCTGTAGCATCTGGAATTACCAATATTGCTGTTGGTTATGGAGTAACGCAGGCAATATCTTCTGTTCTAGCTGGATCAGGATCTACTTCAGTTCTTGATGGATACTTAAAAGGCATTATCACACAAGTAAGCGGTTCTAACGTATACGTTAAAGTTCTTTCTCACGTTTCCGCATCTGGAACAGAAACTGAAGTTGAGTATCAACCATCTGGAGTTTATGCTTTCTCATCAACTGGATCAGTCGCAATTCACACTAACGGACAATCTGTAGCGACAGGATCAACCACTTACACTTCAAGATTGGATTGGTTTGACCAACAAACTCTTGGACTAACTACAACCTCAACAATTAATTGGAATACAATTGCACCAAGACCAGGAACTTCTGCATATGCAGCAGATAGAAACTCTAGATTTGATGAGGTACACGTTGTTGTAATTGATGCCCTAGGATCCATAACTGGAAATGCTGGTTCAATTCTTGAAAAGCATCTTGGACTTTCAAAAGCTAAGGACGCAGAATTTTCGGTTGGATCTCCTTCGTACTGGAGAAAATATCTAGCAAATAATTCTGGATATATTTTTGGTGGATCTTCTCCATCTGGAATAGTAACCACAGGATATTCATCCTCCTTTGATCTGGAATCAGATGTTGGGTGGGATCAAGATGCAGAAGGGATCACTTTTGCATCTGCAGGATCAAATACTTTAACGTTAGATGGTGGTAAAAATTATAATGGAGGATCTGATATTACTGCCTCTGGATCTTTAACGTCAACCTTAGCATCACTTTCCGATGCTTATGATTTATTCTCAAACGTAGATAATTACGTTGCAGATTACTTAATAATGGGATCTGCTAATTATGAAAAAGAAACTGCACAAGCACTCGCAAATAAGTTAATATCCGTTGCTGAACTTAGAAAAGATTGCCTAGCATTTATTTCACCACACAGAATGGCTTTCTTAAGTGATGCTTCTGTTGGATCTGTAACAGTCAACAGTGACTCTATAATTACAGATAATGTGATATCTTTCTATTCATCAGTTTCTTCATCATCTTATGCAGTATTTGATAGTGGATACAAATACATGTACGATAGATTTTCAAACACATTTAGATATGTTCCACTGAACTCAGATATCGCAGGTATTTGTGCTCGCAATGATATCAATAACTTCCCATGGTATTCACCTGCAGGAACTACAAGAGGGGCGATTTTAAATGCGGTTAAACTTGCATATAATCCATCCAAGACTCAGAGAGATCGTCTTTATAGTAACAGAATTAATCCGGTGATTTTCTCACCAGGATCTGGTATTGTTCTTTTTGGCGACAAAACCGGATTAGCAAGAGCTTCTGCTTTTGATAGGATTAATGTTAGAAGGTTATTCATCCATTTGGAAACTGCTATATCAGCAGCAGCAAAGGATCAACTTTTCGAATTTAATGATGAACTTACAAGAACAAACTTTGTAAATATTGTAGAACCTTTCTTACGCGATGTTCAATCAAAACGAGGCATCTTTGATTACGTTGTTATTTGTGATGAGACAAACAACACTGCAGCTGTTATCGACAACAATGAATTTGTTGCTGATATTTACATCAAACCAGCAAGATCAATTAACTTTATTGGTCTAACCTTCGTGGCCACCAGAACTGGTGTTTCATTTGAAGAAGTAATCGGAACGTTCTAATTTAATTAAGAGGTTAACGAACAATGGCAACTAGAAATCAATTAAATCCACCTCCACTAAGAAAGATTACCGACTTCAAGAGTAAACTAACTGGTGGTGGCGCTCGCCCCAATCTGTTTGAAGTTGTACTTGCATTTCCAGATGCTGCTCCAGCTGATGGTGTAGTTCTTGATAAAGCAAGATTCTTAGTAAAAGCAGCAGCTCTTCCAGCGTCTAATGTTACCCCAATAGATATTCCGTTTAGAGGGAGAATTCTTAAAATTGCAGGTGATAGAACATTTGATACATGGACAATTACAGTTATCAACGATACTGACTTTGCAATTCGTTCCGCTTTTGAAAAGTGGATGAATACCATTAATAAGGTTTCTGATAACACAGGTCTTACAGATCCAGCCGCTTATCAAGCGGATGCTTACGTTTATCAACTTGATCGTAATGGCGATACCCTGAGATCTTATCATTTTTATGATATTTTCCCAACTAATATTTCTCAAATTGATTTATCATATGATACTACAGATACAATTCAAGAATTTACTGTAGAAATGCAAGTTCAGTGGTGGGAAGCTATTAAGGGAAGTGGTGCTGCAGCAGGTGGAGAAAACATCAGCTAAATATAAGAAAGGAATTTAATAAAATTATAAGATGGCAAAACTTTTTGGTTTTTCAATTGATTCTACTGAAGATAAATCAAAGTCTCTATTATCCCCCGTACCTGAAACTAATCAGGACGGGGTTGATAATTATATTGCTAGTGGTTTTTATGGTCAGTATATTGATATTGAAGGTGTATATAGAACAGAGCATGATTTAATAAAAAGGTATCGTGAAATGGCATTACATCCAGAATGTGATAATGCTATTGAAGATGTTGTAAATGAAGCTATTGTAAGTGATCTTTACGATTCTCCTGTTGAGATTGAATTATCTAACGTAAATGCAAGTGATAAGTTAAAACAAAAAATAAGAGAAGAATTTAAATATATTAAACAAATTTTAGATTTTGATAAAAAATCTCATGAAATGTTTAGAAATTGGTATGTAGACGGCAGACTTTTTTATTTAAAAGTTATCGATGTTAATAAACCTCAAGATGGTATTCAAGAATTAAGATATATTGATCCATTAAAAGTAAAATATGTTCGCCAAGAAAAAAAGAAAAATAAAATTCCAATTACACATCCTTTAGATCCAACAAAAGATACGAAAGCGGCATATCAACAAGAATTTGAAGAATATTTTTTATACACGCCGGCACCAACTTATCCAGTAAGTATGGTTCCAGGACCATCTTCAAGTAAAGGTTCCGTTAAAATTGCAAAAGATTCTATTACATATTGTACTTCTGGTCTTGTAGATAGGAATAAGGGCACTGTTCTTTCATATCTTCACAAAGCGATTAAAGCACTCAATCAACTAAGAATGATTGAAGATTCTTTAGTCATTTATCGTTTATCTAGAGCACCAGAACGTCGTATTTTTTACATTGATGTTGGTAATCTCCCTAAAGTAAAGGCAGAACAATATCTCAGAGAAGTTATGAGCCGCTATAGGAATAAACTTGTCTATGATGCTAACACTGGTGAAGTTCGTGATGATAGAAAATATATGTCAATGTTAGAGGATTTCTGGCTTCCTAGAAGAGAAGGTGGTCGTGGTACAGAAATCACTACACTCCCCGGAGGTCAAAACCTTGGAGAACTTTCAGATGTTGAATATTTCCAGAAAAAACTTTATAGAGCACTTGGAGTTCCTGAGTCAAGAATTGCATCTGACGGTGGTTTTAACTTAGGACGTTCTTCTGAAATTCTTAGAGACGAACTTAAGTTTTCTAAGTTTGTTGGAAGACTAAGAAAGCGTTTTTCAAATATGTTTAATGATATGCTTCGCACGCAATTAATATTGAAAAATATTGTAACACCTGAAGATTGGGAATTAATAAGTGATCATATTCAATATGATTTTATATATGATAATCAATTTGCAGAATTAAAAGATACGGAAATGCTCAATGAGCGTTTGTCTCTTACTGCAACGATAGAACCTTATATTGGCAAATATTTTTCTGTAGATTATGTTCGTAGAAAAATATTACGACAAACTGATTCCGAGATCATAGAAATTGACCAACAAATTGAAAAAGAAATTAAAGATGGGATTATTCCAGATCCTAACTCAGTCGATCCAATAACTGGAGAACCATTACCACAAGACGGTGAAACTGGTTTAATGGGCGAAGTTCCTACAGAACCAGATTTAGAAAATGAGGGATCGGTTACGGATGCACAGATGCAAAAAGATGCTAAAAAGGCAGAGATATAAATAATCATATGTCTATATTAAAAAAATTTTTTATGGAAAATGTTGTCGATTTGATTGCAACAGATTCTCCAGCTTCGGAAATTTCTGATCGTATCAAAGAAATTTTATACGCAAGATCCGGAGAAAAGATAGATTCTATTCGTCCATCTGTAGCAGCAACTTTGTTTGATCAAGAAGAATCACAAGAGGAAGAATAATGACGACTAAACTTTTATCTGCCGAAATTGCTCTACCAACAACGACAGGAGCTGCTACAAGTTTTACTGAAGCAACTGTTGTTCGTCTCGTAAATACTGATACAAATCCACATGTTGTATCAATTGTAGAGACTCAAGGTGGAACTGGTGTTGGATCAATGACGCTACCTGGTGGTTCTGTAGAGCAAATAGTTAAAGTTGCAAGTTATTGTGTTTTTGCTAATAGTGCATTAGTCAAAGGATCAAAAGTAGGATTTACAAACTAAGAAAATGAAACTCATCACAGAAGAAATTTCAAAAGTTGAATTTATTGTAGAGGGTAAAGGAACATCTAAAAAAATGTTTATCGAAGGTATTTTTCTTCAGGGAAATATCTGCAATCGTAATGGAAGAATGTATCCAATGCAAACTCTCGCAAGAGAAGTTGGTAGATACAATGAAAATTTTGTTGCGAAAGGACGTGCTCTTGGAGAACTAGGTCACCCTGATGGTCCAACTGTTAACCTTGATCGTGTTTCCCATAAAATTGTTTCTCTTACTCAAGAAGGAAATAATTTCAAAGGAAAAGCACAACTTCTCGAAACCCCAATGGGTAAAATAGCAAAATCTTTGATTGATGAAGGTGTTTGCCTGGGTGTTTCTTCTCGTGGTGTTGGATCACTTAAAATGACCAATGAAGGTCACAAAATTGTCGGTGAAGATTTCATGTTAGCAACTGCTGCTGATATCGTTGCAGATCCTTCCGCACCTGACGCTTTTGTTTCGGGAATTATGGAAGGTAAAGAGTGGGTTTGGGAAGGAGGAATTCTTCGTGAACAACTCGCAGAAAAAACTCAAAGAAGAATCAATACTCTTGTCGATCAAAGAAGGCTTGAAGAGCATAAGTTAAATTTATTCAATGAATTTCTTTCAAATTTATGATTTTTAATTAAATATTATGATTATTGGAGAACAGTTTGTTTACGTTCATGTCCCAATTACAGATGGGCATGTTCCAGAAGGAATTTTATTACACGCATTAAATGGTAAAATGTCCTCTGGACAACATGAATGTGCTGCATCAATTTCCACAGCAAACAAATACATATTTGGATTTGTTAGAAATCCATATGATTGGGAATATGCATACTGGCAATATACACTCAAATTAAAAAATTGGCCAAACATAACATTCGAAGATTGGGTTAGATTCAGATATATTGATGATGATATTTTTAATATTTGTAGTAAATACCAATTCAAAGACAAACACATACCATTTTTGCACATAAGGCATAACTTATTAGTTAATCCCCAGGCTGGGATGTATTGTAATATGTCTGGATTGTGTATAGCAAATAAAATTTATAAGTATGAATTTTATAATGAAAATTGGGAAGATTTTTTCAATAATGCACGCAGACCAGATATTAAAGTTGATGGTATAACTTTGAATGAAGACTACAAAAATTTTTACAATGATTTCACCTATGAAACAATAACTAAGTATAGGCAGTTTGATTTAAAACTATTTGGGTATGGATTTGAATCAAATGGAGAAAATAACGTCTCTATCGAATATGATATGGGAGTTCCTATTAATCAAAATTATTGTTTCAATAGAGACTTTATAAATTTATAAATAAATATAGATTATATCTAAGAATCTAAACAAATGTCCGTTGGTAGCAATTTACAAGAAATGGAAAACGTAGTAACCAAAGGAGCAAAAGCAGCCGACCCAATGCCAAAGTTGACTACAGGAATTCCTGATGGTCAAAAAACCGGCAGTTGGGAAGATCTCGGTGGTCCAACTCCAGAAAATTATAAAGTTGATGATGATTCAGCAAAACTAAAAGATCCTAGCGTAACCCTTAAGCAAGTTAGAGATGTTGTTAACAAAGGTGCTAAACCTGCTGATGCTATGCCTGCTGGGGTAAAGGAAGAAACTGAAGCAGAAGAAGACGAAAATTTAGTCGATTCTGCCGAAGAAGAGGTTGCCGAAGAAGAGGTTGCCGAAGAAGAGGTTGCCGAAGAAGAGGTTGAAGAGGAGTTTAACGTTGAAGAGGATGTTAATGCACTTCTAGAAGGCGAAGAACTTTCCGAAGAATTCCAAGAAAAGGCACGTACCATCTTTGAAGCTGCTATCAAGGCAAAAGTTGCTGAAGTAAAAGAACAAATTCAATCACAGTATGAGCAAGCACTTTTAGAAGAAGTTCAATCAATTAGAGAAGAACTCACTGATAGAGTTGATGCATACCTTGAGTATGTTGCTGATGAGTGGGTTCAAGAAAATGAACTTGCTATTGAGCACGGTCTTAAGACCGAAATGACTGAATCATTCCTTACTGGAATGAAGAGTCTTTTTGAAGATCATTATGTAACAATCCCTGAAGATAGATATGATGTTATTGAGAGTATGGTAGATAAACTAGATGAAATGGAGTCTAAACTCAACGAGCAAATCGAAAGAAATGTTGCTCTTAATAAAAGATTAGCAGAGTCGGTTGCTGATGTAATCTTTGCAGATGTCACTGAGGGTCTCGCACTTTCTCAGAAGGACAAACTCGCTGCTCTTGCCGAAAATGTTGAGTTTGATGGTGAAGCAAACTATCGTGAGAAACTGGTAACTCTAAGGGAATCATATTTCCCATCAAATACTGGTACTCAAAGAGATCGCTCAGAAAGTTTGTCTGAGGGAGTGGATACCACACCTCAACAAGTTTCTTCATTGATGGAAACTTACATGCAAACTCTGGGTAGAGTTTCAAAAAAGTGATTTCTAGATCATAATTCAAACTAACTTTTTAAAAGAGGTAAACATCAAATGCAAATGTTCAATGCCGAGCATCTGCAGGAGAAGTGGGCACCACTCCTTGACTACGAAGGTCTTGATCCAATCAAAGATTCACATCGTAGAATGGTAACTGCCGTTCTCCTGGAGAACCAAGAAAAAGCTCTTCGTGAAGAGCGCGAGTTTCTCTATGAAACCCCAACCGTCAACACAAATACCGGTGCCAATGCAGGTTTCTCTGCTACTGCATCAACTCCTGTTGCTGGTTTTGATCCCGTTCTGATCTCACTGATCAGACGTGCAATGCCTAACCTGGTTGCTTATGACCTCGCAGGTGTTCAACCAATGAACGGTCCTACTGGACTCATCTTTGCAATGCGTTCCCGCTACAACAATCAGACCGGAACTGAAGCATTCTTCAACGAAGTTGATACCGCATTCTCAGGTCAAGGTTCAACCTTTGCTCAAACTCAAGGATGGACTGATGGTACAGTAGGTCTTGGTACAACTGCACAAGCAGGAACTAACCCTGGTCTTCTGAATCCACAAAGTGGACAAGCATACAACACCTACAGCGTAGGTCAAGGTATGCGTACCGATAACGCCGAAAATCTTGGTGTTGATGCCGGTCCTCAGTTCAATGAAATGGCATTCTCAATTGAGAAGGTCACCGTAACTGCTAAGTCAAGAGCTCTGAAAGCTGAGTACTCATTAGAACTCGCTCAAGATCTTAAGGCAATCCACGGTCTGAACGCTGAGGCTGAACTCGCCAACATTCTCTCGACTGAGATTCTGGCCGAGATCAACCGTGAAGTCATCAGAACAATCTATAAGGTTGCTGAGTCTGGTGCTCAAGCAAACGTTGCTACCGCAGGTACTTTTGACCTCGACGTTGACTCCAACGGTCGTTGGTCTGTTGAGAAGTTCAAGGGTCTTATTTTCCAAATCGAGCGCGACGCTAACGCTATCGCACAAAGAACTCGTAGAGGAAAGGGCAACATGATCCTCTGCTCTGCAGACGTTGCCTCCGCTCTGACCATGGCTGGTGTACTCGATTACACCCCAGCACTCAACGCTAACCTCAACGTTGACGATACCGGCAATACCTTTGCAGGTGTTCTTGCAGGTAAGTATCGTGTTTATATTGATCCTTATGCAGCAAACGTTGCTGCTTCTCAATACTATGTTGCAGGTTATAAGGGTTCCAGCCCATATGACGCTGGTCTCTTCTACTGCCCATATGTTCCTCTCCAAATGGTTCGTGCCGTTGGTGAGAACACCTTCCAGCCAAAAATTGGCTTTAAGACCCGCTATGGTATCGTTGAGAATCCATTCTCACAAGGTACTGATGTGGGTGGCGGTACTCTCACAGCTAACGCAAACCGTTACTACAGAAGAGTACGTGTTAACAACCTCATGTGAGTTAATTTCAGAGGTTTTCAGAGGGTCCATTGGACCCTCTTTTTTTTATCTAAATAAAAATAAAATTAAAAATGGCTTCACCATTTGCAAATCAAATTGGAAACAGAAATTTTTTATCTCCCATTGGATTTAAATTTTCCTTAGTGAAAGAACCAAAAGTTGCATTTTTTTGCAACTCAGCGAGAATACCAGAAATTTCATTAGGAACTGCAATACAACCAACATATCTAAAAGACATTGATATTCCTGGGGATAAAATTTTTTATGGAGATTTGTTTTTAAAATTTTTGATAGATGAAAATTTACAAAATTATATGGCGGTTCATAATTGGATAACCGGACTTGGATACCCAGAAACCACGCAAGATTATAAAGATGCAATTACAAATGATGAGGGGTTAAGAGATCCAAATAGAGTTTTTAGTGATGGATCGTTAACTATATTAAATAGCAATTACAAACCAAATGCAATTGTTAAATTTAAAGATTTATTTCCAACTTCATTATCATCACTGGAATTTGATGCATCATTAACAAACGTTGATTACTTGACTGCAGAAGTTTCTTTCAAGTATACTGTGTATAATATCTTAAGTGCTGACGGCAGAACCCCCTTATGAATCTTGATGAAATTCAGGAGATGTGGCAGAGAGATTCTGTCATTAATCCCGATAACTTACATGATGAATCTTTAAAAATTCCTCAATTACATGCAAAGTATTATACAATCTATAATACGATTACCCTTCTACGCGAAAAAGCAAGAGAGACACATAGTAAGGTAAAACTTGATCGTTACAACTACTACACCGGAAAGGCACCTATAGAGGTCTATGAAGAAGAACCTTTCCCTTACAAGGTTAGAGATAAAGATGCCTTACAGAGGCATATGGACGCTGATGAGAGACTGAATAAGATAGATCTAAAAATTAGATATTATGACATTATGTTGAAGTTTTTGGAAGAGATTATCAAAACAGTATCCAATAGAACTTTTCAAATTAAAAATGCTATAGAGTGGAATAGATTCCAATCTGGTTTCAATTGAGACGATAAATACCCATAGGTGATACTTATGGGTTATGTCTCATTTGATTATTTCAAAAAAGAACGAAGTATATTTACAAGTAAAAGCAGAACCTCACGTCTACTACGAACTAGCAGATCAGTTTACATTTGACGTGCCTGGTGCTAAATTTATGCCTCAGTATCGCAACAAGTACTGGGATGGAAAAATTCGTTTATTTAATACACAGACTGGTGAGATTTACGTAGGTCTGCTGGATAAAATCACA
>Ga0194115_10006619_pt1 | contig 11709 bp, 9 predicted proteins | sample TA2MahsurfametaG_3_FD_148656 | JGI IMG/M metagenome (GOLD analysis project Ga0194115, IMG submission 148656) | Freshwater microbial communities from Lake Tanganyika, Tanzania - TA2015002 Mahale S4 surface | ecosystem: Environmental > Aquatic > Freshwater > Lake | place: Tanzania: Lake Tanganyika... | reverse complement strand
GGGCTGAATTCCTACACTGTCTTCGTTGCAAGAGAATACCCCCCAATAACACAAGGAATTTGGTCGTTACCTTGACACGTCCACCGATGAATTGGCAAATCCTGGAAGTTCAATCCTTGACGACGGAGTAGTCGTACTCGTACTTGCCTCAGGATAGATCGTCAATTCTTCAATCTTTCCCCTCTGAAGGACCATGAGTCGGATCAATCCACCGGATGCACCATCACGAGCAATACTTAATTTCAAAAGACGGGTGACTAGGTCTACTGCCTCTTCCTTCGAATAGAGTCGACATTTGTCTAATCCCAGGGAATCTAAATATCCAATCAGGTAGGTCGAGCCTGATCCACTCACACAAAAGACATCTTCCTCCCAAAGAGCACCCCCGTCCATTGCAATCGAAAAGATCCGCCCCCCACCACCACTGTGAGGACTATCATGATCTCCATCATCTCCATCGTCACATCCGGCACAAATGAGACTTGCTTGTAATCCACCACCTCCTCCCCCAGACGATGAGGAGGAACGCATCCTATTTCGAAGGAAGTGTGCTATCTGTGATACTGTTGGATTTCGGAATTGATCTCTCCAATATCGTGATCGAAAATCTTCCTTGGCAGTACGGAATAAATATTGTGTATCTGCGGCACTTCCAGATCGACATACGACACATTTGGTCGTCGATGTTGTCGGATTCTCCATCCCCTCCTCCCTTCCCCCTTCACCTCTTCCACCATTGACAATAATATTAATCTTTTTAGCAAATTTATTACTGACCATGACAGAACGTGATGTCCTCGAATCGGCACCGACGACGACACCATTCTCATATTTTAATGCCACCAGTGTCGTTCCAAGATTGATCTCCTCGGGAGACACAACAGCATGGATCGTTATGGGCATAACAACAAGAAGAAGAACAAGAACGAGTGGAAGTACCATTATTCTGAGAAAGGAGCAGTAGTAGGAGGAGGGTCGTCGTGTTGTCCTGCCTTTGGATATGTTTGGCCTTGTTGTCGTCGTCGTGATGGAGGGCTTGGCCAGAACCGACGGCAGAATAATCGATCGCGTGTCCCAACCACAGTGTTTGGGTCCCGTTTCGGTTGTCGGTACAGCCATGACAGAATCGGATATCATTCTGACATAGAAAGGGGGTTGACGAATGCAACTGTTAACACAAAAACGAAATCATAGGATCAATCAATGAGTGGTCTTATCGTTCCGTTTACAGTCAAGGTCTCATGTGAAGACGCCCGTGGCGACTGTTGGAGGGAACCTTATACGACTGATTGGACCCGAAAAGTAGGGCAATGCGTGACGTGCTGACGTCATCCATCTAAGTTAATTTACGCATCGCCAGTTAATCAATCAATGAGCTACTAACGCTGGAATCGTTCAATAGTTTTGTAGGACCCAACTACACAGAGGATCGTGACCACTGGTAGTAGATATCGTGGTAACATTGAGTGTCTGGATCTGCTTTTCTATATTGTGGCCGAGTTGCTGTACTGGGGGACAACCCCAAATGGACTCATTGGGTCGCTTCAGCGGCTGCACCGACTAAGGTCCCGTGGAGACGAGAAGTTGGTCGAGGAATGATGGGATATAAATGCAAAAGCCTATCCTTCATCATCGTTCTCCTCATCCTCCTTCTCCATCCCCAAAGTATCGACGGTACAACTCACGAAAGGCAATCATCGCCAATCCCACAAAGTAGCAATCTCGAAGAGCATATCCGATACTACTCTCCCACTGACCCTGAGCAGCAGCCACGGTAACAATGACCGCTAGGACAATCCGTATGACACTAAACAGTAGGATTGTCTGAGGAAGATCCAAACTAATCATGGTACTATCCCTTCCCTCACGAACAATCATGGGAGAAGTTGTAGTCGTCGGCGGCGGTCGGATTCGAAGTAGGGAAATGGGAAACCAAAGGAATGTAAAGAGACCGATACGATTGATAAGTATCCCAAGAGTGGGGGGGATGGCTGGAATCGGTTGAAACCAACCACCATTCTTGGTAAAGTCAGGATCATTCACCGCATCGACTAGGCCCATCAATTGACATGCAATCAAGATCGTAAAAAAGTCACAGGCCAAAAGTCCTCCATCATAATTGACCATTTCAAAGGAAATCGGTAACGAAAGTAAGGACGGATCTTGTCGTTGTTCTTTTTCTTGTTCTTCTTCTTGGGTGGAATTGGAATTTCTTCCACCACTCGCATAGAGAGGTGACCCAACGTTGATCCGATCTATCCTTGTCCTTCTTCTGGGTTGGTCGTGCAGTAGTAGTGCGCAAGTTGAAGGTGCCGTGGGATGATTCGATACTGTCCTCAAGGATGGATGACGACCGACATTGTAATATTTTTTCTCTAATGGTCGAAAGCCCGAAACAGGATGGTAACATCCCATCAAAGTACCGACCATCATCACGACGGCACCGGTAACGACAGATGTCGTCTTGCATGATAATGATGACGAAGATTTTCTTGTCGTTCTTATCGTTTTCCTTGTCCTTAATGTTGATCTTTTTCTTTGCCGTGCATGATGAGGATGAGATGCCTCTGGCTCGGCAGGAGGTGGTCTTTTTCCCATCGTCTCTGACAAATGCTTCTTGTTGCCAGGTCTTGGGGGCAACTGGTATAAAGGAGCTGACGTGTGGATCGCACGGTAAATCTTTGTCACGGAAGGGGATTGGTATATACGGGTTTGGCTAGCCGTGTTTCTGCATGGTATCGCACGATATGTATGTTAGCATAGTTCAAACAGAAGTCGTCAGTGAACAATACCGGGCTCATGTAGACACAGTGAGACGAAGATACGAATTACAGTACCATCATTGACGGTTGTCTTTAGTATAAAACAGAAAAACCTACGAATCGTCAGTCGGTAAATGGTGAATGCTGGGAGGTGAAGCCATATCATAGCTAGTAGGGTATTCCTACATCTCTGTCATATCTACGACTGTGAAATCAAGGGCACAATTTTGTTTCGCCATCTACGGCACAATATTTTTTCCGAATGTGCGGCATTATTTTCTGCGACCGAAGGGGCAATAATATTTTTTGCCACCGTCAGGGCAACAGGCGCTTTCTCTTATATGATTTCGTTCAGTATCGCTTCAACCTTTCGCCTTTGTCCACGTATGGCAAACCTCAAGATACATCCCAACCCTTCAAGGAAGATGATTTGGCAACGCATGTGACGGCAACGTATGTGATGGCAACGTGTGTGTGATGGCAACGCATGTGTGATAGCCATCTATCATGTGTGGTAACTTGGTTCATGTGCCAACTCGAGGTAGAAGATTCGGCAACGCATGAGATGGCCACGACGCAAGGAATCCGATACTTGAGTAACGGCAACCTCCATCTACTACGACATATTTTCTCGCAAAAAGTATCTTCCTTCGTCTTCAGTCCATCTTCTCCTCCTTTGTGAGATAAATCATGTCTGAAGTATCAATTTCATCACCATTTATGGTGAGTTCCGTACTAGCAAGAGAGAATGGGGCCATGACCGACTTGAAAACGGCTTGTCGTCGTCGTACGTATGTTCATCGTGATATGAAGACACCAGACCCGATCCCCGAGGAGGGACAATATGCGGCCTTGGAACTTATGAAGACTGGACGTCTTTATCGGTACAATGTCGTTCCAGGAGAAGAATCGGTTGTGAGTCAATGTGAACGAGAGATCGCAGCCTACACTGGACATAAGTATTGTGTCGGATTGAATTCCTGTGGATCGGCACTTATGCTATTGTTGAAAACGACGGGACTACCTCCAGGTGGAGAGGTCCTTACGAATGCCTTTACCTTTGGTGCGGTACCTAGTGCTATCGAACATGCTAATGGGAAGGCGGTCTACATCGAATCGAATCAAGATCACGTCGTCAATGTTCATGATTTGGAACGAAAGATACAGGAATATCCGGATTGCAAACATGTCCTTATTTCACATATGCGTGGAAAGGTCGCAGATATGTCGGCCATTAAGGAATTGTGTAACAAACATGATAAGATTCTACTGGAAGATTGCGCTCATTCCTTGGGCGTCCTTTGGAAGAATCAACATTCGGGACATGTCGGTATTGCATGTGCGATTAGTTCTCAATCGTACAAGATGCTTAATTCAGGAGAAGGTGGATTCCTATTGACCGATGATCCTGAAATTGCCGCCAAGGCTGTCGTCATGGCGGGTGCATATGAAGGATTGGCTTCCAAGCATTCAGCTATCCCCCCCCCTGAATACTTCGAGGGGAAACCGGTCAGTCTTCCTAACTATTCTTTGAGAATGAGTAATCTTGCTGCTTCCGTCCTAAGACCACAGATCAGAACATTGGAATCTCGAATTACCGTCTACAACAGGCGATACAATGCCCTGGTCGAAAGACTTGAATCGGCTGTGGGTGAGTATATGTATATTCCACGAATTACTCCCGGTGTGACTCGAATGGTACATGATTCGATTCAATTTAATCTTGACAATCAGTTTACACCTGAAATGATACAAGAATTTTGTAACGAATGTTGTATCCATGGTCTTCCCATTGAACACTTTGGTCATAAGACGAATGCACGAAACTTCAAGAATTGGGGGTTCGCTCCCACCGACGACCCCCTTCCAGAAACGAAGGAAATGTTATCACGAGCCTGTGATTGTCGTCTACCCCTGATGTGGGATGATGAAGACTTTGTTGATCTTGGCAATGTCATTATTGAATCGATTGAATCCGTCTTGATGATGAATAACCGCCACAAGGACAACAACGGTGCAAATTGAGCACCACAAATAACGAGCTACCGAAGAAAGGAAAAAGAGTTCATCTTGGGAATGTCATTATTGAATTGATTGAATCAGTTTTGATGATGAAGTAACCATGACAAGAACAACAGCAACAATGAACAAACGACAAAGCACTTGATCGCAAAGAAATAAGTTAGTTAATAGAAATGCAGAAAAAAAGGAAAAGGAGTTCTGTTTGGTTTAGCAAAAATAGGACTTCGCTCCCACATTTGTGCTCGGTAACGTTGGTTGTGTTCAGTCAGCAAGTCGTTCTTCTTACAAATCACACCACCGTTGACGAACGGTGTTTGCATGTATGATAGTCCTAAGCAAGAAGAAGGATGGCGCAGCTTCGTCATCCAGGGGTATGTTCTCACATATGATACGCAGAATCAATGGTGCTTGTGGTGTAACGAAATTTGAATCCTTGTCTCTTATGTTAATCACCGACGTGCGATCCTCTATAGAGCGATGGCCTCGATATCTAGCAACAGGCCACCATGTATATACATGGAGACCGACACCCCTTGTTCAATGGGAAACTGCTTTTCGAACGTATTAAAAGTAATTCTTTCCAATTCAGTACCATTTTCTTTACAAAGATTACTCCTATCTCTTTCTTTCTCTTTTAACTTTTCTTTACGTTGCTTTTTTTCCGTCGACGTATTGAGTTTGCCATGCCTGTAAATTTTCTCTCATCCGTTGATTTAACTTACAAACTGATCGATATGGTTTAATTCCCTTATCGAAGGCTTCCTCCCAATGAGAGAATAATCCCGCCTTGACAAGACATGCACACATGACCGTCGTCGAACGACCCCGGCCATGGGCACAATGGACTAAGACATCCCCCTCCTGTCGGGCTTGGACACCAAAGGTCGCGGCAGCCTCTAATTCAGCCGGCCCTAAGGGGACACCATCCCATGTCGGTGCGGATAAATAATGTTTCGTATTCCTTCGACACGATTCAGGAAATTCAACAGTCAAATCAATAATCCCTCCCCATTCCTTCATGGGTGGCTTTAATTCATCAGCATGACTCCCACCCACCCACCATCCCTTTTGGACTTCCGATGCCACTGGAACCTTTTGATATCGTAAAGTCCCCGTCTTCGGATCGACCATCTTGACACGACTTATCCCCTTGTGGATCCTTGTATAGAGAATCGTCGGAATATGAAAGGGGAAGAAGGCAACATAGCTCCACATTGGAATTTGACCTGTCCCCTTGTCTTTCCCAATCAATCCCATACCCCACTCAAGTTTGAATAAGACAGCAATCGTCCCATTAAGGACTGTTGAATATCCCATGACTAAGGGTGGAATCATCTTTGCAAAGGTCCATAGGACATTATTCGTTCCTCCACTACCATCATCCTCTGACACTAACAGAGAACGTACAACGACAGAACCACCCACGCCGACACCACTTCCGTCCGGTGCCGACGTTTGAAGGAGAGAATATCCTGCAAAACTCAATGCTGATAAACCAACATATTTCAAATACACACCATGAACGGTACCCATCACTCTTTTCTTCTGGCTTTTCTTTTTGGTTTCAAAAGACACTCCCCTCCACACACGACCTAACAGTTGAAAGGGGTAATGATGTGTGAGAGCGAAAGCTCACACGTTGCAACTGTCCAATCGACTGCAAATAACAATTCGAATCGAAAGGAAGTTTGGAAGGCATTGGGGGACATTTTTAACCCCCAACGGGTTGACTTCCTGCCGTGTTAAGCAATAATACACTAGCTTTATTGATGTCACTTGGGGGTAATTCTGTCGTCATCTTGGGGATGGCTAGTACGATATAACGTACGTATGAATTTACGGTATCACTGTCACTGTCACACTAGTACCGGAAGCTGTCCTCAGCATATATACATATATATATACATACATAGATACTTAGATACTTAAGTATTCAAAGTCCGTTGCTGTCGACAGATCTATACATTGAAAAATGTCGTATCTTCAGTTACAGGCAGGAAAGTCTGTGACACAGCACTGGCAAAGAGCAGGATATTTCCCACCCTTTCCATCCGTCCAGGTACCAGATCCCAATACTCCCATTCTCCTCCAACGAAACAGCGATGAAAATTTCGGGTGAATTTTTATTACTAGTAGTCATAGTAGTATTTTCTACTATCGGTGTCCAATTCGGTTCGGAGGACATGAAATTGACATAGTCAGATCCGATCATATTATATACTCTTTGATATCTTCCCCATGGTTGCCATACCTCTTGAAATGTTCTTGCCAAAGAATTATTTCCTCGTCGATATACCTCAAGTAATCATTCATCCCGTCCTTAGTAGGTTTCCAATTCAGTACATATCGTCGTCCTCCATTGTAATCCGAAAAATACGTAGCGATGTAGGCACCGATGTGCTATACAAAGGAACCATGGAAGTCATCTGTATATCGGTATCTTTGTCCGAGGTATGGTTCAATAGCATTCATTGCAGCCGTTTGTTCTGCCCTTGCTTGACTTCATGATGATCATTGCCAGCAGACAACCTTGACCATGTGCCAGGTCATTGTGAGTACCCCAATCGGTTTCAAAAGTACTAAATCGGTATTCAATTCCCTTTGGACATCGATCACAAGAATCTGAATCGGAAAAATTCTGATTGGTAATCTTTAGGACGTCCCCCCATGATGATGATGAGTTACCGTAAATATTGAAAACGAGTGAGGTAAATCATTTTCATGTTTCAATTACTATGGGGGGATCCAAAGAATGTGATTCCCAAACAAGAGTGACATACCTGCTTGCCATAGGCTTTAATTTTTGATGTACCCAACACGAGAAAAGAGAGAAGTAGATTGGTGTTAACAGAGACAAGACTTTCATGGTGATTTCTTGACCGATGGAAAAAATGGTCGCTGTGTAAAATACTCTTTCCTCTGGATGTACGATACCCAGTATGAAGCGTATTATATGCCCTTTAATCCGATGTGAAACTTGTACGTGGAGAGCATACTTAACGATACGACCTACACACGAATCCCTATATTTGCGCTGACAGCGAATATTGACGTACCGGTAAATCGTCGGAACGCGAAGGGGTGCCAACGGTTCATATCATCGTTTTCGCACGTCGTAGCATACGCTGCACGACCAAGAATCGTCAAGAACAACTCAATCGGCTTCCACTATGGCGCGATGGGCTCGTACGATACCGTCTATCGACCTGGAGAAATCGCTATAAGTATCGATCATAGAGTCCTTTAACGCTCATTTATGGCACACCGATATTTCGTATCAACTTGGCCTGCCGAAAAAAAAGAGAGAAGATCCTACCGAAGAAACCGATTCTCAGGAAAAGAAGTAAAGGCATCCGACTATTCTCACGCACCGTCCATGATTCGATCAGGTTGTACAGTAGTGTGAAAGGTCAAGAATGTAAACCAAACAACATTACATACGTCAATCTCATCTTTCGACAGACTTTCGACAGACAGAAGAAAAACCACACACACACACGCACCATGACCAATGAGGTAGGTCCTCCCCTTTCTAATTTTCTTCATTTTCTACAAGATGCATGTGGGAAAGTCGGTAGCACAACATTGGTAGATGGCAGGGTTTTGAAATTGCCCAGCATCAAGAAGGATCCAACCACCACGGGGGATTCCTTGACTGCCATTCTCATTGAGAGACAGAGCGATGGAGTCAAATAATCCACTAGCAGTTTCCTTAAGGGCATTCGGTTCGGAAGGAATAAAATTAGCATAACCAGGACGCGTTTGATTCCCCCCAGTAACGACCACTAGGTCGTATATGGTTGCGTTGGAATTATCCCCTTTTAGGACTTCTAGATATTCTCCATCTTGCCACGAAAAGACATACCGTCCTTCGTAAGGATCGTCCCGATACTGGATAACTTCAAGACCATCGATAAAGGCATACGAACCCTCAGATCCCTGTGTTGAAGCGTACTCATATCCAATATACGGTTCCATAGCTCCCATCGCGGCTGCCTGTTCTTCGCTCGTCTTAATCGTCGCTAGTTGACAACCTTCGGATAATGCCATCTGAATATGATTCTCTCAATAGTCTTGGGTTGGAATGAAACGGTATTCAAATCCATTCGGACACATTTCACAATCGGACTCCTGAAGTTTGCGGTTTGTGAACTATAATGGTTTTTTGCGTTTCAACCATGTTGCACCATTTCGTGGGGTGGTATGCATGGAAAACAGACTTTCATAAGGAAATCGATTCTTGCCAATTCTTACGACTGTGATACCGCGACGACACACCGGCCAACGTTAACATACCTTCATGCTTTCAACTTGGTTCCTACTAGAAGCCCCGAGTACGAGAAGAAAGAAACTTGTAAACAAAGGCTTCATCGTGACGGTAAGGAAACGAAAAAGGCGAGGAAGTAGTTCAACAAAGAAGGAGTGATTTCCCAAAAGAGTGGTTTCCCCGTTCGCGGTCCGTCGAAATCTCCCAGTGACAATCTTTTGGTTGGATTTCTGCTGGCATATGTACCGTGCTATTTTTGCGCATTTGTGAGTCACGAATCGCAATCATAATATATACGTATCTATCTTTTGTATATATGCCCTTAATTCGATTCCAGTTTGTCCACATTTATCGTCCGTACGCTCGCTTGTCGAACTGGAGAATCTTCCGAAAACCATAAATGTTGCGACGATACACATATATTGATTCAAATTCAGTTCTACGAGTTTGAAAGGCGATATTTCGCCAGTCATCCCTCCTTCGCTCAGGACGGCTAACGCCTGGTCGCCAAACGCGCGCGCGTGGCGGGTTTTCACATTCATTCGATCAACTTTCGCCCCTTTTCGACGGTAGTACGGCCCCCCCCCTCTTTATCTCGTCTTCGGAAGCTTTGGCCTTCACTTCGGTGACGGCGAAAAACCCGAAAATAGCAACGACCACAACCACCCCCAAAGTCGCCACAAATCGCCAAGGAGATTTTCTCGTGGAATCTCTTCAACGAGTCAATGTATAAGGGACAGAGACTGATAGAGAGTAAAGAAAGGAAAAGGACTGCTTAGGAAGAAGGCTTTGAGGATAACGAGATATACAATATAGACTTACCATCAGTATGACAACTGCATCCTACAACAAGGAGAACGTCCAAGCATCATGGGCAAATCATAAACCGGTTCAAGAATCTTTCTTTGACAAACATGCAGCAGCATCACGAAGCACGCAACAAGCTTCATCATCGTCGTTATCATCGTCGTTATCATCGTCGGCTGCTGCTAGTGCTGATGGAATCGATCGGAAAGCACGTCAAGGGAAACGTTGGTGTCTCAATGATTTTGAAATTGGGAAACCATTAGGAAGAGGAAAGTTTGGATCTGTCTATCTTGCTCGTGAAAAGGAGACAAAGTACATCGTAGCGATCAAGGTCTTACGGAAGTCTCAACTTTTAAAGGCCGGTGTTGAACATCAATTGAGAAGAGAGATTGAAATTCAATCCCATCTTCGGAATCGGAATATCCTACGAATGTATGGATATTTCTATGATGATCGAAGAATTTATTTGATCCTTGAATATTCACCCGGTGGTGAATTGTACAAACGATTGACACAAAAGGGTCACTTTTCAGAACAAACTAGTGCTAGGTATATCCGTGATTTGGCCCTGGCCTTGGATTACTGTCACTCAAAGCATGTTATTCATCGTGATATCAAACCTGAGAATCTTCTAGTCGGTGCACATCATGAGATTAAGATTGCAGACTTTGGATGGAGTGTCCATGCCCCGACATCACGAAGAAATACCCTCTGTGGGACTCTAGACTACCTACCACCGGAGATGGTCGAGGGGAGGGAACATGATGAAAAGGTCGATATATGGAGTCTTGGTGTCCTCCTGTATGAATTCCTGTTTGGTGGCCCACCCTTTGAAGCCGAGGGGCATACGGCGACGTATCGTCGAATTGCAAGAGTCGATCTTCATTTCCCCCGTCAACCTGTTGTCGATGAGGGTGCAAAGGATTTGATCCGACGATTACTCGTCAAGGATCCGAACCAACGTATGAAGTTGGCCGATGTATCGAAACATCCATGGGTTGTTGCTAATACTCGAGATTGCTGAGTGATTTTCATACATGCATATACATGCAAAGAACAAACAAACAACCACCGTGGCCACTTTACGGAAGCCACGAGGAGAGGACATCTGGGGGGACAGATAGAAGATACCAAGGACATATAGTCGATTTGACTCATGAGGGATAACGTCCGCTCCTAACCAAGAGTCATTTGTGGAGGATTTGGAATCTCCACATACGACATGAAACAATGATGAGGATGATAATTCTGGTGCAACACAAAAATACATTCATTTTTGTTTGCCCAGTAATGAAAGAAAAATAGTCCTTCTATAGCAAAAGTGTCGATTCCCTACATAGGATGCTTCGGAACAAAAATTGGCACAAACAAACAGTTCTGTTGTGTGTAAGTTGGCATGGGAGTAGTATTCTATAGGATCTACTTGACTCAGAAGCAGTCCTTATTGTATTCCCGAGTTGGCCTTTGGTCGCTAGGGAGACTGTAGGTTGCTGAAACAAGCCTTTGTCGTCTCATCCTAGATTGATACTGCGTTATGGCTGTGATGATTGATTTATGACTATGATCATGGATCCGATTCTTTACGATCTGTGGGTATCATAGCTGGGGTGATATACTCTATCGGTTCCGTAAACTTCCTTGGTCGGAAACTGTCGTACGAACAAAAAAAACAACACGTGCAACTAAGTGCTACTACTAGCAAATGTGAGAATTAGTCATCACTCATCAAAGTTCACCATTCTTCCTCTTCTTCTTTTTCCTCCTACGAACAGCACATCTCAAGAAGACTCGGAATCAATGATCGGCATTCTACAAACATTCTATACCATACCGTCGAGTCTCTATGATACC
>Ga0194115_10006618_pt1 | contig 11709 bp, 18 predicted proteins | sample TA2MahsurfametaG_3_FD_148656 | JGI IMG/M metagenome (GOLD analysis project Ga0194115, IMG submission 148656) | Freshwater microbial communities from Lake Tanganyika, Tanzania - TA2015002 Mahale S4 surface | ecosystem: Environmental > Aquatic > Freshwater > Lake | place: Tanzania: Lake... | reverse complement strand
TGCTTTTCCTAATACTGGTGATAATATCTATAGTGGCATGCTAGTTGTACGTGCCGAGATTAAGTCGATGTGCTCGCATCATCATCAGCCTGTACGTGGTGTAGCTTATATCGGTATCATTCCCGGCCAGAAGGTTATTGGTCTTTCGAAGTATATTCGTATTGCTCAATGGTACGCTCGTCGCGGTCAATTGCAAGAAGAGCTTTGCGAGCAGATTGCCAAGGCTATCACGGAAGCGACAGGTACTTCTGATGTGGCTGTTCATATTAGTGCTACCCATGGTTGTTGTGAAAATAGAGGTGTAAATGCAGCGAATTCACTGACTCAGACTACCGTAGTTCGTGGTCAGTTCCACGCTATGGATGTTAAGAAAGAGTTTTTCGATAATATTACTCTACAGCAAACGTTTAAGCAATAAGGTGAAATGAAATGCTACAGTATATGAACGGTACGTGTAAGGTCTACCTAGCCGAGTTTAAGAGTAAGCGAGGCAAGGATACTTTCTATAAGATCGGTTATACGACCTATAAGGATGCTATGGACCGGTTCAAGACCAAGGGTGCGATGTACGATAAGTGGGACATCCGTATCCTTAGTACCATTTATTGTAATGATGTTCGTATGGCTAAGCTTGTAGAATTTATTCTACTTAAGACTTATCCCAAGAACTTCTGGCTAGAAGAGAAGATTAGCGGTGTAACAGAAGTATTCAAGCTTGAGCGTAAGGATTATCTTGAGCTTTTGAAGAGCTTCCGCGAATATAGCGCTAAGTCGAAAGCTCTTCTCGGCTATGATAAGAAGGAAGTAGCATGAATAAGCTAATTTTTCACGAGGCACCTAACGCCATCTTTCGCAATGTGCAGGAGATGACTGACGGTGATTATTGTCTCGTACATTTAATGGATGAAAACGAAACCTATCGTAATCTATTCCTGGAGTCTGCTAACTACGGGAATCATATTATGCTTGATAACTCAATCTTTGAGTTAGGTGAAGCTTACGATAGTGATCGCTATTATTACTGGGCTAATGAACTACGCCCTGAGTACTTCATTATTCCAGATGTTCTTAATAACGGCGCTAAGACTATCGAGCGTATGAATGCTTGGTTTGACAAATATAAGACACCAGAGTATACAAAGGCTATGGCTGTTGTACAAGGGAGTACATATGAAGAACTTATCGATACATACCGTAAGATTGCTTATGATGACCGGGTTGGTAAGGTGGGGATCTCTTTTGACTCCACTTGCTATCTTGATAATGCTGGTCTTACTCTACCTACTCTAACGAAGGAAGCAGCTTATCTTCGTGGACGTTCTAAGTTTATTTCACACCTAGAAGAGAGCGGTATTGTTAATCGTAATAAGCCACATCATCTACTAGGCTGCTCTCTTCCTCAAGAGATGTACTTCTATCGTAATCTTGAATGGGTAGAGTCAGTAGATACTAGTAGTCCTGTTGTTAATGGTCTACTGAATATCAAGTATAGTATTATTGGACTCGAGTCTAAGCCTTCGGTTAAGCTGTTTACGCTTATCGATGATGAAGTTACTGAAGAGCAATGGCAGGTTATTCGTTATAATATTACTATGTTTAGGAATTTTTGTAATCAATGAAATGGGTAGCACTGTTTTCACGGTCTGGTTCTGAGCTTGCTAGCTTAGCTAGCACCCTTGGAACCTGCCCTGATATGACTATTACGACTAATCATAATCACGATACATGGAGTGAAGCTATTCATCTCCTACCCCGGGTAGCTATTATGAAGAGTAAAGACATTCATAACATGCTTGACAATCGTAATGAGCGTCTTCTTATTACGATGCATGGATATCTTCGTATTCTACCCCCTGCTGTATGCAGTAAGCATTTTGTATTTAACGGCCATCCTGGTGATATTATCAAGTATCCAGAACTTAAAGGTAAAGACCCCCAGAAGAAGGCAATTGAGCTTAAGCTGATATCTACTGGATATGTTATCCATAGAGCAACAGAAGAACTAGACGGTGGTGATATCTACCGCTTTACTAGGGTAGATATAACATCAGATACTACAGAAGATGCGCTATGCAACTATTTACGGGATGTTGGTGTTAGACTCTGGACTGATTTTATGACTGACGTATTATGGGATCTAAGACATACTAGGGGTGGTATATGAAGATAGGATTAACCGGTACTCATTCAGTAGGTAAGACTACTCTACTTAACGCGTTGCGATCAGAGTCCTGCTTTAAGGACTTTGCTATTTGTGATGAAGTAACTCGTCAGGTTCGAGCATTAGGTCTTGAAATTAATGAGTTGGGTAGCGATAATACTCAACGTGTAATCATGCTCAAGCATATTGAAAATATTATGCTTCACGATAATATGATTACGGATCGTACTGCTCTGGATTGCTTTGTATATTCCCGCTATCTACTAAGCAAGCAGAAGATTACAGTTGATACTTTTGCTATTATTCATAAGCTTTTTCTTAAAATCTGGAATATGTACGATCTAGTATTCTTTATCGAGCCAGAATTTGATTTAGTTCCTGATGGTGTTCGTAGTGTTGATGAAAACTTCCGAGACGATATTCATAAGGAATTTGTTAATACTATTGCGGAGCTTAAGCTCTATAAAGATAATTTACACTATTTAAAAGGTAGTGTTGTTAGTCGAGTTCAACAAGTAATGACAGTGTACGAAGGGGTACAACATGGTGGATACGGTAAAGTCTGAAATTGAAAGAATCGCTAGCGCGCATCTTGGAAAGGCGGGTGATGGTACGGTAGTTAAGCCGTATGTAACTCCTGATAGTCGCGATGCATCTCTTCTGGTACCTATTCCTCGTCATCTGAATAGGACCGCATATGGTATTACCGATGCTGATTTTGTCGGTCATGATGTATGGAATTGTTATGAGGTATCGTTCCTAGCTGATAATGGTTATCCTGTTAACGGTGTAATGGTTATCGAGTATCCTTCTGATACTCCTAATATTGTAGAGTCTAAATCTCTTAAACTGTATCTTAACTCATATAATATGATGAAGTTCGACGCTGATTCAGAGACAGATCTATACTGGGGCTTCGAAGAAGTAGTGTGTCAGGATCTTCACAATGCTCTATACGGTATGAATGTCGATATAGGGCTTGATAAACTTATGTTCAGTCCCATGCGTGCTATGTTCTTCCCTAATCGTCAGAATAGTAATGTTACTGAGCCATTCAAGGTTCAGTTTCTTACTATCGAAGACATCGTTGACGTAAGTAAGATTCAGTTTGATGTATTCAACGAAGATCCTAATACTCTAGTTATTACCAATACTGCTAGTGCCGTTAATCGTTTTCATACTAGCTCGCTACGCTCTAACTGCCGCGTGACTAATCAGCCTGACTGGGGTGATGTTTACATTCATATGAAGGGTGATCGTTCACTCACTCCAGATAGTCTTCTTAAGTATATCGTTTCTCTTCGTAAGGAAAATCACTTCCATGAAGAGATCTGCGAGATGATCTATAAGCGTATTATGGAAAAGATTAATCCAGAAGAGCTCTTTGTAGCATGTCTCTATACTCGTCGTGGCGGTATCGATATTAATCCTATGCGTGCTAACAGCGAGGATGTATTTAATCGTATTGTCAACGTGACTCGTCTCATGAAGAAGACGATGAGGCAGTAATATGACTTGTGAATGCAGACAGAATAAGGTATGTCGCTGTGATGAGCAGCCCTATATCGCCGGTTCTATTCCTGAGTATGAAGACTTTTCCGATACGGTAGTTGAACTTACCACCAGAAAGGAAACTGTTAATCACCCTCAGCATTATAACCCTGGAATGTACGAAGCTATTAACGTAATCGAACATTATAACCTTGGCTTTCATCTAGGAAATAGTGTAAAGTATATCCTACGTGCTGGTAAGAAGCATGATAATATTAAGGAAGATATCAATAAGGCTATCTGGTATCTTCAGCGTTATAAGGAGAAGTTGTAATGTCCGATCTAAAGTCTGCACTAGCTAGTCTACCTGATACTGGAGGTGCGGTAGTTGTACTCTCTGGAGGCCTAGATAGTACTGTAGCTATGAGGCTTTGTGTTGAAAAGTACGGTCGTAAGAATGTACGAGCCCTGACTTTCGACTACGGACAGAAGCAATCGATTGAGATTAATAAAGCGCGTGCATCGACGACCCTACTTGGTGTTAGGCATAAGGTATTGGATTTACGAATTCTTGGTGATATTGGCCAGGGGTTCTCTGCTAATCTCGATAGCTCTATTGCTATGCCTACTATTCATGAAGTACTAGGTTCACCTCGGCCTAAGACTTACGTACCTAATCGTAATATGATTCTTATGTCTCTTACGGCCGCTTATGCCGAAGTAGAGAATATGACTAATATTGTTATGGGACTGCAAGTTCATGACGAATATGGTTATCATGATACTACGCAGCGATTTGTCGATAAGGTAAATAATGTACTAAGTGAGAATCGTATTATCAAGATCAAGATTCTAGCACCTTTCTCTCAGCTTAGTAAGTTAGACGAGATTCGTATTCTAGAAGAACTTGATAACCATGTCGGCCTTCTAGCTCATACTCTAACTTGTTATAATCCTGATAGCGAAGGGCATTCTTGCGGTAAGTGTCCATCCTGCAGTGAACGTATTATGAACTTTGCTAAGGCTGGTATTCCTGATATGATCAAGTACCAGATTGATATCGACTGGAATAAGTTGATTGAAAGGTATAAGGAAGCAGCATAATGTGCTCTATTATCGGATCGTTTGAACCTAAGATGCTCGTACACTTGTACGAGCTTAACTCTTATCGAGGTACTCATTCGCATTCTATTACTGTATATGATTACCGCAATAAGAAGATCTCGTATATCGATAGACAGCTCGGTGAACTAGATGAGAAGCAACTCAATACTGTTACGAGTTCATTTAGCGGATGTTACTATATTGTTCATTCTCAAGCTCCTACTACCGAAAACACTGACGATACCTCTATTCACCCTGCACGTATGCATCATAAAGAAGTGAGAGATACAAGTCTTCTATGGCATAACGGTATTCTAAAACCTAAGACTATCAATATGTTACGTGAGAATACAGGCCTGGGGACGACATGGGATACTCAACTACTACTACAACATATGATTAATAATGAAAGTCTATCAGATATCGATGGTTCCTTTGCTTGCTTGATGTATCATACGGGCGAGTTGTATATGTTTAGGAATGAAATCTCTCCTTTATTCATCGACTTTGATATGAATATATCATCTACTATATTTGAAATACCAGCTGGCGAAGCTTTCGGAAGTGCGTTCTCTATCTCACCCAATCGGGTTTTTAAGCTTGATCTTTATAATAAAGCTACTATAATACAATCTACATTTACTACTAAGAATAGTCCTTATCTATTGGAGCTTTAATATGTTCGTTCATCCTGCTGGTAATGAGCTAAATAACGTATCAGATCTAGACCCTAAGTGCATTCAAATGAATGCGGTTGATATTAGGGTAAATGAGCTTCGTCTTATCGACGATTATGAAAACCCATATAGTGAGTTTCATAATCAGTTGTTTGAAATCTCCGATAAGGAGACTATTCATAAGAAGAAGTCAGACCCAGTAACGCTTCACGATAACGGTTACTGGGTTTTGTCTAGAGGTGCTTACGAGTTTACATCACCTCACTTCGTTACAGTACCTGCGGGATACTGCGGGTATCTGATTACTAGGTCGTCATTCAACCGCAATGGCATCTTCATTATCTCAGGTCTTTATGACTCAGGTTTTGAGGGTTACGTAGGAGGAACATTATACAATTTCGGGGGTAGAATCAAAATGCAGCATATGACACGCTTGTGTCAGCTTGTAATGGCTTCCGCTGAAACTGTAAAGATGTATAAGGGACAGTACAATTTTAAAGCAATTTATCAAAGCGAGCTCGTTGGTAGTAGTTCTACTGGCGATAGCATCACCAGACAGGGGAGCCTCGGTAACCCCTGATAGGGAACAACTAAACATAGAAGTAGGACGAGAAGAACAGGTAACGGCTACCATTACTCCTCCTCGCCCTCATGTACCTTTAACCATGCAAGAACGTGAAGTTTATTTTCAAGCCCTGGTAAGGCATCACGTTCAAATACTTCCTAATAATATAAATCGTGATCGTAATCTTAACTGCCTAGCATTGAATATCTTTCACGAGTCGCGAGGTGAACCTCTTCTAGGTCAACTCGCAGTAGCCAATGTAACAATGAATAGGCAACAAGTTAATCCAGATCTTTCTATCTGTAGTATTGTATACAGCCCTAATCAGTTTGAATGGACGGCTAAACGTCTTCGAGAGCCATCTGGAGACGCATGGCGACAGGCTAGTACAATTGCTTGGTTAGTTATTCACTTCCCTGATCTAGTTTTCGATGTAACTGATAATGCGAGATACTTTCACTCTGCTAGACGCTCTCCTAGATCTTTTCGCAAATTTGAACACACTGTTACGATAGGTAACCATCGCTTCTATCGTGAGCGATTTGTAGAGGTGGCTCAGGCTCTAAACTAATAAATATAACAAAGTTTGGAGAAGCCATATGATTAAGACTGCCAATTATTTGAAGGTAATTCTAGCTGATTCGTTCGGAATGTACCTTATCGCACACAACTTCCATTGGAACGTTGAGGGGCGAGATTTTGCTCAATTACATGAATTCTTCGGTAATATCTATGAAGAAGTGCATGGTGCAGTAGATACAATTGCTGAGCATATTAGAGCATTAGACTCATACGCTCCTGGATCTTATTCTAGATTCAAGGAACTCTCCACTGTAGAGGAAATTACTTCTATTATACCAGCTTCAGAGATGATTCGTCGACTCATTGCTGCTAATGATGTAGTGATTAAGTCACTTCGCGTTGGTGTTTCTGTCGCCAAGGAAGAAGGTCTAGAAGAGGTCATTAACTTCTTAGGCGCCAGACTAGAAGCACATTCCAAGCACGCCTGGATGTTAAAGTCATTCACCAAGACCGATAGAGAGTAGTTCTCTCTTTATATAATGGTTAAGAGTATTGAGAGAATACAAGAGTTGCGGCGACTCGATCAAGAACGCCGCGCTAAGATGCCAGGACGGGGAAACTACCCCCGTAAACCAGGTCATAACGAAAAAATAAAAGCCACCCAACTAAGAAGGGTGGCTGAAGGTATTAATAATAGAGCTATTCAAAAGACCTGCATTCATTGCGGCTTTGAAGGTCAGCATTATATGATAGACCGATGGCACAATGAGCATTGCCCGAAGTATAAAGACGAGCAGTCCAGAATATGGTTATATGTTTCGCCTAAGCTTCGCGGGCAGAAGGTACGTTAGTCAGCGTCTACCTCCAACATCTTTTCATAATTAAGGAGAGACAGACATAAAAACTTAAACGTAAGGTACTCATACACAGTAAGCGTGATTGTATTAGAGCCGAAGAAAGCCGTACATGCCGCGGCAATGCCGATATCGATATAAACGTTACGCTCTACTATTTTGATTCGTTCTAGATCGTTGGGTCGATACTCGGTCAATGCTTTCCCAATGAGAAAGAATACACTTAAGCCGCCAGTAACAAGAATAACTAAAGTTGTAAGCATATTACATCTCCAAATGCTAGGTGCCCAAAGGCTAACTACTGGCGCCCTAGCGCACCGAACATATTTATTTTAACTGTGCGCTATACAAGCCCCAACCCTCGCTGTATAGCAGATAACTCCATCTCCCTAATCGGGCATCTAGCTGTTACCTTTCCGGATGGTCGGAAATGAAGGACTTGAACCTACGACCCCATGCTCCCAAAGCATGTGCTCTACCAAGCTGAGCTAATCTCCGATATTAACTCTATATAGTATTATAGATTGAAAATATCAATCTCTTCTTCCGCATCCAGATCGGCTATTACCTTATCTGGAGTGGTTCCGGTATAGTAATAGAATGCTACCTTAAGTCCGGCTATAAGCTTCCTATCACGAATAACGAGAATGCCTGCTATAAAATTAGCCTGCTTCTCTCCAACGCTTCGTACTAAGCTGTCTAGAAGCTCTTCATTGGCTACCAGTTGCTTTTCCATAAACTGTATATCTTTATACAGGCGTAGGGCTAGCTCTTTGGAAAGCTCATCTTTGAATTTTAAATCGTTAAGTTTAATATAAGACATATGCACTCCTAATAGTATTTAGGAGTGGTCGGCGCGTAGGGAATCGAACCCTATCCCAACAGTAATCAGCTGCGAAGGAGGTATAAGCTCCTGGTGAGTACCAACCCTCACGCCGGTATATTAATTACCGATCGACAATATCGAGATACTTACCCCTGAGAATCTCTCCATAGCCTTTAGATCCTCATGTACGTGATCGTTATCGTGGTAGATAAACTTATACGTAGCTATTTTATATCTCCTTATGGTGGACCCGGTAGGACTCAAACCTACGATCAAGTTGTTATGAGCAACCCGCTTTAGTCGCTAAGCTACAGGTCCTTACATGCACAAGTCTTGATAACGTGTAGTATATGCGCGATGCTTACTTAGATCAACACCTAAGTTAGGATTAGTAATAAAAAGTGATGTAATAAACTTAATCATAGTAATCTCCAGAATGAATTCTACTTAGGCTGAGTTAGAATTGGTACGGGCTGCCGGACTCGAACCAGCACGGATTACTCCAGCGAATTTTAAGTCCGCAGCGGCTACCATTACGCCAAGCCCGCATAGTTAGCTAAACTGAGTTACATAAGCATATCTAGAACGCGATCGTTCTCATCTACAGCCCGAACACGATGATTAGGATATTGCTCCTTAATTGTACGCAGGAAGAATGGAATATTGATATCTTCCTGAATTACTGCTTGGGTATTCCACAGAATGGAATTTAAGATCTGAATTCTAATCATCTCTTTCTCCTCTCTCTGTTTATATACTAGGCTGAGTTAGAAAGCAAGTAAAATTACCGCATGCAAGTCACGCGGCAGATTCGTTCCCACTTCTCAGGATTAGACTTCATCGTCGAAGCAATCTTAATCGCCATTCGCAGAGACAGCTCACGAAGTCCGCTAAGATTATTCTCAATGAACTTTACAACCTGAGTTACCTGCGGCTGAGTTAGCCGATCACTAAGCATTCCCATAGCTACAACCTGCTTGATACGAACCAGATAGTCACGCTTCGTCTTCATAGACAGGTCTACGTAATGCGCCCGGGAGATCATAGCCGCCATATGCTCATGAAAGCGAGCCTGATTATCGACGATACGATCAAAATCCATATTCGTAATGAAGATGATCGAACCCTCGAAGTCAAACGAAGTAGGAAGCGCGTCACCGTCGTCGAGCTTCATATTCGTTTCTGCACGCCAAGAGATAACACGGCGTTCGGTAGTATCGCACGCAGCCTTAAGCAAAGATAGCGCGGCGTCATCGAAGAAGATAGAGTCGGCGTCGTCAAACACAACAACCTGACCCTTACGACGCTTTTCGTAAAGGATGCGATACAAACCAGTAGCGCGTACGAAACCCTTGATGATCTCGTAGTCAAATTCCGGAAGCTTAGCTACAACACTCTCCACCGTATAAGACTTACCGAGACCAGGAGGGCCCGACACAATAAGTGCGCGAGAATCGCCCGAAACCGTAGCAGAAGCAAGGTCTGCAAGGATCTCAAAGCGCTCACCAATACGAATATTAATCTCTTCGTCGGACTCAGCAACAAACTCTTCGATAGGAAGAGTCATTTCCGTACTACGACGAGAAAGAGCTTTCGTATTGCGAAAGCCGTTCTTAGGAACGCCACGAGGCATTTCTTACTCTCCTCTCTTCATCTTATATCTTCTTATAGTATTAGCGAGAGAATAAAACAAGCTAAAAGAAGAGTGGATTTTTATTCTCCCTCTGCAATCCAGTACCTACAATAGAAATGCTCTCCGTAAGAATCGATTTCCTTCTTGGGATAACCGTTCTCTACGAGCCAATCTATAAGCGGCGGATCCGCTGACGGCTCTAGTTAACGAACAAATACGTCGTTAATCTGACGATTAACCCTTACAAATGTGGTGCATTTAGAAAGTTGCTTCAGAGAGGGTGCACCGACATAAGTGCATGTACTACGAAGACCTCCTAGAATATCTAGAATAGTATTTCGTACTGAGCCCTTATAAGGAATCTCTACAGTACGCCCCTCACTACTACGATACGACGCTACGCCTCCATGGTGCTTCTCCATAGCGGTATTGCTACTCATACCGTAGAACTGAACAAACTTCTTCTGATCAATCTTATGCTCTTCCCATTCACCGTACTCGTTAACCTCCACTTCATTGGTGATAATGTTCTTGGAAATAACAGTTCCTCCTCCTTCATCGTGACCGGCTAGCATTCCGCCAATCATTACGAAATCAGCTCCAGCACCGAATGCCTTGGCTACATCACCTGGACACGTACAACCACCGTCGGCAATAATATGGCCTCCCAATCCATGAGCAGCATCAGCACACTCAATAATAGCAGATAGTTGAGGATAACCAACTCCGGTCTGAATACGCGTAGTACAAACAGAACCAGGTCCAATGCCTACCTTGACAATATCAGCACCGCTTAGAATAAGTTCCTGCGTCATATCACCAGTAACAACATTACCAGCAATAATAGTGCGGTCTGGAAACTTGGACCGTACCTTCGATACAAAAGCACCGAACCGCTCGCTATATCCATTAGCCACATCGATATTAATAAACTCAATCTCAGGATGTGTATCAATAGTATCTACAAGAATATTAAAGTCAGATTCCTTGATTCCAGTACTGATAGCGAAGTGATGACTGCCTGCCTTGGTGATAAGACCAGCAATAGAAGTACTATGAGAGAGGCTTGTAGTATAAGTCTTTACCAGACATGTAATCATTCCAAAGTCTTTAAGGGTACAAGCCATCTCAATAGTACCCACGCCATCCATATTAGATGCAATAATAGGTACACCAGCCCATGTAAGACCGCTATGCCTAAACTTATATGCTCTATTGAGATTTACCTCGCTACGACTACTCAACGTACTACGCTTCGGCCGAATAAGAACATCGGAGAAATCGAGCTTAATATCTTCTTCCACGCGCATTACAAATCCTTTCAATACATACACTTTATACATATAATACAATACCAAACTAATCAAGTAAAATAGGTGCAGTATGCGTGTTTTTATTCTAGCGGTCTTTATTCTAGCTCTATCTGTTACTTCTGTATTTGCTCAGAGACGTAATCCTGAATTTGTTCTTCATGATTGGAGAGTATTAAGAGTAGTAGATGGAGATACTATAGAATTTGAAGCGCTCTGGGTGCCGAGACCCATGAGACAAAGAATACTTCTTCGCGTATATGGAGTAGATACTCCCGAAAAAGGACATAGGGCGCAGTGTCCACGAGAGGCTGCTAGGGGCCAAGCTGCTTCTGAATTTACACACCGAGTTCTTTCCAATAGTAGAACCGTTCATGCACTAATTACTGACTGGGATAAATATGGGGGACGAGTACTGGGTGATGTTGTCCTAGACGGAAATATAAGTCTAAGAGCATTACTAATTCAAAATGGCTTTGCACGTGAATACTTTGGTGAAGCCAAGCAAAGCTGGTGTTAATTATACTATTTTAACCTAGCTTTAGGAATTTCCATAATGCGTAAAC
>Ga0194115_10006614_pt1 | contig 11713 bp, 12 predicted proteins | sample TA2MahsurfametaG_3_FD_148656 | JGI IMG/M metagenome (GOLD analysis project Ga0194115, IMG submission 148656) | Freshwater microbial communities from Lake Tanganyika, Tanzania - TA2015002 Mahale S4 surface | ecosystem: Environmental > Aquatic > Freshwater > Lake | place: Tanzania: Lake... | reverse complement strand
CCTTAGTTGACTCCACCCAGTAACCCCCGTTCAAAGATTGAAAAAGACTGTCAACGTTATTGGAATTCATTCCTATTCGATTGGAGACAGGATTGTTCCCACATCTTTTGAAGTTCTTTTAATGTTCGTGATAGAAGTGTCTTTTCATTCTGTAATCCAATCAATCTTGTTGCTTCTTCTCCAGCTCTATCAACGACTTTGGTAGAAACCAGTGTTACAGTAGGATACGGTGATCGTTTCTCATATTGTAAGGATTCTGCTTCACCATCAAAGACCCAATCTGGATGGAAGGGTGCTATAATGACATCCTCCATAAGTGGCCATGATTCTTCCATATCATCAAACCAATTATAAAAGTCAACAAAATCACCATGTGGAAATACAAGGAAGAAAATGGCAGATGATTCCATGATTGGATATTTTTGTAAGAATTGTTGAAATCTTCGTCCAACGTCCAAGACGATATCCTCGACGTCTTGATTTCGATTATTTGGATTTAAATCAGAAAGGAACATTTGTAATGCATTTGGAGTTTCCAATGATGTACGTGCCCATGGACATAATTGTAATGGAAGGACGAAATTTTGACACCAGGACCATGTTTGATGTGCTACTAAAGGTGTAATTCCCTTCTGACGTTCCCAATCTTGAGATTCAAAGGAATAATACCATACAGGAAACGATGACCTCGTCTGATCATGATGATGATGTTGATGATGTTCGTTCTCATCTAGAATGTCCAATACGTCATTGTCATCCTCATCGTCATCCTTAGACCCGTATAATCGCCAAACTGTCGATGGAAGATGCTGACAACGTCCGTATCTGATTGGGGCAGTGCGCAGACAAAATGCATAGTTTTCGGGCAGGGTCAACCAGAACTGACAAATTACCCACCACCATCCGCAAGGGACGCGACAACGACGGGGGTTACGGATATTCCAAGGAGTGGATGATTTCATAGTCGTCATTCTGTCGTTTTGTGCGATGCTGGACGTCGTGATTTGTGTCTCATTGTCATCGTGATTTGGGTTCGGCGGGTGAAATCTGATGTCTCATAGTTCAGTGACGGACGGCAAGCAGTTGGCAGGACACAGCAAAGACAGACATCAATCCTTCGACTCATATGACTGTATCCTAAGACATCATTCGATGCCCAATTGCCAATCTTGCCCGTACAGAAATGTTATTTCCAAAAAAGGAAGAAGGAACGGACGATGTTCTTGGAAAAACGAGGATGTTCCTCTCATAGATCTCTCTTTGGGTTTGCAAATCATGATCAACTCTGTCTACCTGCTAAACCGATGTCATACAAAATCCCCCCCAAGACATTTCACAGTCAGATTCATGTCGTCGTCGTTGTCGTACACACGTTATACCCTCCTTCAAGATCCTCGTCCAAGTCTTGCCTTGGTAACGGGTGGGAGGAGTGGAATTGGAAAAGCAATCGCATCAAAGATTGCTACCATTCCCTTTATTGAACATGTCATCCTCGTATCTCGTTCTGTGACTACAGAAGATGCGAAGGAAAATTCAAAATTCATCGCTGTGGCGGCAGACATTGGCAGCGAGGAAGGTCGGAAGGTGGTAGTCCAACATGTGGAGAATTTGTCAGCTGGAAGGACGAAACCTCTTCGATTCCTTATCCATAGTGCAGGATCGATCGATCCGATTAAATCCATTTTGGATGTTACCGCTGATGAATTCTCACAGACGATGCGTGTGAATCTGGAGGGTCCAGTCTTACTATCTTCTGCCCTATATCCGTATTTATCGAATGTCACAACGCCCGGTCGGATTTTACATGTCAGTTCGGGTGCAGCCCATGGTCCACCACCTGTGGGATGGTCGATCTATGGGATTTCGAAAGCTGCCTTTTATCAAGCCTTTAAGGCTATGGATAAGGAATTCGTCCATTTGGGTGGGTCTGTCCGTGTCGGGAGTTTCAAACCAGGTGTCATCGACACCGCCATGCAGGGTGTGATCCGTAATTCATCAAAGGATTCTATGCCCCTCGTAGAACGATTCCAATCCATGAAGGAGAATATGACCACGACGATGACGACGATGACAACGACTGTAGGCGCACGACCACCCCCCTCGGGTGCATTGGATAGTCCTGAGAATGTAGCATTCTTTGCAGAATGGTTACTATTGGGGACATCGGATAATGAGTTTGCGAATACCGATGATCCTAATGAATACGATGCTCGGGATAGTAAACTATATCCAAAGTGGATTTCACCAGAAAATCTACCACCAAAGGCTTGAGTATGACAGTGATGACTGTATTTTTCAACTAAAAAGAAAAAATGGTATAATAGAAAAAACCCTTCTGTAGACTACCTTTATATTTCCTATGTAGTATCAGCGCAACAATGTAGTAAGACAGACGGCTGACTTCCCAAAAAACCACATTGGAGATGTATACCGGTATGGAGGCACAGATTAAAATTTTTTGTCATCGATTGTTTTTAATTACAATCGGAATGAACCAGGTTCAATGGCAATCGATGTGACTTCCGCCATTCCCATCATAAGACTGTGAGTTTGCCGTGTCCTATCGTGTTCGTCGTCGATGGCGGCATCACGTTTTTCTTCTTCCACTTCTTTTCCGGACAGACTGCTGCTGATGATTGCACTGCCATTATTATTGGCCTGTTGGGTTTCCACTGATCCATTCTTTTCACCGTCTTGTCTACAATCCTCATCCAACAACGACAAAGAAGGTGAAGTCCCCTCGCCAGATCGAGTAGGGAGGATCGATTTACTCATAGTCGTACGAAGACAACGTAGTTTTAATTCCTTTCTCGACATATCCAGTGCCTTGGCTTGATAGGTTGCATACTTATCTGACAACCGAGGTTTCGTATTGTCACAGACGTTTTCCTCAACGTCTAACGACGACCCCGCAATCCGCCAAGTTTCGAGTTCTGGCTGAGTCACATCATCATATTTTATTCTAGGAGTGAAATCGATACCAAAAAGGCGGTGTCGGAGAGAAACAGGCAACGTAACCTCGCTGGCATCATCCGGAAGCTCAGGTTCGGCTACGCCATAGAGCTTTAACCTGTCTTTCAGATGGATAACTTCTTCGCAGGGTGGACAAAAGATCTGTTCTTCTCTCTTCAGTCTTACTCCGTCCTGTTGTAGTTTGATCTTTTTCCTTTGAATGGACCTTGCTGCTGGGCTTCCTGCCGGGCTTCCTGGTGGGCTTGGTGGTGGAAGGTTGAGATAATTGCTCACTTTATTCTTTTGACGCTTCTTTATGACTGTCTTGCCCTTTTCTCCCCGAATGCAGAGTGATTCAAGTTTAGAAGTCGTACGCTGGCCTATTCGGTCATCAAGCTCTGTAGATTTCTTCTTCCAACCTCGATCGCGATCGCCATCGCACATACGCAAGACATGTCCAAAGAGAGCCAAAACGACTTCTGACAGCAACTCTGTCAAGAAATTCATTCGACCTGTAGTCACCATGGTGAATATTTTGTCGCTTCACGAAATTTAATATTCCCGCGTCGCTTCACAAAATTGTCGTCTTGGAGGCAAAGACCAGGAGTCCCACACTTTCTGCTGGTCCATGTGGCATTTTAAGATTATTTGGTTCCGGGGCAAGATCCGGCGAAACAATTGTTGATCTCAACGGACAACGGACCATAGTAAGTTGGTTACCTAATGCAAGTTTTTCGAAAACTTGGAGTAATGAGGTGAGCGATGGTGCCTTTGGCGGGTACTTGAGTAGGCGCTTTTCACCAATCCGACGACGGTCGGTCGGCCTCGACCCAACATCACACATCACGTGTCACTGTTCACTGTCAATTATCACAACAGGAAGATTCCCTCTGTCAGTATGGCATCAACGACGTTGTCGTGCGCATCATGACAACATCCCATTCATGTATGAAATCGTGGCCTGTCACTAGGCATCACCCTGCTGTCGCAAAAACCTTTCATCTACTTCTGCAGTATACGCTTTCTGAGAGGTGGGGCTCGATCACAACATTATTCTTGACGGATGATGAGCACGTCACGTACCCGTAATTGTCGGATGCCGATAAGTCTGTCTGTCAATCCACCGGCGAATCTTCAATTTCCTTCTCAACTGTTGATCGAAGCGTCTCATCCTCATCGACCCGTTACTTTCCGTCCATCTATGTTTGGTTTTCGTTTCTTGACCATCTGTCTTGCCTTTTGGTCATCATCAACCACTGCAATGGCACCTCCCACAGTTCCTCTTCCACCAAAAGATGGCATCGACTTTGAAGCCTTGCCATGGAATATGAATCTTCCAGATGAAGTCAGTTACATCCATCTGCGCACTAATGGCGAATGGACGGCAGAACACTACGACCCAAAGTCCGATACAGGAAGCCTTTTTGAGGCGGTGAACAAGTATTCGAATCCAAGCGGATTGGGAATCCGACCAGCTTGTACCAGTCTAAACTACGGTACTACGATTTGGGAGGGTCTAAAATGTATGAGACTGCAAGATGGGACTCCCGTTGTGTTCCGACCTGACCGTAACTACGAACGATTTGCCCGTGGAGCGGAGCAAATGTGTTTACCTAAGCCTAGTCGGGAGTTGTTTATGCGTGGGATCCAGCTTATCTTACAGGAGAATTCCCATGTGATTCCTCCTCATGGCGATGGAATGAAGCTTTATGTACGCCCTATGTTGTTTGGATCTGGTCAGCAACTGGGACTCCATCCCTCGCCAGAATTCAGTCTCCTTTTCTATGTTTCGCCCACGGTAAGTATCGGCAGTCCTTGGTGAGTCTTTTAGAGTGGTTGTTGTTCGAACGAATCTGACCTAAGTTTATGCGGAATCACTAGGGAAACTACTTCAAGAATGCCGTTGGTGGTTTGAATCTTCATTTAGAAACGAAACGTTCTCGTGCAGCTCGTGGAGGAGTTGGGAACGTCAAATGCAGTGGGAACTATGCAGTCGCTCTTAAGCCCTTAATGGACGCGAAGAAACAAGGGTTTCAGGACAACCTCTTCTTGGAGTTGGAGACCTATGCAGCCAACGGAAATCTAGAAAGTGCTATCATCCAAGAAATGTCAGCGGCAAATGTCTTCTTCGTCTTGAAGACCGGTGAGATTGTAACTCCTGCCTTGGATCGTGGTACTATTCTTCCAGGAGTCACCAGAGATTCCGTTATTGGTATTATTCAGGATTTCAAGGAAGAGCTTCGTTTGGCGATGAAGGAGAGCACTGATCAAGAGAACATTTCGGTTTCTTCCCGTGATTTGACCGTCGGCGAGCTCCATGACGCTACGGAAGGTAAGCAGGCATGTTCCTGTTTGGATTATGATAAATGATACTACGACTCTTACCGATGTGATGGTAGCATTTTGCACTGGAACAGCTGCTGAAATCGCTCCCATCGCCCGCTTAGCCACTGGCGAGGGTGAGGATAATTTTGAGAAGGTATTTGACTTTGGTCAGACTCTACCAGGTGGTCCCGTTACGGCTGCATTGCTCAAACTTCTTCGACAAGTAATGATGGGCGAGAAAAGCTCGGCAAACACCGAAGGTTGGCTCCGCTACCTCTATGCGACCCCCGAAGAGTTTGCAAATGGAGGTTCTAGTTTCAGCCTGTCGACAACGGTAAGAAATACATAGTCGGAGGCCTAGTTTCTCTTTATCGATCAGGGAAGTAGATAAATCCTTCGGATGACTATCGCGTATGTCGAAGGCATTGAACACGTATGAACCAGGTTGAATAGTTCACTTTGCGTTGTGGACAACGGTAACATGAAAAACGTAGCCTTTGACATATCCTACCGTAGTAGATCTTCATGTGATACAATCTCCACTTTGGGATGATGTTTGTCGAGCGGTATTTTTCAAAAATTATTATCGTTTGCTCGCCGTGAGAAATATGTGTAAATTAAAACTATATCTTCAGTGTATCACCATGGTGGAATTCAATCATCGATTGCTGCGGCAACACTTGACGTAGGTCGGTGTTGATATATTCAAGTTAGTCGTTCACCGTACCGTAAGCACCGTCGCAAGAACGCAAGTTCAACGGACGAGAAGACGCCATACTCGCAGGAACTGCTACGCCGTTGAGACACCGGGCTATACATATAAATCAGTTCCTTTACCTAATTATCCGTATTGAGTAGTCGTTCCAACGGACCTTCCCCAGGCTTTGCCGAGCTTCGTGTGGACATGAGGCCGATGAACCAAATTTCGTTGCGTCAACTCGATTTACGCAGTACAAGTCACATCCGACGATGAGGACACGTACCGACAACGATACCGATAAAGGTATCATGGATCCCTTGTGGGAATTCATCCTAGATGACCATGACGAAGTCGCCACAAGGGAAGAGAACTCCAACAGGCGCAGGAACGGATCCTTTCGCGGGGCTCGAAAAGTACCTGAAACGTCATCGAGAAAAGAAGAAATAGGATTCTTCGACAACTATTTCAATTACGACAGTGACTATTCGGATGAAATGACATACGATAATCGTGATGATGGAATCAGCAACAGAAAAACCAATGATAGCGCTAAGCGCGGTGGTGATTCTTCCATCTGGGACATGTTCGGGGGCCGCGGCGCCGACTCAAGAAAATCAGCAGCAGCGGCAGCCGCCACTTTCAAAACGTCATGGAGTAGATCCAACGGTAAATTTTCGAAATCAGCTAGGACTTCTTCAAGACAGTCTCAAACAGCGGAGTCTGACAAGGCAACCAAGTCTACCGGCGCAGGCGACAAGCCGGCCAAGAAAGGAGGCCTATTTCGGCGCCTGCGTCGAAAAGATAAGGATATTCAAACGCCGATCGTAAACAAAGTTGAAGCCAATCCCAACACGGATGTTGCGAAGCCTTCGAAAAGCCCTACTGAGGCCGAAGCCTCTGAGAACTATGCGAAACAGCTTTCAGAGAGCACAAAAATCCCCGAGATTGCCAGAAGTTCTCAGGGAAACACCAAGTCTATTCTGAAGAGTTCCCAGGTCAAGGAAAAGGAGGAAAAGACCGACAATAACGACGAGAAAGATGAATTTAACAATCCATTTCGTTTGTTCATGGACTTGGTTGAAGCCTTTGATCCGTTTGCCTCTGAAGACTCCGATTCTGATTCAGCTGCTAGTGAGGGTGCCGATGAGTCTGTTACCAACGAGACCTACGCGAATGCTGCAGCTGACCTTGACAAGCTGGTGCTGGAAACCAGAGATGACAGCAGGCTCGTTGAAGTACGACTGAACTTCAGCCCAGCAGCGGAAGAGAGATTTCAGGATGAAGAAGAGAATTCGCAAACTGTTGGCCCCGCACATGTTGAAGAGCGAGGGGTTTGCGCTCTTGAGGACAACTTAATTACAGAGACAACAACTTCGGAGCAAAACAGAAACATGGAGTCAAGCTGCAGTGGCGCCGATGTGGAGCGCGACTACATCGGCGAATTGGAGAAGTTCAAGGTGGAGCGCGACTGCATCCGCGAATTGGAGAAGTTCAAGGAGCTTGATGCCCGAACACTGACTACCGCACCCAGCAGGAGCCGTGATCGGGAATCACATGATCGTGTAGAAAAAAAAGAAGCATCCCATTCGTTCGGATTGAAGCGCTTATCGTGTCGCTCAACCAGAAACGAAGACAAGGAATCATCACTGCCTGCTCACATGATCTCTATACCAGCTTCTCGCGCCGTCCAACCTAGCGAAGGAGAATATCCAAAGTTTTTCGAGCCATCTCCCGAAGATGACCATAGGGTTAGGGGCTTTCCAACCGTTGATGCAAAGGAGAAAATAGGGCCTCAGGCCTTTTACGAGTACGATTATGCTTCCCAGGAAAATTCGGATGTGTATTACTCTGCTCTTGGTCTACACCCCAGAACTTCGATGCTCGTTCGAAAATTGGGTGGTCCTCCATTATTGGACCCGTCGAATGTGAATGACGAAGTCCTTGTTCGAATCAAGGTACGGATGTGAATCGAATACCGCAGGAAAGTTCTACCGATGTCCTCTAACGTCCTTCTTTCCTTGTGTAGGCTTCTACGGTCTCAGAGAGCGACTGTATTATTCGCCAAGGCTTGTGGCGGGGAGCAGGACACATCCCTTCGGCAAATACTCCCGGAGTCGAGATCGTTGGGGAAATATACGACCTCAAGCCGCAAGTTGCTAGTAAGTATGACCTTCATGTTTCCCAAACTGTAATATCATTGACGAAATGGGGCGGGAACGGACGCTTCATGGCCATTCATCCGACAAAGCTCATCAAGGTTCCTCCGGGAATCGACCCCATCCTGGCGACCTGCCTCCCGGAAACCTACCTGACTGCCTTCCAAGTTTTGCATCTTGACCACAACTCGCAAACGCGTTATGCGCGCTCATCTATGCGTGGGAAGTCCATCCTGGTTGTTGGGTCTATGTCCAATAACATGGGCAAGGCAATTATCGAACTTGCTCTGAACGCGGGAGTTGCCAATATCTTTGCAACCGCGAAGCAAAAGCACTGGAAAACACTGATAGCTTTTGGTATCATGCCTCTGAGTACCGAGCCAAGCGAGTGGATCCAGCGAGTAGAAGGGACAATTGACTTGGTGCTGGCCTCGAATGGTGAACTTCGCGAAGATGTGGAACCTATCCACTTTCGAGCCCTTCGTCCAAAGACGGGGAAGCTGATAATGTGTGGACGTCGCTTAGCGGGGAATGACGTCGCCACGGGATCTGCGGAACGAAATCCAGCTTCATTGGTCTGTGCCAAGAACAAGGAGCAGCTCAAGATGCTGAATCGGTCATTCAGCTTTGATATTTTTGAACAGTGGGAAAAGAATCTCGAGCTTTGTCAGAAAGATTTGGTTCATTTGCTCGAGTTGCTACAAGATGGCGCCATCAAACCAAAGATTTTGGATCGAATCCCACTCGGTAAAGTGCCTCGAGCACACGAACTTCTTGAAACCAAACGACTTTCAGGTTTCTTGATTTGTGAGCCATGGATGGTCTGTAAAAAGCGAGCTGTCTACCTCTAATTGCGCAGTTACTTCGTGGTAGACTGCTATTCATCTAGTGACGGTTGGCTCGAGCCGTGACGGGTTCTTGCAACTGTCGCTGCCAAGAAATAAACTAGATCTTTTGATACACTGCTCTACCAGGACCCATTGATCTAGCCTTGCGAGGCGCATGCTAAGAAATTGTCATAGGAGAAATCAACAGAGCTACCAGAGTTCTTGCATTTAGAGAAAACGATCACCATAGCAAACCTTCATTGTCGACAAAACTCGGAAAGTGGCGACAAAGTTGACGCGCCGAAAAGACGGTGCTCGGTCTTCTAACCGAGAATTCCATAGGATGGGGTAATGAGGTCTTCGACCGGTTGCGAATTCAAATCCAGGAGGTCTGAAAATTGTGAATTCCTAGAGGAGTACACTCTGTGGTCCAGGTTGTGATCGTTCAATGCATGGTCAGTTGTAGACCCGAATCCAAACTCCTGATAGGCTCACAGAATAGAAGAGTCAAGGCGATGCGGGCTAGCAGAGCTACCTTTTCTGTTGTCAATATTTGTAGACATCCATACCAACATATTCAACCCGATCTCCACTCTCAAAGGTTCCTCGTTCCAAAACTAACCGGACCAATTCGTCTGCTGTATCGTGGGGATTCACTAGACCACCATTCGAGACTAGATTCCTGCAATAGCTTTGAACGACTGAATCGAGAGATTCATGATCTCGGAGGTAGGTCTGCATGTCTGTGTCACATGAGCCCGGGGCATAGTTCAAAATCCGCGTCCTTGGATTATCTAGAGCTATTGTTGAATGAAAGATTTCTCTTGCTGCCGACGATGCACAGTATAAGGCCATTGTCGGAGTTGGCTTGACAGCACACATGGATGATATGTTGACCACAGTGGTGTCGTAGCTTTCCTGAAAAAGTTCCAGAAATCGAGTCGTCAACCAGACCTTGGAAGTTACATTCAAATCCATACAAGCTTGAATTTCTTTAAGGGAGGATGGCCTACGGCCGATGAGACCTGTCGTGCCCGCGCAATTGATCAAGATTGCCTTGTGTCCGGGCCAGGAGGGATCCGATGGCAGGGTGTGATGCTTCAGGATTGGATTCATCTCAGTCTCTAACTTTGTCAGGTTTGCAAGATCTACCGAGTATGCGTGTACCTGTAGATTAGTAGACCGGGCAGTCTTCATTTCGTGGACGGTATCGTCAGGCCGTGAACGAGACAGTAACACAGCCTCTAAAGGATGAGAGTCTGAAAGGAGAGAGCTTTTGCAGAAGGCTACAGATATCGCTCGACCCAGTCCACGCGAGGCCCCCGTGACCATCAACAAGGTTGACATCCTTTTTGATTAGCACCATGAGATAAACGAAGCATGGCGATTGTATTCACAGTCAGATCATCTCCACCATGGGTATGAACTTGCGTGTGAAGCACCGTGGCAAGTTATGACAGGTAAACGATTGTCATATCCACGACTGGCTGTAGTTTAGTCGTCCGATTCGTACGAAGTGACTTGACAGTCAATTGTGCGCGGTGTGCGTCGTATCCACGACTGACTGATTTTGCAGTTAAGTCGTCCGATTCGTCCAATCTCGGCGCTCCCCCGTGGTACTGCACCTGGAACTTCCTTTGAAACCGTCGGGACAATGGTATTAATCCACGTGGCGAGAAAGAAGATCCTGACGAATCATCAATCATCATCGGATTGCCGACTTCATCGTCCCATCAAATCGCGTTTTCCCAGTGGGCAAAGGACATTACGGGACCCTCTCACAGTCGAATCAATAGCGCCAGCTAGAATAAGTGTACGAAAGAATGAAGACGGCTACTTTCGCTTTCCTCCCCCTCATGATGTCTCATGTGGCGGTGGGGTTTCAACTACGGACATTCTTCCCAGTCGCCAACCCTACATCCAGTGCCGAAAAAGCAGCCGACCTACTCTTGGACCTAAAGGATAAGATCAGACAGGCGCCCAAGAATGGGATAGGGACACCTCCTACTCTGGAAGATGAGATTGTAACACTTTGTGAAAAGCTTGAAAAATGTAACCCGACACGTCGACCAATCCAGAATACATTGAAAATGAATGGATTTTGGAGGATGCTGTGGACAAATTTCTCACCTGTCGCGCCAAGTTCAGGCAAATTGGGTCCCTTCATCGGTGATGTCTACCAAGATGTGAATTTCAATGGAAAGGCTCGGAACATATTACGGATCAATTTCCCACCGATTGTCGGTGAATTGGTAGCATCACCATCCGTTGTCAATGATTCCACCATGGCAATTACCTTTGAAAGTGTGGGGAACAACTAGGAGGTATCCTCCCCCTTGGTCCAAAGGTGCAATTTGAGGCAAATAAAGAGGTTCGACTCTGGGAACATGTCTACGTGGATGATAGTATACGTATCCTGTACGCACGACGAAAGGAAGATACAGAAAATAGGGGATTCTTGTACGTTATGGAACGAGCCGACGAGGAACGCTTTGAAACTGGGATTTAAAACTTCTTTTAAAAAAACGAAGTGCACTCTCATCCAATGATCATGATCTCTAGAAGAAGCTGCATGTTGTGAATCGAAGCCGTGACATGAACCCACTACATTCTTCCTGTAAACTTGGAGGGAAGGGTGTTGATTATGACGTCACGTTGGGTCGATCATGTACATGAAGTCGTTGCGTCGACAATAGATTGCTGTTTTCTAGGCCGGTAGGGCTCCTTGTTTTCCTCCTATTTGGACTGTACAC
>Ga0194115_10006613_pt1 | contig 11713 bp, 4 predicted proteins | sample TA2MahsurfametaG_3_FD_148656 | JGI IMG/M metagenome (GOLD analysis project Ga0194115, IMG submission 148656) | Freshwater microbial communities from Lake Tanganyika, Tanzania - TA2015002 Mahale S4 surface | ecosystem: Environmental > Aquatic > Freshwater > Lake | place: Tanzania: Lake Tanganyika... | reverse complement strand
CTTTGTCATAAGCTTTAGGAAAAAAAAGGCCAAAAATCCCAGCATTTAGTCTGGTTTTTTGGTTGGAAGGATTTTTTAATTTTTATATTTAAGTATTATTCGAGTTAAAATACTTCCAATTTTAAAAAAGCATCAATTTCTATCGTTAATTAGCCTAACTTTCGACGAAATTATCGTATTACAATAAATATGCACTGATTTTCTCGCCTCTTTAATCAAAATATTTAAAAAGATTTGGTTTTTCAGTGTTTTTGATATCAGGAATTATTTTTAAACTTGCATAAAAAGTACTGTTAAGAAATCTACTAAAATAAATAATCCTTATAATATTAAAGAGACTGTTTTTGAGATGTGATGATAATTCTGTTGGAAAATTTTACTATTCTTTTATAAGTCTCATGAAGGTATGGATTAAATGAAGGATCTTTCCGAGCGAATTGATATTTGTCACTATATAATTATTGGTAAGGGCATTCATCAATAATTCTAAACTTGTTTTATTGTTTCTAAGGGCATATACGATATCTATAATATATTTCAAAGCTCCTTAATTGTCGATGCTTTGTTTGTTGAAATTAAGATTGTAGGTTATTTCGTGAAAGAAAACTGCCATTTGCAGATCAGTTAGATAACCTCGGCCTATTTGTTTCTGATTGATCAGATTTATCAGCTGCAGGACACACTGCTGTGCTGTGACCCTGACCAAACATTAAGAGTTCCATGTCGTGGCCAAAGAAGTAACAGCAGTCAGCAACGGAAACGAAGGATATCTATTGTTACAAAACATCTTGATCAGGCTATTATTTTTTTATGATGAAATCTTCAAGATGATAGTCTTTAACAGTTGGACATAATATTAGATGCTTTAACCTGACTCTTTGTATATGTTAAATTTGTTGAACAGATACTCATGCAATTATTTTTGAGATAAAATGTAGACTAAACTGTTGATTTGATTAGTATTTGCTAGCAAAAGATTGAATATTTATAAAATTGAAATCGAATTTAATATTCTAGCTTTGGGGCCGAACAATTTTCCTATGATCTAATGCTAGCACAAACATCTGTGTATATATCAAGGTACATGAAATAGTCCTAATTTAGGGTATGCTTTTAGACATAAAGGGATATGTATTATCGAAATAATAATTATTCTATGATAATCGCTTGGTTCATCCTATTGTGGAGGTTGCTTTATGGGAAATGGTTTACTTCAATCTTTATATCGGGTCTTATTATTTTTATTTTTGTGGTTATTATTATTTTTGCATCTAGATGTTTTACTTTTTAGATATTTTTTACCTATAAGAAGAATATAATAGACAACACTATTTCAAATCAATTATGTTTTAAATAATCAATTAATATACCTTTAAGAGGATTATTTTTAATCATTAAATTCAGTTAGATCATCTGTTAATATGATTTTACTTTTACTACTCCCTCGAATCGTAAAGAAGCCATTCATCTTAACTTTGTTCTTCAGGTTCATTCAAATTAAAAATTAAATCTTATTTATTGATTTACATTTATTCTAAATAACGATTATCTATCTATTTTTGGTCAAGTTACTGCAATAAAATCATTTTTTTACTTCTCAAAATATTTAACTTCTTTAATTCTTTTTTATTTTTATGAGACTTTTTTATCTTTTTAGACATCTTTTTCACTGGTATACTATGAGTTTATTCTTGATTTTTTTATTCTTCATCGTGATGTCTGATCATTGAAATTTTAGACTAAACTTATTAAATCAAGCTTTTAACCTTAAAAATACTTCTTTTTTACTATTTTTTGTCTACCACCATTGAATCCAAAAAACCAAAGATTTTATCCTGATCAAAACCTTCTAAAACATCCTAAACTTCTTATTAATTCATTACAATCCTCTATATTTATTTTTTACTATGCTCTTATTTAGCCTCACTAATCTTTTTCATTATCTGCTCCCCCTCAACATAATTCTACGCCATGATGACAACCTTATAATGATTCTATACTTCTTTCAAGAAAGGAACGATCTCGCTGTACTAACTGATTTCTTGGAGCCTGATATGGTAGTAGGGTGAGAAAGTTAGAAAAATGGTATCTGAGCTGAGGTTGATCGGAAGGATTTTGTAGGGTGATGATAAATTCATATAATATATACTGTTAATCCAAATACTAAAATACTAAATTTATGCTAAGACTAGTAAATAATTATGAAAATTAAATAGTATTTAATCACATTTAATCATCGTTTATCTTAGAATTCTTCTTTAAATATTACTTTCGAAAGTCTTTTATATCCAGCTTACGGCCACTTGTGACATCTATAGATTTGAGGATGAGAGAAGTTCCGAAAAGAAGGCAGCTGATCAAAAAGAAAAAGGAGGTCTGCAGATGAAACCCTTGAGCAGCTTTTTCTTGGGTTTACCTTATAGCACCTCCAATCAAAGGAAAAACTCCAAGGGCTAAATTTTGCAACATTTCCATAAGGCCAAAACCTGTCCCTAGTAACTTAGGACTGATGAGCATAGGAACTGTGGGGACTATGATTGAGCAGAAAATAGCGATTAGTATTCCTAGCAAGAACGAAGGGAGCCATCTCACAAAAGAATTGCTTCTCAAGGTGTAAGTGCACTCTATAAACATCATGATCAGGTAGGTAAGCACAAACAAGAAGCACGATCCCATGAGAGCATAACTTCTTTTTTATATCTTTTCAACCAGATACCCAAAAATGACCACGAAAAGAGAACTAACGCAGTATGGGAGGATCAAGTATATTCCAGCATCTTCAGGATCTTCCAAATCAAATATATCTACATAATAGGCATTTCCATTATCCAGGAAGGGAATAAAGAGTGCCTAGGCTAACATAGAAATGATCAAGATTAGCCAGAAGGCCATTGGAAGTTTGCATATTTCTTTGAAGTTCAAATGCTACTAGACGTTAGAGTGTTCATTTTAGTTCAACTGGGATGTCAGCACTACTTTAACCTATGGTTTTGAAGCCTCACTTTGCTAATTTCTATTACCCTTTATCAAAGATTTAGGTTTTTGCTGCGATCCACTATCAAATTCAGATGTTTGCTGAGAGATTCGTTGCTATTGCTAACTTTTTCTATCGAAATAAGCCAGAACTATCTAAGCAAAAATTTACGAATGCCGACTAAAACTGAAAAACACATGAGTATAACCCCAACGAATATAGGTCCTGCTACATTAAGATTATCAGCATGACCAAAGCTATTTGAAAGTTTGGGGGTGACAAAGCTATTCAATGAACTTCCCATTTTGGGAAAACTTAGGCAGATTCCCAGCACTATCTTTATAAAAAAAGAATTACTGATAGTTCGCTTGCTTTAAACCAGTTACTGATCAAAGTATTCTGAGCGGCATGCAGCACTTACCCTCCTATTCCAAAGACTACTCTTCCAATCAACATTATTCCGAAAACATTTTTGTAGCCTCCAAATCCAAATATAAAATGACCTACGACACAAAACATGGAAGTCAAAATGAGGGCTATTCGGGCTCCGTACTTATCGATAATGATGCCTCCGATTAGTGGAATTATTATATTTGGAAAAGCATATAAGGCATATAACAGATTGAATTCTGCCTCACTGATTGGATTTCCTTACTTCTACAGGTTTTCTTAAATTGGTTTTTGTAGAGCCTTTTTAAAAAACATTTTACACTGGCATTGTCGAAACAATATTCGCACCCGAAAACCACAAATATGGCCATCAATACTACAAAATATCGTGTGTTGGTTTGTCTATACTGAACTATACGCTATTATCCTGGTTTTCTATTTTTTAGTCCACTCAGGACGAAAGATCCTTGCACCATTAGTATGGAGATATTTAATTATTTATAAAATCAAAATTTATAAATCAGATTGAGTAAAGATAAAAGCCATGAATATAAATTTAGATAGGAGATAGTTAAAAATATGAATTTTTATTTAAATCAAAGATGGCTGAATCAAGATGGTGGAACTCCAGGAGGTTTTGGCAAATTTATATTGATACCATTTGACTTAAAGCTGGGCAAACTACCAAATGGACTAACTAAGTTGGGCTGACTTGGTAAATTAACAGACGGCTGAGTAGGAATATTTCCAGGCCGATTTATCGACGTTGCCTTTCCTTGTTTGTTGGCTTAGCTATCTGATTTTTTGAAAGTTTGAGAAGGGGGCGCTTCAGCCGTCAACGATATGATATTCTATCCTCTTACTATGACTAACCCTAGTGTTCTTTTGATTTGTTTGGTCACTCCAGTCTTATTAGTTTTGGTGATTCTATATTCCTCAGTATCAGCGAGGACGATATTCATGTGTTTGTCAAAGGCAAGGAAAGTTCCAACCATCATTCTTCCGTCTTGAATGACTATCCTGACTCTAAAGTCAATCCACTGTAGAAACTTACTTCTTTGCGTTGTCATCTATATTTTATAATAGAATCAATAATAATCGTATTAGGTACTATAATATTCATCAATTAAGATACTCAAATTTATCATTCAAGAAGTTCTCCATTTTTCATACTAAAGTGCTATGTTTCTCGTTAACTTATATAAATCCATTTAAAATTTCGTATAATTGTTGGTTATCGAATCCGCCTTCGACTACTCAAATATACTATTGGCGCGACTTATGATCAGTTTGCCTCGCTCTTCAAGGAAATCCCCAATTTTCTAATTTGACAGCCGGTTAGATTTGTCTTTTGTTATTTTGCTTATTGACTCAAATATTTCGTAAAAATATGGCATTTCGTGAATAATTTTTACTTTTTCGACAGTAGTGCGGTGTGAGTTTCTGAAAGAGTTGATTCTGTCTATTGACTTTACATCAAAATCTGGAGGAATCGTAATATCGATAAGGTCTGATTCAGTCTCTATATTATTCTTCAATTACATCCAAGCTCAAGATAATCGCAGAGCGTATTGGCGAGCCAAATCAAGCTATTGATAACCTGTCCGCTGGGAATAGTTCCCTCTCTTGTGGGATCTAAGAAGTCCATCAGATAAGCTTCATGCTTGAACGAAAATTCTATCTTCTAATCTTCAGCGATGAATTGATTTATATCCCAAAAACTCATTCTATTATAATCTAAAACCAAACAATAATATTAAATTAATTATATAACTTAATCATGAAGAAGGACATTAAGCTTCCAGTCTTCAACCAATATTAAACCATTTCCCCAGCCACCAAGCTTCTCTAAAAGAGGAGAAAGATGTACGAAATCCACGAACAATTTTAGTCCAAAAAATAATAATTCAAAGAGTAAAAACATATTTAATCATAGGCAATAATCTTCTTTTAAGTTGGGATAAGATTAGATCAAGGTCAAGGATAAAGATTTGCAAAATAAGTTGACTTCTTTTTGTCAATTTTTACAGTAGAATTAATCCAAGAGAAAAAAAGCTTAGGAAAGATTCAAGCAGTAGTAAAAAAGTTATCTTGAAAAAGAGGAGACCATCAAAAGTACTATGTTTTTTTATCGAGATCTATAGAAAGAAATTGAGGATTTGAAAAAGAGTCAGAAGAAGTGTCAAACCAGGGCTGGATATTTGAGAAAATATGAAGATTATTTATAAAAAGTTCGATCCACTTACAGTGAATAATATCCATAGATGTCAGACATCTTAAACCGGTAGAGATTTTGGGATATAGATACAACACCTTGAAGAAATCAAACGACTAAAGAATTAAATAACGATAGGCCATGTAAAATAATCATGAAGGTCTCAAAAGATAATCTTTGGCCATATAAAAGACATACAACCAGGACATATTGACCCTCAGCAATAAAATCAAAGATTTATCAAGGAATATATAGTAAAAGACCAAATAAAGAAATGAAGTACAGTCGTAGGTTTAACAAAGCAACTAAGATTTCAGCAAGAAAAATTTAAATTTAGGAAAAATATTCTTAGCGATTGATAATTTACACTTCAGATGCAACTAAAATAGTCATAAATTAAAATTTGACAATGACTAAAGACCAGGCTAGAAGAAATAAGTAAAGCCTAAAAAATTGGAGGCGGAGGGTAAAAAGAATTAAGAGTAACAGACATATGATCAGAAATCCAGACAGGCTGCTCTTAAATTGAAGAATATAATATCGACTATGAAAGATTTCAAATATATTATTGACTAATTTAAGTAGAGGAGTAAACTCTTGAAAAATGATAAAAATTGATTCATTATTGATCATTTCAATATTAACATTCATAAAATAATAAAGATTCAAAGATCATTCTTGATGTCAAATACCAGTATTCATTTAATTCATGTGAGTATCGTTAATGCCTTACTGCCGAACGTCAGATTATGATAAATATGAGCTATTTAAAGAGTAAATAAGAGAGTCTTAAGGTTTTATTCTTTCTGAATTCTTTTTCATCAGCATAAAGCTAGCTATCGTAAATTCAATGAGGTTAAAATGATATGTAAGATAGTTGTTGTGCACAAGAGCAGCTAAATTAGGCTAAATATAGCTCAAAAAAGGATTTTAATAGTCAAAATTTGCAGGAAAATATTGATAAGAAAAATTTCCAATCAAAGGATTAAACTAAAACTGATTTGTTTCGTGAAATCGTTGGTTGTTGGGATGAGAATTTTTATAGTTTAACTCATTAGAACTGAAATTACGACTTTAAGTAGAATTATGATCGATTTTTTCATTTTTTAAATCTTTTTGAACTTATTAACTATTTTTAAAATTTAAATGGTGAGTGAGTATATAGCCATTATCATAAATTTATTATTTTTGTTGCTTTTTTGTATTGTCGATTACATCATTAGACGATTTTTATTGATTCTAGCTAGTCGCATTAGCAATTTGAAGATGATTTAAATTATATTTGAAAATATTATAAAAATTGTCTGTTCCTCTAAGTTTTTTATAGGATTCAATGGAATTATTGTGATTCAAATTTTACTTTTTAATTTAATTTTTATTGGCATTGCCAATATTCGACATGTTTTATGCCTATTAATTTTCAATAAAATTGCCTTTTTTCTAAAAATATTTATTCTTTTTGTATTATTTTAACTGAAGCTAGGAAGGATCAACCCTCAAATCCTACAATCCATGAGCATAAATACAAATCTCTTTCGGCTTGCTGCATTATCCCTTTTTATAGCCTGTACATAACTTTTTCTTGTATTTATCTTTACCAAGAAGTTATTGTTAACCATGGGCGTAATTACAGCCTGAACCCTTCCAACACTTGCCCTTGAAAAATTAAGGACATATTCTGGTTTTGTAAAATTATGATTTTCCTATCAATGTATGGTTAGATTCTAGTTTAATCCCATCTTTATTTTTCTATTTCTCTTTCAATGTCGATGCTTTTAAAATTTCCTTTAACTCATTTTGTTTAGTCTAATTATTTAACCCTGAATTTTCATCTATTGATATTTATCCAGGCTATTTTTAGCATAAAGTTTGAAGTTTTTATTAAGTTCCTTCTTAAATATTTTCTGTAGTATCATCAACCAAATCTATAATCGTTTGTTTATTATCTTTGACATTATGATGGTATAATTACAGCATTTTCTATGCCATATATTTGTTTATTTTTTATACCTTGAGATTGAAATTATTATGAGGTAATACTTATTAGGAAATTGATACATTTTTCTTAAAAATAGATTTTTCTTTCATTTGTTACTGCATTTTGTTGAGATTTTCAGCCTTTTTAGAACTTTTTTTGGCTCTTCTTCTCTTATTTCGAGTTCTCGATCTCTCCTGCTTTCTCTTCAATTTTTATTCATCCATCGATTTTTTATCTTAAACCTCATCCTTTTCCTTACTTATTGTTTTTTGCTCATTCTTTTAAAATTATATACTTTTCATTAATTTACTCATAGGATTGTTTGCACTAGTATTAGTGATGGTCTGAGTTAATTTAGACTTTTAAAGCACCGAAGATACTATAGAATTTAGCTGATTTTTAATTTATGAAGCCTTGTTCGAGGGAACATCTGGATTCATTGACTAAGAAAATCAAAAAACAAAGAACTTCTTGTGAAAATTATTTGTAATGAATGAAAGTTTTTGATTGATTTAATTTAATATTTAATAGGCTTATAAAAATAGCTATATTATACTTTACAACTTTTAAACAATATTAAAGAAAAAAGTAAGAGAAATTTCATAAGTACAAAAAGTTAAAAAAATGATAAAAAAGATCAAAAAAGTTTCTTGATGGTAGGAACAGGCAAAGAAGCCTATATTGCAAAATTTTGGGGCATGATCCTGCAGACTACTATTGATTCTTAACCACTATTACATACAATTTTAAATATATTTTTTCCTTTATTTGGTGGCAACAACTCAAAATTGTTTTATCGATATTAACTAAATAAGATATATGTATTACTCTTCGTTAAAAGTGAGACCCAACTTCATTTTGGCAGTCTGGCCAACATGGACAACCGTGTATGCAAACCCACTCTATGTCAAAATATCCATACATACCCAGACATCTTGATTTCCGAAGATCCTTTGATGATTATTGATATTTTTTCGAGCATGGGATATAAACATCTTATTGAAAAATTAATCCTAATTGATTTTCATCGGAAGTAACTGTACTGGGGCTTGTGAATAGCAGCTCAAAGTAGCGTCTTAAGAACTGTTTCGACCATTTAAAAATGAGTAAATTATGTATGAACCTGTTTACAAATTTGCTAATTCCAGATTTATATCACAAGTGTTTGAAGTGCTCAAGCACGAATGATACTAATAATCTTCCACATTTCTTAGGTTTTTGGTTTTTTTGGCTATCATCAATGTTGATGAAGCGTATCTAGGCTTAGGGACTTCCATTCCTCGAGTATTTTACTGCGATAAGGCTACTGTAGCCTCGCCTCCTCGCGTCATCAGTTCACTAAAAAGCCCTCTTCCTTTTTGATAACTTAGCTCTTCATAGTAATAATTAGAGTCTTTTTATATTTTACAAATATCTACAATTGAAAAATGCTGAAGAAAGTCTTACCAAAGCATGAAAAATATTCCATTATCCTCTTCAACATATCCTAGTCGCTTTTTATCATAATTTGATATTGACTTCCAAAATTTCTTATCGCTTTATGAGGCTCTTCCATTCCATTACCTTTATCCCCAAGGATTTCTGATTTTAAGAAGTCGGTAGGGTTTGTCAAATATGCTTAGCTACGATAAATTATTTGGTTACGATAGTATAAGCGTGCCCTAGGACCAACCCATGGTCTTAAACTTCTTAGTTATCATGTGTGCCACAGCAAATCACGTGATTTCTAGCATCGGATTACAACATTTTGTTAAAAAGATCTTATGTTTACTATTAAGAGAGCTGTTCTGTTAGGTATTAGTAAATTGGAGCACCTGAGAAGGCATGAAGAACTTAATTGGGAAGTCCTCCGTCGATTGCTTCATACGACCCGAACAACTTAGCCCAGCATTTTTCCAAAACCATTACCCATATTTAGTTTCCTCCAGCAGGGTTAGAACAAACGAGGCAACCATCTATTTTGCTCACAGGAAAATAGTCATCAACTACTATTTCTTTCAGTACACCCTTATGCAGAATCCTCGCCATGTATATTCCGTTTCTGTTGATCTAATAGCTGGAAAATAATGCTAAGATTCTGTTTTAATCTTCTGCTAATCCGCATATGGCACTCAAAAAATAGCAATTCCCTATTCTTCCCTGTAGAATGTCGCTTGGGTCTGCTTTATTTTTGATAAATACTGGATTTTTGATAATTTAACCAATCCTTTTCCAGTTAACTTTTTATGTCTGACGCTGCAGCCCAAAAGATCTTTGTTCTGGTGGAAAATCCTAATCGACCCAATTTTAATTCAGCCTGGCGTATTGTTCCTTTAAAGTCTCATAATTCGACTTCATTACCTTTTTGGCCACAAAATCATCAAATTGGTCACTGTTATTTTAAAACAGGGATAAAATATTTGTATTTTTGCCTATTCTTTGTTTATTGATATTGAAGATATTTACCTATTTGCTATTAGCTGGGATGTAGGCTTTTAGTTTCATGCTTTTTTATTTTTATTTGATTGATTATTTATCTCTCTGTTTTTCGGTCACCTAAATGACATGCTCTGCTTTTTTGTTATCTTTCCATTGAGTGCAGCACCAATAAAACATTATTTTATATTATTTAGACGATGCAATATTATAATAATTAAGATAAGATATAATGACCGAGAATCAAACTACATTACAACAAATTGAAGAACCTCAGGTAGCCCAAGTAGTTGCCAAGGTATAGGAACAAGTTTCCTTTTCGCAACAGTACCAAAACCTCAAGCAAGAACTGGTAAATATGATTCGACTTAGTGCTAAAACTGGACAGCTTTTAAAAAGTAAGCCCAGTCATATCGAAATCTCGACGTCAGCATAGCCACCAATATAACTCAATTCAAGAAAGATTATATATTTTCGATTGGAGACTTGATGCATAGATCAATCTGCATGGCTGTAGCTGGAGGTTTGACCTATAAACTGATAAGTTTCAACACTGTTAGTTTGCTAGGACGAACAAGAAACCTTGGGGCGAGTTTTGTGTTGAATGGATGGCTCTTTGTGCCAGAGTTATTCAACCCTTTCCTTCGTTATGATTGATAAATATCAAAAGTAATCATTGAAAACTCTTAATAAAAAATATCTAAGAAAATTCAATTTCAAATAAAATTTATCTTATTTTATACACATGTATACTCAAACTTATTCCGTTTTTAATCTTTCATATCTTTGTTATAATATGATTGTTGATAATAATTATATTAAAAATGCCTAAAGTAGGAGGTAGAAGGGTATGTCTTAATAATATATAGAAAAAAAGCAAAAGTCATCAACCAATCAATTAACAACTCTAAAAATAATTGCCAAAGATCTTCGTAATAAAGAAAGGATCATGTCCATCGTAATTGAAAGAAACAGCCCACGACATGCGAAAATGTTTCTACCCAAATACAGCCATGAAACTTGAGTAAAAAAATAACACAAGTTTTAAAGCTTACATAAAGACAGCCAAGTTTTACAACGTAACACATCTTGTCTCCTTCCAGAACAATAAAAATAGTATGGATTTGTTTATTTAGAGGATTTTATGAGAATCATGAAGATTGGCAGTGGAGAGATGTTATTTCGAGTTATGAATTACTGCAGGATGAAAGACGTGCTACACCATGGAGGTCAACAATTCAGTTTTACCTTCAAGGATCCTTTAGTAATCATCAGTAATTTTAATGAAACAGTCCAGCTCAAAATGATAGGCAAAAGCTTGCAGTAAATGTTTCCTCCTATAAACCCAGAAAAATTAAAAATGTAAAGGATCAAAAGAGTAATTCTGTTTAATTACAACTCAAGCAAAAAAATGATTTACTTTCGACACTACAAAATCGTACTATCTGAACGATCTTCAAGTTAAGGATTTTCAAAGTTACTCAATTAGAAATCTCTCAATTTGAACCGCTTTTCGTCTATAGGATAATATTTAAAATCTATGAATTAATAACAAAATGATATGGAAGATTAAGAGGTCAAATTAGTGGAGTTGGGACCACGATTGAAGTTGAAGTTTATGTCTTATAAGGAAAAGATTGAGGAAAATTAGAAAGAACAGTTTTAGTAAGAAAAGAGTCCTGAAAATTAAAAGGAATGATTTGATTTTATAGTATTTTGATTCAAAAATATTCGAATTGAA
>Ga0194115_10006612_pt1 | contig 11714 bp, 9 predicted proteins | sample TA2MahsurfametaG_3_FD_148656 | JGI IMG/M metagenome (GOLD analysis project Ga0194115, IMG submission 148656) | Freshwater microbial communities from Lake Tanganyika, Tanzania - TA2015002 Mahale S4 surface | ecosystem: Environmental > Aquatic > Freshwater > Lake | place: Tanzania: Lake Tanganyika... | reverse complement strand
TAGCACAACCAATAACGGCCAAGGCAGAGTAGGTACACTACTCAGCAAACCTTATAACGGCAATGCTGTTATTCGTGTAAGCTTCTAATTTTAAAGGAGAAAATTTAAAATGAAGATCAAACTAAAAAATACACCAGAACAACTAGAACTTGTTAAGGCTATGGGCAGCAGAGATGTTGCTGTAGCTAGAGAAGCAACAGAAGCTTTTGCAGCTTTTATTGGTCCAGTAGTTAGCAAAGTTCTACTACAAGCTGGTACAGCCAGTGCAATCTATAGTGATGCACCTTATGATGAAGACGATAATCCAAGTCTTCCTCTAGACCTTTATTATAATCAAAATCAAGATTATGTAACTACATGGAGTCAAACTGTTGCTGGTGGTCTACCATCTTCCACAGTTGAAGGTTTTAGTGAATTAAAAGTATCAACCTATCGTTTAGATAGTGCTGTTAGTTTCCTAAAACGCTATGCTCGTCGTGGGCGTCTTGATGTTGTAAGCAAGGCCGTAGAGCGCATGAGTAACGAAGTTCTTGTTAAACAAGAACGTAATGCTTGGGCAGTAGTTCTAAAAGCTCTTGCCGAAGCTCGTACTAATGGTCAAGATCATGTTGTTAATGCTGCTAGTGGCGGTACACTACAACTTAAAGATCTTAGCGATCTAATGACACTAGTAAAAAGAATTAATACATCTTATGCTGGTGGTACAACAGCAGATAGCTATGGTTTAACAGACCTTTTCGTAAGTCCAGAAATCATGGGACAAATCCGTGAGTTTGCCTTCAACCCAATCGGTGTTGGCGGTAGCGGAACTCCTGCTGATTTTGAGACAGCACCAAATAGTGTTCGTGAAGAAATCTTCCGTAATGCTGGTGCAAGCGAATTGTTTGGCGTAACTCTACATCAACTTGTAGAGCTAGGCTTAACTGGTAAATATAATGCCCTATTCGGCACATTTGCCTCGGCTGCTCCTATTAGCTTTAATTCTGCCAGTCAAGAAATTCTTGTTGGTCTAGATCTAAGCAAAGAAGCATTCATTCGCCCAGTCGCTCGTCAAGCAGAGAGTGGTGGAACATTTACTGTTCTTCCAGACGATCAATTCGTTACCCGTTCTGAGAAAACCGGTTTCTACGGTTTCCTCGAAGAGGGCCGAGTTTGTATTGATGGTCGTGCAATCTCTGGAATCGTTGTCTAATTTAGGCAATAGATAAAGTATTAAAAGACCTGGTAGGCGTAAAAACCTACCAGGTTTTTTATTTTTTTTTAAAAAAAGGTGTAATATATTCTAATATGGGCTGTAAAGATTATATTTGCGAAGAAGATGATCCTTGCGAATCTAATTCGCCAAAGGACGAATTAAATGACAAGGCTCCTGAGAAAGAAGAAGTTAAATTATCCGAAGGAGAAGCTATGCCTCCAGCTCCTGCTGCTGTAAAACTAGGTTCAGTATTGTGGGACGTGGAAGTTTACCTACAGCAAGGGATTGTAGCAAAAAGAATAGGCACAAAAACTGCAGCGAGTGTAACTTTGCGACCAGGACATAAAATTCCTGGTAAAGTTATAGATGATTGTATAAAAAAATTAAACGATGGAGAAGCAGATCAACTTTTAGATGGAGTAAGCGATGAAGATGCAATTTTTCAATTTGTAGCAGATACAACAGAAACTCAATGGCATGATGCGATCAAATGGTCTTTAGGTTATCCAAATGGAAAATTCTTTCCAGGAGGCGATAGTTTTAATCAACCTCTTTTTAAAAGAAAAGTTACGATTGATTATTGGGCGCAAGGAACATTTGAAGGTTGCGAAGAGGGAACCTCTGAGGACTATGCTGACGACAAAAGTCCTTGTGGATATGGCAGATGGACAGTAAATGGACCATTATATTGGACGAGACCAAATAACCCAACAAAAATAAATCCTGTATCATTGCCAAACCCATTTAATCCTATGACTGAGTACAATCAATTTGTGAATTCATGGGAACAAGGTTTTAATCAAGCAAATAGTCAATGGTCAAGTCAACTAATTGGAATTCCACCAGAATATAGAGGTCCAATATATCTTGAAGCAGAAGGAAAGATGTCAGATTTTGGAGGCATCGGATTTACTAAAGGAGACGGATATGTTAAATTTGGCGGAGTAACAGTTTATGGATTTAATGAAGACATGGGTAGTACTGTAGTGGAAGGAAGAATTCATCTTCATAAATGGGATATGGAAGCGTGGATTCAAGGAGAAGATGTTTTTGCAGACTTTGGAAGATTTATGAAGGGCGCATTTTGGGACACAGCGTCACATTATTGGCAGTTCGGCCAGCTGATTATTCAAGCAGATGATATGCCCCAAGCACTAGGTGAAACTGCAAATAAGGTAGGAAGTTTTATAGGTTCCATTCTTCCACTAAATAATAGTCACGGACAAGTACAAGTAGGAATTATAGATGTAATAGTACAAGTATTTCAAGATGCTCCAGCAGCACCAAATCAGGCTATTGAAACTGGATCTACACAGTATGGTGGAGAATCTGTAAAGAAGGCAGAACACGTAAATAGAGTAGGAGGCCAAAAAGGAACCTGCTGGCTCGCTAGAGCAGTATATGGAGAAAATAACCCTGAATGGAAAAGATTCAGAGAATACATATATAATATAGCACCTCATTGGCAAAAAGAAATATATATTAAATATGCTCCAAGATTATCAAGATATGTAAAGAAAAATAACTTATTTAGAACTTTATTAAAATGTTGGATGAATACAAAATTAGTGTAAGTATTTATACTTATGGGCTGTAAAAAATATATTTGCGAAGAAAATGATCCTTGCGAATCTAATTCGCCAAAGGACGAATTAAATGACAAGGCTCCAGATAAACAAAAAGTAGAAGTAAAAGAAGGAGATGACTGGCCACCAGGACCTGCGTATGTACGAATAGGTTCAGTAACGTGGGAATGCGAACTTATTTTAGGCGAAGAAATTAAAGTCAAAAGAACGAATACAAGTGCCGATGCAGCAGTTGTCTTACCTGCTGGACATAAAATTCCTAGTAAAGTTACAGATGATTGTATAAAAAAATTAAACGATGGAGAAGGAAAATCTATGTTAGATGGAGCAAACGACTCGGATGCAAAAGCTCAATTTACTTCTGAATGCAGTGATACTGACTGGCAAGAGGCAATTGAAAAATCTATGGGATATACAGGTGGAAAATTTTTGTCTGGCGGAGATTCTTTTAATCAACCAGTTATTAAAAAAACTGTAACAATTGTTTATTATGCGCAAGGAACATTTGAAGGTTGCGAAGAGGGAACCTCTGAGGACTATGCTGACGACAAAAGTCCTTGCGGTTATGGAAGATGGGAAGTTTTTGGGCCTTTATTTTGGGAAAGACCAGCTAATCCTACTGTAATGACACCTTTTACAACTCCAGAGCCTTACAATCCCTTAAATGATCAATCTACATGGACTCTTCAAATGGATGCTGCTTGGACAGAGGCAAATCGGCAATGGTTTGATGCTCTTGTTAATGTGCCAGTTTATTATACAGGTCCAGTTTATTTGCATGCAGGGCCATGCGCCGCATCAGATGGAGGATCAAATGGATTTAATATTGGATTAGGAGACATTGAATTTGGCGGAGTAACAGTTTATGCTAATAACGGCGATTTAGGTAATAATGTTCTTATGCTAAAGCTAAATGCAGCAAAGTGGGATGTTCCAGCTTGGATTCAAGAAGAAGATCCTGCGGCAGCTGCATTTCATGGAGTTACAAGAAGCGCTAGTATGGATATAGATCTTGTCAACGCTATTAATCAAGCTCCTCATATGGCTCAAGCTTATAATGAATTTAGATCAGAAGTAGGACCTGTCCTCCAACAATTCATTAATATTTTTAAACCCAAAATGACCCAACATATTAGCACTCAAGTACAGCAAATAGTAGTAATACAGACAATAATAATTGATGCTCCAGCTGCTCCAGCCCAAGCAGTTAAAACTGGAAGCATAACTGTTAGCGGCACACCAGTAAAAGCTAGTGTTGAAGTTAAAAATGTCGGAGGCGGAAAAGGAACCTGCTGGCTCGCTAGAGCAGTATATGGCGAAAATAATCCAGAGTGGAAAAGATTTAGAAAATATATATATAATATTGCCCCAGAATGGCAAAAACATATATATACAAAATATGCTCCAAGATTAGCAAAATATGCTAAAAATAACAATTTCTTTAGATCAACACTAAAGAGTTGGATGAATACAAAAATTAGAAATATACCAGAATATTCCTTATAATATATTTAAGGAGTATTTAATGAAAAAAAGCAAAAAAAGCATAGAAAATCTTTCCCAAACACACGGAAAATTAGAAGCAAAAGAGTATAAAACTCTTGATCAAATTTGGGGAGAAGATGGCTCTTCAAGATACAAAACTTTAGATGAAGCAGAATATAGAGGTTATTTAAATGATCTAAATAAAAGTGACTTACAAAGCCACGCATCAAGGCTAGGCCTTATTCCTATAGACGACAGGGATTCTTTAACAAAAAGGCTAATTTCTGAATTTAAGAAATATGTATCTTTATTTAAAATACCTAAGACAAATTCTAACCAGATTAATTTAACTAAAGAAGTCAAAAGTATTTTATCTGAAGGTAGATAATTAAAAATTAATCTCACTTGTGAAGTGTAATGTCTTATATGGCCACTTCATACAATATAAATACTATACAAGGGGATAACTTACAAATAACTATTTGTGTTAAAGATCAAAATAATGTTCCTATAAATTTAAGTGGATATGATATAAGAGGCGTAGTAAAATACGCTTATGGTTATACTGGTGTTTCTGGTTTAATTTTAGATTTAAATCCAGTTGTTAATTCTGGAATTAATGGATCTTATTATGCTTCTGGTATAATTAATATTAATGTTGGTTCTTATGAAATGGCAAGTGTTCCAGTTGGGACGTTTGTTTATGATATAGAGCGATTTCCAGAAAATACTCCAACTGGTAATTCAATTAAATTACTAAAAGGGAAATTTATAGTTAGTCCAGAAGTTACAGCTTTTTAAATTATGGATGAAATCAATGTTGATGTTATTATTTCAAATGAAGCAGATGTTGAAGTTAATTCGCCATCAACATCTGTTGATGCGTTAATTAATTTACCATTCCCTTTATCCCCAACGGTTACATCTCCAACATACGATACTCAAGCCTGTGTTGTACTTCCGCAAGGTCCAATTGGCCCAGTAGGACCAAGTGGAGCGATTGGACCAAGTGGAGCGATTGGACCAAGTGGAATACCTAATATTGGAGAATTAGATTTAAGATATGTAGGATTAACAGGTAATCAAATTATCTCGGGTAATAAAACTTTTGCTAATAATATAGGTGTTTTTGGAACTGGAATTTTTAATGCGATTGATTTAAATAACGTTGATGTTCTTTCTCTTTCTGGAGTAGATGTAACAATAACAAGTGGAAATGTAGTTCTAACAAATCCACTATCTGCGCCTAATCTTGTTTATAATACTGGAAATCAGATTATAAGTGGTAGTAAAACTTTCGTTAATAATATAGAAGTTCAAGGCACAGGAATATTTAATTCTGTTGATTTAAGTAATATTAGTGAATTTCAATTCTCTGGCACAGATATAAATTTAATAAATAGTAATGTTTATATATCTGGTGGAACAGTTTATATTTCTGGAAATCCAGTATTAACTGGAGTAGATCTTTCGTCATATTCATTGAAAACAGACGTTGCTACGACTGGTTCAACTTTAAGTAACCGACTTTTTTCGTTAAGTGGCGATGCAATATTACGCTTTGGATCTCAAACCATATCTGGAAATAAAACTTTTAGCGGCCAAGGCACAACTCTTGACTTTACAAGTGGCGCTGGATTACTGGTAAGCGGAATTTCTGTGTTAACAGGAAATTCATTAACCTATTATCCAAGACTTACTAATCCAAGCGGATTTTTAAGAATTTCAAATCTTAGTACTGAAACTCCTCAGCTTTTTTTACACTCTACACTTGGAAGTGCGCCAACCATAAATAATAGATTTTCAGTTTGGAACAGTCTTCAAAATCTTTGGGATCATTATATTAGTAATAATTCTTTTCCAGTTTATAATTTAAATTTTTTAGATAGCGCATCTTATTCTGTAACAATTAATAAAGATTGGCCATCAACAGTTACAATAAGTTCAGCAACAAAGAATGCATCTGTTTCTATTAATGCAAATAGGCCCGGTAGTTCGCACGGCAACAGAGGTTTTAATGTTTCTATCACAGACATAGGTTATCAAAGCGTAAATTTAACAATTAATTCAAGCGCTCCAGTTTATGCTGGAGGATTACAAAACTTTGGAGGAGATGGTGGAAACATTACTTTGTCAAATTGTAAAATAAATAGCCTTACCGCAAATGGAGCAAATGCTCAAGGAGGTCCAGGAGGAGCAACTTATTATAATGGAGGTAGAGGAGGGAATATTACATTAGTCAATAGCGAAGTAGCTACGTCTATTCAGACATATGGAGGCGGTAATCCGGTGGGGGTGGTCAGCAACAATCGAGGCGGTGGAAATATATATTTAGAAAATACAAAATTTTTAAGTGCAGCTACGGTAAACCCTCAGACTTCACTTATTACCATTAATCTTAATCCCAACGTGTTTGGAAATGCAGATCAAGGATCAATTCAAGCTATAAATTCAATTTTAGGCAATATTAGCATAGGGAGGGCTTCTAATGTTCCTGTAGTTTCAGTAGATGGATGTCGTTATTATAATATATTTGCGTCAAATGGATTAATAAATATAAGAAATAGTATTAATCTATTAAATAATCAAAGCATTTTAAGTTCATCAACTTCTGGAGATTCGCAATCCCTAAGTTATAATAGTTTTTTAATTAATAATAGTAATAATAATTTATCTGGAATATCAAATAATTTAACTTTACATGATAATCAAAATCGACCTCATGCTACTGGATCATCTAATCGATTAACAATAGATTTTGCTAGTGGAATTAATATTGCATCATCTGTTACAGGTTCATTAACAAATTTTGGAATTGCAAATTATTTAAGAATTCTTATTAATAATAGAACATATTATTTGCCAATGTACACAGGAACATTTACTGCCATTTAAAAAATTGTTAATTTTAAAGATAAAACCATAAGAGAAAAACCAGACGGATATGAATTAAAACCTAGAGAAAGAATTTATTCATTCTATAAACAAGATGGTGGTGGTTTTTTAAGTCTAGAAGAAGAGTATTAAAATTTTTTGATAAATAATATATTTATATTATTAATATTCGTGTATATATAATATATGCCCACGATTAGCAATTTACAAGGTAATTTAAGACTTAATTCTGGCGTTTTTGAAATTGTAAACGGAACAGGTATTATACCAAAATTATACACAAGCTCAACCGTAGCCCCTTCTGGAATTATAACAGGGCAAAGCCTTAGAGTCAATCCCTATACTACTCCATGGTCAAAGATAACTGGGTTTGATCTAGGATTAAAATTTAATAATGACTTTGATTTAAGATATCATTTGCAAAACCAATATTGGTTGTTTTTAACAGGTGTAAGCCCAACTGGTCCATTTTCTATATATAGCGGGGCAGAAGGACTACAAGCAAATTCAACAGGGTTTAATATTCTTAGGAGCAATCTTCCTAATGTCTTTTATCCAAAAATAGTTATTCTTCCTTTAGATATAGAAAGCAAGTTAGGAAAGATGTTTAACAGCGGATCTTATGCTTTATCTGCAAACGATAAAATAAATTTTGGTATTATAGACTTTCCATCAGAAAGAATAAATGTAAGCGGTAATATTTTACTTAGAGGCCCAGAACCAGAAAGATATATTAGATTTTCAACAAAAAATGGTGGAGTAGTTGACTTTAATATAAATAGCCACGAAAGCAAGAAAGCTTCTCCAAATGTTTGCATCGGTCAAGGAAATTTTGTTGAGTTTTACAATCCAGACGCATACGGAAAGTATCCTGATTCAAACTATCTTGTCGGTAGAGACAATATAATATTCTCTTCTGGAAGTACACTTGGAACCCCTAGAGCGATTTCTTTATTCGGAATTGAAAATACAGCTAGCGGCACAACTGATACCCAAATTTTTGGTTATTTAAATAGAGGTTATTCTGGAAGAGCTTTAACAGTAAATGGCATGGGAAATACAATTACAAATTCAAACGAAGTTGTAATTTTTGGTAGAAACTGTAATGTAAAAAATTCAGAAAAAGTTTTATTGGTTGGAAATCAAAATAAAATAGACGAAAAAATTAACCAAGGAAGAAATCTACTAGCTTTAGGAATAGATAATCTTATAGGACTACCATCTGGACAAACCGGACTAAATATGACAAATGTATTATTGGTTGGCCAAGATCAATCAATAATAGGTTCTGGAATTTTTGACATTAGTATGTTTGGTCGTTCAAATATAGTGTCAAATCAAGGTGTAAAAAATTATGATCTTCAAGATATTTCAATATACGGGAACACCAATCGAGTAAGTGGAAAGAACAACAATGTTGATATCTTTGGAGATTTCAATTTAAATATTAATAATACCAACACAACTTATGTCGGAGATCTAAATTCAAATTCAGGAGTTTTTTACTCTTCTGTTTTAGGAACTGCAAATCTAGCTTCTTCTCTAAATAACGGATCAATTATTGGTAACGAAAACATTACATATAATGCAAGCAATTCTTTAATTTTAGGAAATCTAAATCAACTTGGTGCAGGTTCAGATGGTAAAGGATTTGCGATAGTAAGTGGTATACTTGTTCCATCTGGCATAACAAAAGATTTTGGCATTTCTGGAGCTGTTGTTATTGGTCAATCAAACAAAAACGGAATTAACCAATCAATAACAGTTGGTATAGGTAATGCTAATTATGCTCTAAGCGGAAACCCTGCTTCTGGTTCTAATAGTTTAGTTTTAGGAAACTATAATTTATCTAGTGGCTCCAAGAATATATTAATCGGATCATTTTCTCAAATTACAGGAACTAGAAATATTCCAAATGCTCAAAATATATCTCTAGGATATAATAATTCAATTGGGTTCTCCGAAAATGTAACTGCAATTGGAAATCAAAATTCTGTCTCAAGCACTGCAGGCGCTGGTTTAGTTCAAAACAGTTCTAATTTTATATTAGGATCAGATAATTATTTTAGAAATAGCTCAAATAATATTGCTCTTGGCGTTGGCAATTATTTCTTTAATGAAACTGGAAAATTTAAAGTATCTCTACCAAACGGGGCATCTTTTACTTTAACAAAAGATACTGCAGATTTTGGTGGAGCAACAATTAAAGCCGGAAATTTAAAGGTTGATGTAAATAATGAAGTTGTTAATTTAGATGAAAGATTAGATCGTTTAGAAGAATCTAGACTTTTAAAAAGATTTGACGGTACAGATTCCTCAATCTTCGCTACTGCAATTTCTGGATTCGGATCGGCCTCGAAGTTCTCTCTATCAAACAGAATAATTTCTGATGAATTTGAAACTGTCAAAATGCCAGCTCAAATTGAACTTTCCTCATGCGTTTCGGGATTAAGCGGAACAATTGCCACAGGCGTATATGATTTATATTTTCTACCAACTTATGGAAAATTTAATACACTAGGAGCAGTAAATACAGTATCTCCAACAGGAGGAATTTCTTATTCTGGATTTGTAACAGGAGCGGCACCTTTTGTAGAAATAAGAAGAGCTTCTGCAGTTTATGATTTTATTAAAAAAGAAAATATAACTTATGGTTCTCCAAGTTTCCCATGGAAAGCTAGTTATCCCTATTATTTTTATGGAAAGTTTCAAGCCCCAAATAAATATGCAATTATATCTTATACTTCAGCTTTTACTTCTGGAATAACTGGCTATAACACAGGCAATCCAGATTATACTGGGGAGTGTTCTAAATTCAAAGGTCTTTGGGCTCTATATACAGGAGTAGGAACTCAGTATGACACATATAACTCAAATAATAAGCCAGTTCTTGTTCATACCTATAGATCTGGTCAATTTAGTGGATGGAAATATGGCGATGACTCTTATCTAAATCCAAATGAAATTCCATTATACGGATGGTACGGATCTGGATCTTGGGTAAATAGTGGAATTGGTCAAAAACTTGTGAGTGGATTTGGAGTATTTCCAACTGCACCAATTGGTAACTCGCCAATTACATTAAAGCCTGTAGTAGATTTAAAAAGAATAAGATTTATGAGTATAGCTTTGGGTTACGATAATAATATTGATCAAATTCCTGGAGCATTCATTCCAATTTATTATTAATTTAATATTTTATATAGTGTAATTTGTATTATATGATAAATACAGTTACATCAATTGCACAAGAAATATATGAAGAAATGGGTGAGCCTAGTGATTTTAGCATAGCGGCAATTGCGGCGTGGGTTAGAAGAAATATAGGTGGCCTAGGAAATCTTTTAAATATAGAATTTATTATAGACGACTCTACTTTAGAAGTTAGCCCAAATTTAAATGATATACAAAAATATATCTTCAAGAAAATGTATTCAATATATTTCTTTGATTTAAAAATCAAAAGCACTGCAAGCCTTGCGATTATAGATTTTACTTCAATAAAAGATGATTTTGGCAGCGTTCAAAAATTAAATAGTAATGAAGTTTTAAAAAGTTTTTATCAAATTCGTAAACAAGAAAATGAAGAACTGAAATCTTTAGTAGATACATATAACATAAATGAGGTTTCTCCCCTTCAAGTTGCTGGAGATGATACAATCCCAGGGTCTTATAATACCGAAAGGGATGCGCTATATAATATTAGAACAACATATAGTGCAGGTTAAAAATGAGCTTTATAAGCCCAAGTGTTGCAAATCAATTTTCTCAAGAATTTGAGAAATTTTTTGATTATTTTTCTAGAGAGTTTATAGTTCATAAAGAACCTTTAAAGGTCTTAGTGTCCCCTGCAACAACGCCATTATTTGGTTATGATTCTACTTCTATTCCAGATAATTATACATACATACCTCAAAATCAAACATTTAAAGGTAGAATATCCTACAATAAAAAACAAAACGAAGAAACAATTTCAGACCTTCAATTTGCTGTTACAAAAGGAATAGTAACTCTTGTTGTAAAAGAAAATGCTAAGAACTATATAGAAAATGGAACAACAATTAAGATAGAATTTGATGGCAAGACTTTTAATAAGATAACAACTCCTGCAATTAGAAAATATTTAAATAATACATATTATCAATATTATTTAGAGGAAACAAAATAATGTCTGCAAAAATTAATAAAAATATTCTAAATAAAGAATTATCGAAAAGTAAAATGGCTGCTTTAGAAAAAGAAGCATTTAGTTTTGCCTCAAAAGTTCTAGAGGAAAAGAAACAGAATTATTTAAATTCTATCGCTGATCACCCTGTTTCTCAAGAATTGTCTTCTGGACCAAGTGGGCCAAATGTGTCTAATACCTTAAATGGAGATGGAAATTTATATAGTTTTATAGGATTTGAAAATGGCGCAAAACCTATTGAAGATTTATTATATATTATTAACAAGAATACTAGAATAAAAAAAGTAGAGTCTAAGCAAGATGAATTTAAGTTTGAAGTCTATACTCCAGATTTAGAAGAGCTTAGAAACGTTACTCCTATGCCATT
>Ga0194115_10006611_pt1 | contig 11717 bp, 22 predicted proteins | sample TA2MahsurfametaG_3_FD_148656 | JGI IMG/M metagenome (GOLD analysis project Ga0194115, IMG submission 148656) | Freshwater microbial communities from Lake Tanganyika, Tanzania - TA2015002 Mahale S4 surface | ecosystem: Environmental > Aquatic > Freshwater > Lake | place: Tanzania: Lake... | reverse complement strand
ATTAAGAACTTGTGATGGCTCTTTATAAGGAAGTGGTAAGATATTGTCACGCACAGCACCGCTTGGTACATCTACGTCACGCCATTCACCTGGAGCAATGGGAGTGTCATCACCTTTAATGCGTAGCCCACGAGACTTAAGCCCACCGGGAAGATTAGATAGTGTACCTGCATCAACTAACTGACGAAGAATCATCGTACCTGATTTTGCAAATGCTCCGATCAAATGAATTAAACCAAAGCAATAGAAACCAAATCCTGGAATGTAACCGTAGTGTACAAAATGTTGACGCTTAGCTTTTAACTTATCATCAGGATTCCAATTACGACGAATAGCTAATATAATACCTGTACCTTTTTCAATTGTTATTACGTAAGGTAATGCAATGCCATCTTCACTATCACCATTTTCCAAATCAATATTGACATGCATCTCTAAGATTTTATATCTGTCATCTTCTGTTGGATTAAATCCTAACTTCTCTGCAATTTTCTTTTCAGCTTCATCAATATCTGAATATGGTTCGCCTAAATCTACATCACGATAGAACCCTGCAACTTGTAATTTATGTAATTCATTTTTAGTTTTTCTCATCACGTGTGTGACGCGTTCTGCTGTTTCTAAATTAGATGCACCATATGGAACTACAATATCCTCAGCTGGCACATACATAGATACTTGACGCTCAATGTTAGGATCATAATAAACTTTTTTAAATGCATTACCAGATAAACCTAAACCCCATAGCATACGTTCGTGTTCAGGTCTGTACTCAGGCATCATGTCCGTGAGCTGATAATTCATATCATCTTTTACACGTTCAGCAGCATCTTCTTTTTCTTTTGTTTGCTTGCCGATAATGACTGTTTTAACTGGGCCTGCAGCGGGAAATGTTTCCATCATAGTTTCAGCTTGGAACTTCACAAGCGCTTCTGTCATTAAGGGGTGATACACATTACATGCGCCGGGCCACGGTTCTGTGCGGTCTTCAACTTTAAGACCTAGTAACTCTAAGCCATCTACATAAGTTGTTAACCAATCTTTTCTAGAATTAATATCAGCATCAAACTCACCAAGCAAATCACCTGACAACTCTGTCAACTGACCTTCATCCATGTCCTCTGCTAAATTAGTATTAAACGCATCATTGATTTCTTTACCAGGAATAATTGTAATCTCCATGCTGCCATCATCAAGCGTTACACTCTCTGGGTTTTCAATTTCAATAGAAAGGTCTGGTTGTGCTTGTGCTAACTCCTCAATACCTTTTGGGGCTTGTGCTAAACTTTTATCTATATTATTTGCCATGTGTTATCCTTTATGACTTTTTATTTATATTAATAAATGTTCTATATGCTTTTGCTGCTTCTGGTTTACCCATGACTCTTGCTCTTTGTTCCATAGCAATTGCTGCTTGTATTTTATGTGCGTGAGATCGACCACTACTTTTAATTTTAGATACACTTGCTTTAGCATCTTTAGCTGTAGCAAATTTTAAACCATGAATAGTTCCTTTAGGGTTTTCATCTGTATATAAATCAGAATGTTTTTTTGAATTTGCAGGTTGTCCTTTTTTTCTTGGTATTCGTTTATTCATTTATTATTTCCTTATATTGCATATAATCTATTTCGAGAACTTCTAAATCCTGGTATATCTTCAGCTTCGTCATTAGGCAGTCTTATGAACCCACCTTGTCTAAACCTCATCAGTGCCATAGTAGTCGAGTCCACTTGGTCATCGTTAGCACCTGATGGAAAGTCATTACACTCTTCAATCAGTTCATGTGCCCAACGTCTATCAGGAGCCCATACTATACCTGATCTAAAAAGATCTGCCACAGAGTTAACTCTGGATATTTTGTCTTGCCCTTTTCCAGGTGTAAATTCTCCTACCGGAATACCCATCCTTCTCATCTCCTGATAGAGTGCGGCTCCGTTAGATTTCTTTTCTACTATGAATGCATCTGGCTCCCACTCTCTATACTCTTCAAGTATAAGTTCTTTGAGCTCAGGAAATTCTAAACGTTTCTTTATTGCATTTAGCAGTATTATATTATAATTATTGGTCTCTTCGTTAAAAAATACACCCCACGTAGTTAACGAATTATAATCGGCTCTCGTGTTAGCTTCTTGTGCTGCATCTAAAGACATGATGGTAAATTCGCAACTTGGTGGATCTTCTTTCTCCCATATGTTCCACCATTCACGTTTTATTAGCGCCCCTTCCTCCGACACTGGGTTCTGTAAGTATTGCGCGTTCCAGTATCTGACATCGAGTGAAGCCTTTTTTGCCTGTAATTCTTCAAGTGGCCAAAATTCAGGCCAAAGTGAAACTTCGTTACCTTCTTTGTCTTCAATAATCGCTGGAAATTCAACAACTTCCCACTCGTCTACTCCTTCCGTCTTGATCATTTGGTTAACTAGTTGGCCTGTTAAATCTAACTTAGACCATCTAGTCATTACCACAATAATCGCACCGCCCGGCATAAGACGCTGTATAGGGCCAGACTGAAACCACTCCCAAGCAGGGAGAAATACATCAGGCCTTCCAAGTTTTGCATCTTGTTCAGAGTGAGGGTCATCAATGATAAAAAGATCAGCCCCGCGACCAGCGAGAGCACCACCCACACCAATAGCAAAATATTCTCCATTAAAGTTTGTCCCCCATCGTGATGCTGATTTACTGTCAGCTTGTAGTTCTACGTTAGGAAATACGTCTTTATATGCATCACTACCAACCAAGTTACGAACTCGCCTACCAAAATTAATAGCAAGGTCAGCAGTATGAGATGCCATAATAATTTTTTTATCAGGATACTTTCCCAAAAACCAAGCAGGGGCAAGATATGATATAAGCTCAGACTTCCCGTGTCTTGGCGCAATATTAACTATAACTCTTTTCTTTTTACCGTTGACAATCTCTTCAAATATTTTCGCAAGTCTACGATGATGCGCTCCAACTTTATATCCAGGGTATACGTGTTGTATAAAATCTAAAAATGTAGTTTGTCTTTTCTCAAGTACCTGACTTTTTTCTAATTCTTCTAAGTGTGCTAAAAACTGTAACTGCTCATGCTTAGGCAATACTGATATATGTGCAAGGGCATGATCAATATCAGCCTGACTGAAACCTGAAATATCTATAGCCATATTATATGTCTGGTGTTATATCTTTTGTTTCAACTACTTCAAAGGTTGTATCTATAACTGCAGTTTTACCAAGTATTTTATACATCTTAGCTTTAATTTGTGCTTCTAAATCTTGTTGACTTAAATTTTTAACAGTAATTTCTGTCTTTTCTGAAAATAAACCCACATCTGATATCTTACCAAGTAACTCTAATGCTTTTAATCTATGTCTTGGGTCTGATAGTCCTGCATCTTCTATTAGTTTATTTGTAACAAACCGTCTTAATTGGACGGCTTCCTCTACAACTTGATGATCATAGTCCGATAACATCATAAATAGATGTTGAACTGTAGCTGGAGTTTGTAAAGCTTTATTTACAGAAGCATTTAATGTATTTTTTGATTCAGGATCTGTAAATTGCTTAAATATTTCTGCAGCTTCTTGTTTTTCTTGTGATGAAACGGGAATTTCTGCACCTGCATCTACTAATACTTTAGCAGTTGCTGCTACTACTTTAACTTTTCCATCTAAAGTCGTAGGCTCTTCCGACTCAAAGTTGTCAGGCAGCGGTTTATTTGTCTCTGGTATGATCTTTAATGCCATAAAATGTCGCTGTTTACATCCTAGAAATTTATTTGCAGCTATTGGAGCGCACTATATAACAAAATATCATATAAATCAAGCATGTTTTTGATACAATACTGCTATGATAACCCTCCTTTTTACACAGCCTGACTTTGCCCTCGTGGTTTTAACCTGGTCTTTTTAAATTTTTATGAAGCTTACTACGCTAACGTCGGAAAACCTAGCGCATATCTACAACATGGCGTGTAAACTACCACCTTTTAACAAACTAAAAATGCCTAAGTCCTATCGATTAAAGTTTAAGGTTATTAATAACCCAGGTATTTATGGTTGTTTTGACGAAGTTGAGATGCAAATTGAAATAAGTTCTGCCGCTTGTGGTCATTTTACAACAATACTCTCAACTCTTCTTCACGAAATGGCTCACGTTGCTCTCTATGTTAAGAAAGATCCTAAGTTTCACCTTCATGAAAAATCTTTTCTTAAGCTCAAAGCTATTTATTCTAAAGTTTATTCTCTAGATCCTAAAGCAATCTAACCCGTTTTTATAAATTTTTTGCAAAAAATTTTTGAAATGCCCTTTTTAAAAAGAAGGGGGTGGGTTTTGATTTTATAAAAATATGTAATCGTTTGTGCAAAACTCACTGTACAAACGCGAGTGGGACTCCTCAATATATTTGGGGGGATAGGGGGGTGGTAGGGTCAAAAAGTTGACAATGTCCAGAAATCGTGTATAATGTAATGTATCGTTTAACTTTTAAGCGATAGCGACAAAGTAATATTTATATGACAATGTCGTTTTTATAAACTAACTTAATGAGGTGAAATTATGTCACAAGATAAAAACAAAAAAGCAAGTAAAGTAATTGATGCGGTTGAATTGTCATCTACTCAAAAAGATAACATTCACAACGCCGTTAATTACGAACTAGAAATCATTAACATGGATAACATCTACAATAAAGATAGAGCAACATTGAAGAAGTTATTACATGAAAATATAGCGTTGGCTATGGGTGCAACACCCTCCTATAAACTATGGAACTATGTTCATGAAGTTTTTAGGGGTGAAGTATGCAAAGCGACAGGTATGGAGTTTGATAGTTTTGACAAGAATATATGGACTGATATTACTAAGAACTTAGAAAGCGAATATGACCTAGTAAAGCCAAAAAGTCCTAATGTAAAATCAGAACAGAAATCAGAGCAACGCAAGGCTATTGACGCTTTAACAGACGAGCAATTAAAAGAGCAAGGAAAATTAGTTGAATTGGCAAAGCGTGAAGAAAAGCGACTAAAAAATGAAAACACCTTGCTCAGAAAGGCTCAAAATAATTTTGTCAAAGAGTTTACTGACAAAATGCGAGGTATTGCAAAAAATGAGTATGATTTTGCCATGTATCTTGAAACAAACTTAAATAAGTTTAGAGAGCAATTCAAAAAGCAAAGTTAACAAAGTTAACATAGTTTTACAAGGGTTAAGGGCTACTTTTAGTAGCCCTTTTTTTTGTCCGTTAACTTCGTGACGACAAATTTGGTTGATCCGAATTATGACCGTAATAAGAAAGTAAGTGAGGATAGTGAGTGAGACTTAATTAACTTTGTGGCTACATGTTTATGCGTGTTTATAAAATTACATGATACTTTACAATGTAAAGACCAAAATTACGTGACTACGTAATAAAATAGAATAATCAATGACTTAACGCACTTGACAAAGTCTACCTAACGTAATTTTACTGTAAAATCAAGCACTTACAAAAACAGCATCAAAATAAAATATCTATTTAAATCAATTAGTTAGTATAAAATTACAAAATTACGTTAAAAAGACATATCAGCCGTCAGAAAAAAGTTTTAGCTATTTTAACTTCGTGGCATAACCGATTTTTATTTTTTTACTGCCCTTTCTTCCAGCCCACGCTATGCCGTTTGTAACGTAATTTTGTATTATTACTGAAAAATCAATGACTTAACGTGTAATTTATTACTTGACAAAGTCTATACTTACGTAATTTTATTTACTAATCAAGGACTTATCGTGTAATTTTATACCCACAAAGTTAACAACGTCAACTCTACTTCCCCAATCAAATCAAGCACTTAATAAAATTACGTGGACAATGTCAGCCATTGATTAAAAAATAGGCAGGTGTTAACTTCGTGGTTAACGGAAATGATCTATAAAAAAGAACAATCGTAGCCAAAAATAGAACAATAAACACTTAAAACTAAAATGCCTACTGACTTGACAATGTAAATTAACTATGCTATACTATTAAAACTGCTCAAATAATAAGCAGATTATTAACCCTACGACATTCGTATATATTTATACCCTTGTCGCTTTTTATGGAGGTCTTTATGTTTAGTATTTTTGATATGTGTATTTTAGGTGGTTGCCTTGTGGCTTTAATTACATGGGGCTTATGTGTATATTTTGATGGAGGTAAAAAATAATGAAAACAAAACCTACATTCAGAGAATATGACAGAGAAATTTATATGAGTGAATATGTCACGATACCAAAAGCAAAATATAGACGCATGATTATAAGTGAAGTAGTATCGTGGGGCTTATCTGCCTTTTTATTATTAGTTATGGTATTACGATGAACATAGATCAAATCAAAGAGTTTGTGAAAACGCAAGTTCAAAGCTATCGTATATCTGACATACTAGATAAGTTTGATGATGGCGAATGGGTAAAACTCTACGAGCAATTAAACAGCTATAAACCTTATGAAACGGAAAGGCGACTGATTGACTATGCACGAATGGAATTAGCCAAGTTTAGATATATTCTTTATACTGAAAGACACTATGAAGATTTGTTGATATACAAAGCCTGTATTGAGTGCTTGAGGTGTGAGAATAATTGTTGCATTGAAAGGCGACACTATGCTAGACGACCACGAAGTTAAAGAAGTAAAAAACTTTTTACTAGAAACAATGATAAGAGGTTATGCCGATAAATTGAATAGAGATTGGTTTTCGTGGTGTGTGCATTTTAAATATTTACAAACTGCTAGGAAGTATAACCCATTTACCACGAGTGATAGTGAGTTGAAGTGGGTTTTATCTGATAAAGGAAAAGAGTGGCTTGATGAACAACAAAAAGGAGAAAAGCATGAGTAATAAAATCACAATCATTTTAAGTATTAACTCGGATATTGTGTCAAGGTTTTTATTTGATGACTATATAAATGCTTGTAATGATGCAGGAATGGTGGTAAGGTATGAGCCGTATACTAGAGATATGTATGCAGAACTCAATGACAAAGCACTTGACATTGAGAAAAAAGAGGCTCTTGCATCACTTGAAGAAGAAATCCTTAACAATATTGCCTGTGTAGGAGGTAATTGTGAAGACTAATCAAAAGAAAAAATTGTTAGTAATAATAGGTATTATCGTAGCGTTGTTTGCAATCAAAGCATACGCCTGTTATACCCAAACAATTATTATAGATGGTCGCGTTGTCAACTGCATTACATGTGACGATGTTACTAATTGTTTTTAAAAAGGAGAACAATATGAAATCAATCTATTCATTCGTGGGATTAGCCACATTCTAATAGCCATCTCGGCTATATTTAAACTCGTATAAACAAATATAAAGGAGGTCAGTATGATTGACCAAGCTTTACTTTGTCTCGCCACGACCATATACATGGAGTCAGCAACCGAACCTCGTGAAGGGCAGATTGCCGTAGGATATGTGTTGATGAGGCGAGCCGAATTTAATCACAAGAATGTGTGTAGTGAAATGAAACGACCATATCAGTTTAGTTGGTATGGGTTAGTTAAACCACCTTCGGTTATCCGACAATACTATTTTGATATTGCTTATCGTGTATTACATAGGTTAGAGGTTGATTATAGTTATGGTGCAACAAACTTCCATGACACCACCATAAGTAAGCCAAAGTCATGGTATAGATTAGAACCCGTAGTCAAGTGGTCTAATCTTATTTTTTATAAACAAAAAGGAGAGAAGTATGCAAGTGCAGATTAAATTAACAGACGAACAAATAGATAATATACTCATAGACGGATTAAAAAAAGGATATGAAACTAACAAAACATTTCCCGATGAACCTAACCACTATGAGATTGACCAAGCGTTTAAAACATTACTTTCGTATTATATGGGGGATAAAAATTATGCTAAATACGCACATGATAGGGCTAAAGTTAATAAGACTTATAACGCCAAGCGTCTTACTGATGCTTATAATGGGCTGTAATGGTTGTGCTAGTGTTGCCACAAGTGTAGCTACACAAGCAGGCGTGCAGTATGCAGGCGAACAGTATTTAATAGCACAAAGTAAACCTGTGATAAAATGTAATGTTATTAACGTAATTAAAGGTAGTAAAGTGTGTCGAGTAAGTAAAACATATTTAATAAGGAGAGTATAAACATGGATACCATCGCATGGTTAATTGCGCTATACATAGCGTTAAGTGTAGGTGTAATGATTGATGATCACAAAAGTAAAGAACCACAAGAGCCACCAAAAGTAGAACAAACAAAATGAGTTTGCCTTTTACCTATGCAGTCGTTGATGATGACGGCGAAGTCTTACGCAAGTATAGATGGTCAGCTAAAGAGGCGAAGTGGCATAAGGAACAAGGGAGTAATGTCATCAAGCTAGAAGTAGTTAAAGAAGTTAAAGAAGTTAAAGAAAGTAAAGAAGTTAAAGAGGATTTATTTGCTCTAGTGGGTGAATGTTTGTTTTAATGTATACCAAGTTAGATGATTGGCGTCAAGCCCACAAAGTTAACGAAATACTACGGAGTAATCCGTCTATCACACAGAAAGAACTTTGTAAGAAAATCATAACAAATTGGCACAGGTTAAAATACCTAGAGCAACAAGGATACTTAACATTAAAAAGGAGAAACGCAAATGATGCAAAAACAAATACCCTTATTTGCAAATAACGCAAATTGGGAAACAATCAAAAAGAATAAATTCTTTACAGGGAATTATTCTCATTTTAATTCACCACGCACAGAGTTAGAAGCTATGCGTAATGCCATGACACGCACATGGAATTTAAACACAAGGGAGTATTTAAAATGAACTGCGTTAAATGTGGTGGTGATGTAGATATAAAGCGTTGGCAGATCGGCTATCATACTTGTTTAAGTTGTGGTGAGAAAGATGCACTCACATATAAGCATACTATCGTGCCAATGCCAAAGAGTAATTACATTGTGGTGACTGATTTAGAACTATTGAAAGGGCTTAATTTATCACATAAAAGCCGTTAAAAAATTTTAGACAATGACTTGACAATGTCAAGTAATCATGTTATAATATGTTTGTAGGAAATGAGAAAGTGTATTACCAACCATGCGACAAAAGTATAGATTTATACGCTTGTCGCTTTTTATATAAGGAGAGAGCATCATGTCAAAAAGAACAGAAACAATACAGGTAATAAGAAAAAAAATTAATAAGTTGTCGCAAGGTGATTTGGAAGAGCAATTTGAGCTATTCAAGAGCCTAAAAGCTCGCAATATGCATATTGAAATATACCAAGAGCTACTCGCACAAGAACTAAACCATCGTGAACAACATAAGGAGAGAGCATCATGAATCAAAACGAGCATTACACACATCAAGCCAAAACACTAGGCGAATTCTTTAAGCACTACGGAGTTCATAATGTAACACCTGTGCCTTCTAAATCAAATTACGACTTAGTCGTTCAAATCTTAAAAAAACAGGGAGAGCATCATGTCAAAGAACGCAATAAATAAACAAGAACAAGAAGTCCTTTACACGCAGTTAAATCTGCTTGGTGCAAGGGAAGTCGTTGTAGAGTTTAGTGGTGCAGGCGATAGTGGTCAGATTGATAGCGTGTATTACCTAGACAAGAACAATGAATCACAAGATATACCAAACGATATGATTGCATGGACAAAGCAAACATATGGCGAGCAAGAACCCACAACAAAACGCACATCACTTCAAGATGTCATTGAAGACTTATGTTATAGGGCATTAGATGGCACAGGGTTAGATTGGTCTAACAACGAAGGTGGTCAAGGGAATTTACGAATTGATCTAAGAGAGAGTCCTGTAAAAACTACATTACACGTTGGTATCAACGAGATGACAACGGAAGACCATGTGTTTGATTTAGATGAGGAGGAAGAATAATGAATACGCATTTTCATTCTAAAACATCTGTAAAGAAGTGGGGAGGTGTTGAAGCTGACTACCAACCTATCCATGATTGGTTTGATGCAACCAAAGAATGCTTTGCCGATGCAAGACATCGTGCTATCAGACACCATGCACAAGGTATATTTGAATGTGAAAGACAATTTGGATTATACATTGTGAATAGTGATGGGCGTGAAGTTCCTACACGCTTAATAGGTGAACAACATGTTAAAGAAGATTGTGGTGGTTGGATACCAACCATGCAAGATTGGCTTATGAACATGAAGTTCGTTAGTTGGATGAATAGAGGTTATGACATGAAGGAGGGAGAATAAAATGGGTTTCCATATCAACGTATATAATATGCCTCGCATTGAAACATATGACAATGCAAAAGAAATCTTTGCAAGTAAAACTGTTGTGCGTGGTGAGAACCAATCAGTTCGTAGATTAGGTGATCGATACGAGAAAGAGAAATGGTTGCGTCAAGAAATACAAGATGGTGTTGAAGTTTATATTGCAGGATATTACAACACAGACTTGGTTAGGTTTTATCCAACACACAAAGAGATAACGCTAGGTGGGTATCCATCAACAAGCACACAATATTTTGTAAATTGGATTGGAGGAATTCATCTAAGTGAATTTGAACACAAGCGTTATGTGCCTGCACCATTTACTCGTAGTCCATTAGTTAAAAATAGTCAAATTGTAAGTAGTATATATGGGTGGCTTTATATAAATGCAAATGATTGGTATAAGTTTAATTATGATAATAAGCCAATAGATGAAGACCAATTTGAAACACCTGTGAAGTATAGGTTTGATGCAAAACAAATGCGTGAGTTACGTTTGCCATATAAAAAGTTATTGAAGTATGCAGACACCATGTTGAAATTAACTAATGGTGAGGGTTTAGATAGAGACAAAGAGTTAGATGAGCAAACAGAAGAATATCGCATACATGAATATACAGAAAATCTGTTACGACTTTGTGCTGATGAAGATAAAACAAATTTAGCATATTACAATGTGTTAAGACAATGTCAGCATAGTGAGTGGCAAGGATACAATGGAAATGGTAGTGACTATAAGTATAGATGCAACATAGGTATATTTAAAAGGTATTTAGATAAGCAAATTAAGATAGAAAACCCACAAGTTTTAGTAGAAGTTGAACCCGCGACAAACGTATAACTTTATACACATGTCGCTTAACATAAGGAGAGAGTATCATGCAACAAGAAATTAGTTTGAAACAAGCAGAAGAGTTGATTGCAACAGTAGGTAAAGATGTCACAGTTCACCTCAAAGGTCAACCTGGCATCGGCAAGTCATCTATATTGAAGTCGTTGGCTAAACGATTTCCCAACCACACACCTGTGTATATTGATTGTGCAGACTTAGACTTAGGTGATCTTGCTATGCCTGCCATGAACCACACAACCAAGACAACTACATTCTATCCGAATGAACGCTTTGCCATACATGACAACAAGCCTGTCATTATTATGCTTGACGAGATTACGAAAGCTAGTGAACCTGTTAAGAATATGTTATTGCCTGTCATGTTAGAGCGCAGACTCGGTGCAGTTAAGTTTCACCCCGACTCGATTGTGTATTCAACAGGTAATCTAACAACAGATGGTGTAGGCGATACCATGAAAGCACATGTTAAGAACAGACTTACGGCAGTCGTTGTTCGTAATCCTAACGATGACGAGTGGATAAATTGGGCTATTAATAACAACATCGCACCAGAGGTTGTGGCTTGGGTTAAACAATTTCCCCATGCACTAGCGTGTTATACAGATGAAGCACAGA
>Ga0194115_10006609_pt1 | contig 11718 bp, 9 predicted proteins | sample TA2MahsurfametaG_3_FD_148656 | JGI IMG/M metagenome (GOLD analysis project Ga0194115, IMG submission 148656) | Freshwater microbial communities from Lake Tanganyika, Tanzania - TA2015002 Mahale S4 surface | ecosystem: Environmental > Aquatic > Freshwater > Lake | place: Tanzania: Lake Tanganyika... | reverse complement strand
GGTGTGAATAGATCGAATGCTTTTTTAAATTATTTGTGTCAACTTCCCATCGGCCTTAAGTCCAGGCCATTATAATCATTTCATGACTAAATTCAATGATATAAGAATCCCAAAAGGATCTGCCTCTCGAACAACTCCACCCCTACGTCCAGGTCTATGCCATCCTCTCGCCTCAATCTTCCGACTACTCTCTCCTCGGACACGGCTACCTCGTCCTCCTTGCAGATGATCAGCCCGGCTCCCAACCTGCACACTATCTCCAGGTCGTCAGGGAAAACGGATTGATACTTCTGCGATCAAGGCTGAGACCCTCGGTAGAATACGAGCGACAAAAGGATACGGTGGTAGCTTGGAGGGACGAAGAGCTACAGGACCAGCAGTAGTTAGCGATATCCTTTGAAGAGGAATTCTAAGCTGATTTTTTCTGGTATTTTTGTTGCGATCATAGGAGACTGATGTGTGACAAGTTAGGAACAGATCATCTGAACATCAATCCTCAGGCCTTGATCGAAATGCCCAACGAATCCAACCTGACCCTGATCCTAGACCAGCTCAAAATCTCCAAAGAGACACTCGAGTACCATCTGCTGCACTCCTGTGCCTTCCTCGAGGCTCTGCATCAAGCTTTTTAGCGCTGTTTGTCTAAAAATGACTAAGTGGGACTGAGAATAATACACAGCATAATGAAAATAATCAGTAAAGACATGGACCATAGGCTGGTTGAGGTAATCTTCGGAGATCCTTTTTTCGAGATGATTCTCTACCTGAACATGCTATTTTTAAGGCCAATCAGTATGAAATTTAACTATTTAGTCGCAGGGAAGTCGATGGATTTGAAGGTAGATTACCCAGAGATGTGGAAACAGTAATTCAGCCTAAATAACAGATTTTGCTTGCCTGAATTTCTCATCAAGAAAATAAAAATCGTACATAAGATACAGTTCTACAGATAAAATTTACTTGACGTTGGGAAAGAACCTTATCTAAACTACATCCTGATGCTAGTACCTAAATTCTTATCATAGACGCAGAGCCAGACTGCAAAGTCAGTGGTACGACTGCTGCTAGAACAAAATCTCCTTGAAATCATTGTTGGGTTCAAACAGCCTATTTCGTTCTCTTTGGCCCAGAAAGATTATGCGATGATCGGTTAGGACACTTCCGAGTCAGAGATATAGGTGCTTGCAGTCAAAAGACTCCATGAAGATAAACTAAGATTCCTGACAGAGGCACTTATATTGGTTGGCAGCTCTGATTAGCTCCAGCTCAAACAAAAAATGATCGATGGACTATACAAACCCAGCATCATGCAGTTCCTGACTGCCTGTCTCGATAGCAACGTCGTCCAGGTCGTAGGATTACTGCTCTGCATGGCTCGGGCAGACCCTGAAAAGCTTCTTCTATTCTTGAGAGAGGATTTAACTCAAAGTGAAGATGTAGGTTGTTAGAGCTTGACAGTAAAATTATCAAAAAAGTACTGCAGTTGCATTGAAACCTACGAAAACACCATCCTATAAATATTCAGTACTCTCCATCTCTCAATAAAAAACAAATAAAACCCTCACCCCATAATGATTACCTTTTATAGCTACATCCTTCACAATTTCAAAGACAGCAGGTCCATCCTGACCTTCTTATAAGAGGCTCTCAGTCACAACACAATCCATTCAAATTTAGTTGTGTCCTAGATGCTGACTCAGAATATTCTTGAAAAGATGATGCTTGGGCTTAACCTAGACAAGACAACTAGCGTCAAGGCTATCAAGATCATTAAACAGATAGTCTCTTTTAATAAATAAAAAGGTTCAATTTAAGATGATTTGCTAAAAAAGCTAAATCTTTCAGCTTTGAAAAGTAATTTTTTTAAAAATTGCCTGCAACTCTTATAAAAAAACATGAAAAGAAACAATCTAATCTCATCAATGATGTTGTAGGTGCTGCTCACTATCAAAAATAAAAAAATAGATATCTTCTTAGAATATATCCTTTAGAACAGATCGATCTTTCCATCTGCCAGTTGTCGAGTTATAGAGAAAAAAGGGGAAGATGATGGAGAATCATATAATGGTTATGAGTGTTTGCGAAAGAAAGTGAAATAATGTTGAGGAGGATCAAAAAGATGGCAAGATTGAAGGAGAAGCTACGAAGATCATCAGTAAGTTGGGTTCGTCAGGATGATTGGTGGTTTATGGATAAAGCTGAAAAAGAAGAAGAACTGAATTAAAAAACTTTGAAGAGATATTGAAGAAACAAAAATTGAAAAAATACTTGAAGATATATAAAGTGGATTAACAATTAGAGTATTGATATTGTTGACAAAAGATGAGAATTAACAATGATCTTTTGATAGCCCTGTTTATTGAAAATAATTCAAGACCTATAACACAGAAATATCTCAAAACATCATTTCTAGGATTCAGGACGATTCTCATTAATCTGATGATATAAGGATCTTTGATATTATTATTTATATTATTTAAAAAGATTTAAAATTGAAAGATGGATTCCGTAGGGGTAAGCTTTTCATCCTATCTAGAACGTTTTGCCACAGGTCATCAAAGAAGGCGCCAATGAAGAAAAAGGATAAATCGCCAGATTAGTAATACAAATATAACTCAGTCTTCCTTCGTAGGCGCAATTGCAGTCGCAGACCTAGTCAAAACCACACTAGGACCCAGAGGCATGGACAAAATACTCGTCCCCATTGCCGCAGGACCCAAAAACAAACACATCAACGTCACCAACGACGGAGCCACAATTCTCCGATCCATGCACGTCGACAACCCAGCTGCCAAGATCCTCATCGACATCTCAAAGACCCAGGACGAGGAAGTAGGAGACGGAACTACTACAGTCGCAGTGTTGGCTGGAGAGCTTCTGAGAGAAGGAGAGAAGCTGATCCACATGAAGCTGCATCCACAGACTATCATAAACGGTTGGAGGATGGCCAGAGATGCAGCCAGAAGCAAACTGGTATCAATTTCTCAAGATCACTCGTTGGACCAGGGAAGGTTCAAAGAAGATTTGATAAACATTGCGAAGACCACTCTGAGTTCGAAGCTGTTGACTCAGGACAAGCAACACTTTGCAGAGCTGGCTGTAGAAGCAGTGCTGAGACTAAATGGAGAGACCAACCTGAACTATATCCAGGTCATCAAGAAACTAGGAGGCTCGATCAAAGAGTCTTTCCTTTGCGATGGACTGATTCTCGAGAAAGAAATTTCGATCGGCTGCAAGAAGTCCCTGAAGAATTGTAAAGTGCTTGCCTCAAACACTCCCATGGACTACGACAAGATTAAGATATACGGAACTCGAGTGCGAGTAGAATCTCTGGAAAAGGTCGCAGAGGTGTCTTAGGCTGAAAAGCTGAAGATGAAATAAAAAGTAGAGAAAATCATAGCTTATCAACCCACAGTCTACATCAACAGGCAGCTAATCTATGACTATCCTGAACAGCTTCTCGTCGAAAAGGGGATCATGGTGATCGAACACGCAGATTTTGAAGGCATTGAAAGAATCTCAGCAGCTTTAGGAGCAGAAATCGTTTCAACTTTCGACAACCCCGAGCGATCTGAAGAAGTCTTGGGAACTTGCGAGTCGATCGAAGAGATCCTGATCGGAGAAGACAAAGTTATTAAGTTTTCAGGTTGCAAACGAAATTAAGCCTGCACCATAGTCCTCAGAGGCTCCAGTTCGCACATCTTAGAATAGGCTTAAAGGTCACTCCACGATGCCCTTTGCGTCTTGGTTCAGACCGTCAAAAACAAAAGGGTTATTTTCGGAGGAGGAAACTCAGAGATACATATGGCACTGGCTTGTGAGGCCTTGGCCAAAACTGTCAAGGGCAAAGAAGCTCTCGCAATCGAAGGGTATGCAAGGGCCTTGAGACAGCTGCCCATCATCATCGCTCAGAATGCAGGATTCGATGCCAACGAGCTGATCCACGACTTGGAGATCGAGCTGAAGGAAAGGAGTGACGCTGGCATTAACGTCGAGACTGGACTGGTTGACTCTATGGAGAAACTGGCGATCAGGGTATTTTTGTTTTGACTTAGGAATGTTTGCGTTCGAAGGAACAGGCGTTGGTGTCTGCCAGCGAGGCTGCATAGATGATAATGCGGGTGGACGATATTATAACCTGTGCTCCAAGGCCAAGAGAGAAACCTAGGATGCATTGAGTATCTTGATTTAATTATATTGTCGATAAGTATCTGCTGAAATATTTATTCTGAAAAATGTTCAAAACATAAATTAATCATCTTCTCTATATCATCAATTTAGTATTATGGATCGGCATAAAATTCTTAGAAGAAAACAGCAGATATGAATTGAATCAAGACTTCAATAATCATTTTTATTTTTCAACGCAATCTCAAATAAGATATCTCTCAGCAATCTATAATTTAAACAAACATGTATAATATCTATAACATTTAGTTTTCAATAATTCACTCATCACAAATCAAAACATCATCACATCATGTCATATATAAACAAAGGCTATTGCTTGATCAACAAAATTCAAGTACTCTTGATGCTTTTACTCGCAGTCCAATCCATCAAGTTCACTTTGATTGAGGGCAGTCCTAAAATGACATTGAGTTTTCAAACCAATGGAAAACACACTCTCTACGTGGTCTCCTCGGGTGCATAATAACATGGCGTAAGGGTTAAAATCACGAGCAACAACTAGACCATCTTCGATACGACTGGGCAGGACATCGACTTCAGCCATGACTTCGGACAGACCAAGATAACAGTTGATATTGAATCTACAAACGCACAAGAAAGAAACGTAAGTTTTGACTTCCATGCCGACAACGATCCTTTAGTCAACATAATCGACAAGAAAGACCTAAAGTTTGTGGAGATGAGTCTCTCGGAAGTGTATCAGGGACTGGAGACGGTGTCGAGAAACCAGCAATTTCATATAGAAAGAGACGAGTCACACAAGATAACTTTAGAGACATCTTAAAATCATATTAAATGGACGGGAATCGCCAAGATTGCATTTTTGTTGTTGTCTGCCCTGATCCAGCTCTGGATCATGAAAGGATTTTTTAAGGGAACTTAAAATCACCCTTACCAGCCTGTGGATAACATCTGATTTCATATAATTGTATTGATGATATAGATGATATTGATGATACTTAAAAACACACGATTGAATTTGTTTTAGTTAAATGAATTCGTTTTAGTTTAATGAATTTTTTAATAGATAGATTTTAATAGATAGATTTGGGACTATAAATAAATGGAATCAGTAGCCTCGGTTGTAGTTGAACTTCATCCTGAACAAATACCTGCTCTTTATCTGGGCAACATCATAAACTATGTACTAGTTGTACTACAAGGATGCCTAAATATCTAGAAACTTACATGCATGACTCCTGTAGAAACTGCCTACCCGCAAGGCACAAAAACATCGTCAACCAGCTTACCATCCTTGGGAGCAGTCCTACCACAGCCCTTCGTAGACATCTTGCCAGGAGGTAACAGGCTAGCGTAGTAATCAGCCTGCAACTTTTCGTTCATGCCACCTAGAGCCACCTCGCAAAGCAGCATGAGCCCAGTGTTGCTGTTCCTGTTCGTAAAGCAGTAGTTCGCAGATTTTGTGACCATGTCTGCAAAGTAGACGCCTTTGCCAAACATATAGCCAGTGACAGGAGCCTCAGGAGGAGCGATTCTCAATCCTTGGCTGAGAATACCCACGAAGTTAGTCAATCTGGAGCCGTGCCAAAGGAGCTGTTTGTTGTCGATATCCTTCCTGTACCTAAGACTCTCTTCTTCCTTGCTAATTTAAAATATATTTTAAACTTCGAGCCTGTAAGCCCTGTGGGTCTTGCCGTGGGTCAATTCGACATAGTCTTCAAGCATTTTGTAAGTCTCGCAGTCCTTGTCTAGAGGTTTGATATTGGTCTTCAGCTTCAAGTAGTTGGAGTCGAGTTCGTTTATGTCGCTTGCGATGTTGCCTTGGTCTAACATCTTTGTGAAAACCTGAATATCCTAGAGAGACTGCAGCATTTATAGTTTGATCTTGACTTTTTGTTCAGAGTCTAAAATATGGCTTTGCATCTTGGAAAATCCAAAATCGTGAGGGATTTCTGAGTAGAAGTCCCCAGACAGTTTGGCCAGGACCTAGTGCCTCTTTTTCCCTTTGACCTCGTCCATTAAGCCCTTAAGAGCCTCGTAGCCCTTCAAGATACTCGCCTTGGCCAGCTTCCCAAGAGGCATCTTCGTAGAATCATAGCCTATCTCTTTCATTTGGCTGTTCATCATCTTCATGTCGAAAATCAGTCTTATGAGTTCCTGCACTTACTTATCAAGGTTAGACTAAGCTTAAGGCTGAGGAATATTATCGACTTTTTCTTTCTTTGACTGTTTCTCTTTATTATCTTCCTTTTCGTCCTCATAATTCATCTCAACGACTCGGTAGCCTCCACTCAATTTGTCTTTCAGCTTGGAACTGTAGTTTCTGACCGCATCGTCTGCATCATCGTAAGGCACAGGAGACTGTTGGCCAGGCACTCCGACCCTGCCCCACCTTGTAAAGAAGATGAAACTCTTGGGATTAGACTCACTTTGTAGGACCTGGAGTATGTAAAACTTGTTGTTGTTCTGAGCGATGTTGGACTGGTTGAGAGTTGAGGCATAAACTACTCCGTTTGCCTAGTACACTTTGAAATCGTTCTTTTGATCATAAAATTAATCGACTGGTACTTTCCCCTTCACTGTTACTTTCTTCAGTTATTATGTCTTTGCAGCCTACTTGACTGATGTTTTAATCTCATGACTCGAGGTCCTCCGAACCAATTGTTTAGAATCATCCTTCAAAGCATCATTTATCTATGTCTTTCCCACAGGCTTATTCATATCTTTGACGGTGTTGTCTTGCTTGATTTTTTTACTAGATACTCCATCCTAGTTCAAAGGAGAATGAGCTCTGGTTCTCGTCCTTTTTGGGCCTGTCTGATCGTCTTAATCATTCTGTTTTGATATTTTTTAAGGAGCATTCGATCGGGGGAGTTTCTTAGGAGGCATGATACCGCTTTATATATTTGATTAGAATATATTATTGAACGATTAATGTAAGATCAAATATTTATTGGAAAAATCTTCAAAAAAAATCACCTATTATCTTCAAGACTTTTTATCAATAAACAGGTCAGGTAAGTAAATCCGAGAACCTTCTTCTTAAACACTTTTAATCAATATGATACTTTGTTATGAAATATGATTTTCATTATAAACTTTTTGATTTTCGTGTAAAGAAATATATAAAAATTCTTAGGACAAACTTTGGTGACCTGTTATATTTTGTTATGAATCATGATTTTCATTATAAACTTTTTGATTTTAGTGCAAAGTTTTAAATAAAAATTCTTAGGACAAACTATTACGACCGCTTAGAAATTCTTAGGACGAACTTTTACGACCGCTTATAAAAATTCTTAGAATTAGATGCTTAAGGCTAAGTATTATGTCATATATATGGTGATAAGTGAAAGTAATTTTGTGAAAAATTTTTTTTACTTCCCTATGGTAGCAAGGCACCTCAATCCGGACAAAACCCTTTTATCTCTATTTTTCATAATAAAAATTTTTATGTGTACTAAAGCATTTAATAGATAATTCTATGATCTATAATTTGCCGAGGTTTTTGTTGAGTTATCATTCTCCCTTCAAAAGTTATAGATGAAATGAAAAGTGATTATTTGTTTTGAAAATCTATTTATACTTTTTCTACGTTTAATTAATGTTATATATATAGGATTGTAGCGCTTAATTTAATACATCATTTGCATATATTTTTGTTGAATTCTTTTATTGAGTCAAATAAAATCTAGATCGGATTCAGGGCTCAACGTAGAAATCAAATAAGTTATGAGAAACAGAGGGCTTTGTCCATTTTTATTGGTCGAATAAAGTCGAAGCGAAAAGATATAAAATACAATAAAGATAAAAGCCTAGATAAAGATATAAATATTCAGCAATCGATGAAAATCGTATGTTTGTCTAAGCAAAAGTTTAAGCTGCTGCATCAAAAGGTGCAAGGTTACTCAGATCTCGTATCTTGTTCAATCGCAGGTGTGAATTCGTTTGGAGAAATGCAGATTTTGTCGATCCTGAATCAGCTAGAATAAAAAGATCTTGAACATGGCCTCAAAATGCATACTTGTTTCGTAATCAAATGCAAAATGTTCTTCGAGATTCTGTAGAATAAAATATCTCTTAAATTCATGGATAATCATTAATTCAACTACCAGTATGATTAATAAGAATAAAATTGGTAAGAACAAGAAGAAGAGGCTCCTAGTTAGTAGTTTTAATCGAACAAACATTTGATTGAGGAGCAAAATATGTTGTACGAATCCATGCTTTATGACTACGCCAAAAAACAAGATTAGGAGACCAAAAAGGAGCAGGAAGCTATTAAAAATATGTCGAAGATCAAAGAAACGATCAGGTCATAGCCTGAGAGGTCCTCCTCGACCTATACTCTTCTGTTCAGATTGCCTAATGGATAGACGAAAGAAAGAAATTTCTTGAAGACAGATACTGTAGAATATCTAAGGGCCTGGGTCATGGCCCAAGACGATATATAGTTTGAAAATGAAAGTGCCAAGGACTTAAGTTTATACTATGACTATCCACCAAAAATAATCCTATTATAAATGGCTAATTCAAAATAAATACTAATAAAACACTAAATCTTCAATAAAAAGCTAGTTTTAACAAAGTCTGCGGAACTAATTTTAACAATTTAAGCTTTACGGATCATCTTGATAAAAAGGGAGTTTTTATTTGAACCAGAGATGTTGATTGTCTGTTGAATTTTAAGCACTTAGTTTATAATTTTGCGATTATAGTATTTGTAAGCTCCATTCAATTTATTATAATTCTCAATACTTTAATTTTGATTTTATAAATAATACTTTTTTGGAGACAAGGGATGCAAGTACATCCCAAGAGTCCAGCTCCCCGAATTGATGGACATACAACTACGTAAATTAATAATTTAAAATAGAGCGAAACCAAATTTCATCTATTGGAGTCAGCCATCTGTCCAAGGCTTTCTGGAAAAAACTAAATAAGATAGTCTTAGGTATTTAATTATGTAATTAAGATGAGAATAAGATAGGATTCGATAGCGTCCAAATCATGACGAAGTCCAAATGGATGAAAGACTGCCGTAAACATGAATATAACAGTTTATAAGTTTTTGTATGTCATACATAACTGTTTGTGGATGAGTTTTATCGAATGACTCTTCATCCTATGAATATAATAACTCTTCATAATAATTTTGTTAGTAATTTATATTGTAAGACTAGGGGAGACTAAGGTTGAACAATGCTACAAAGCTAAACTCCAATCTTTATTGGAACAAGACAAAAATATGCTAATTGTTGATGAATCAACATTTTCATAGACGAGTTTGGGAATTTGAATACCTTGAAATACTTGCAAAAGTATTCAGGTTGAATTCCGTCTATGAAACTATTGATATTACATCAATTGGCAATATTTTGTTTTGTAACTCAATATAACCAAATGACAAGTAAAATTTCAAGGTAATTTAGACACGTAATTCATTATAATTCATTAGTTTTGGAGCAAGGGAAGGTCAGGAAGTTGGAGTAATGATTAAGGAGTCAACAAAGAAGAAAGAACATTCGAAAATTGAAATGTAGGAAATACGGAACATAAATGATTGTTAAATATTCTTATAAAATTCTTTTATTATTTGATGTATATGTTAAATTTTGACAGTAAGCTTATAATATTTTGCTAAAATGAGGTTAGAGTATACATATCATAATCGATTGGTATTTAGCTGCTTTGAAATTGGATAAATTGATCTTTTTTTGTTTTTACAAATTTTTTATAACCTTCATCAATTTCGCGTTCTTCCTTTCATATTCTTGTTCCTTTATTAGGGCGATATTGAGCGGAGTGAAAATCATGGTACTTTCTTTATTATCTTCTTTCTACACATTTGCCTGTGATGAATTACTAAATAATATTCATTCGTACTTCAATATGCTAATACTCAATTTGAGATCAGTTTATTAAGGCTATCTATCACAGACATCATTTTCATAATTCTTGACATGGAATAAACCTTTTTGAAGATTTTTATTATCATTATTGTGGATGGGTTTCAAAGACATCTTCGGCAATAAATTTTAGGGTCTGCCTTTTTAGAAATTTTATTTGTGGCTAAAGTGATGGCATAGATGGAAGGATTATGATTAGTCTCTGGAGAAGACTGCCATCATATTGTATTTTTTCATTTATGGAATAGTATATTTATGGAATGAATGAAATAAAATATTCTAACAAAATGTTTTATATAATGTGAATCAAACACAAACTTATCCAAATCATTTAATCAGCCTTCAAATATCTGTTGCTTCTATATGAGATTGCATTATTTGAGCGTATTTCAATTCCCATTCTTAGTTGATCTTTACCATCGTCTCGTATAACACTCCTCGGGCAATAATTCTTGATGGTCAATTTAATACTCAATATTCTTCAGCTAAATATTGAACTGCTTGAACCTTTAACTATTTTCTAAGATTTTTTGTTACAACACTTTTATCGACTCATCATAGATCTTTAACTATGATTAAATCTGACAAAGCTACTGATTTATCCTATAAAGCAATTACTTTTCTTTTTATAGCTAACGTTCAAGAGTGGCAACTTCTTTTTGGGAATTCTGAATGTTTGTTACGGCTAGTTTCTTTGAGCCTATTGAAAATTGAATTGTTCAATTTATGATTCGATTTTGAGGTTTAATTCTCGATGAATGTAGTGAAAGGCTTTGAATCCTCATTCACATAGGAGTGTAAGAACAGAATATTCTTTTAGGCGTTCTTGAAAGAGTCATCTTCTTGTTCTATGATTATATTTTTTGGTAGGTATTAAAATTTGTAGGTTTTTACTGAAATTCTTGAGAAAGTTCTGCATAATTTTTGAAATATTCTTTGAGTTACATCACAGGACAAGTTTTTTTCATTCTGTAGCTTTCAAGAGCCGTAAAAACATTGAATATTACAGTTTTTCTAGAATTCAAATGCTTTTTATATCTTTCTAGATGTTGTGTGAAGAAATCATATGTGCCTCCAATACTTTAAATTTAGGCATTTTTAATGATTCAAGACTTTTAAACTTATTATATGATCGAAGGAATCTATTTTTTTCAGGCTACTCATGATTATCATCACCATTCTAAGCCAAATTATCTGAATTATCTTATTACTATTGAGCTGAGCCCTTCTGAAAAATTTATTATTCATGATCGGATTTCAATCTAATATTTGAGTCTTCTTCAGTGATATGATTTTCATGAAGGGCTTTGCCTTTTTAATTTTAATATTAGCTTATTTGTTGGGATGATGATTTTTAGCTGCTATTAGATGGTGAAATAGTAACATAATCTTTTTCTTTTTCTTTTTCTTTTTGGTGGATTATCGTCTAATTTGATTCTTCAGTCTGAGGACTTTAATTCTCCTTTTAAGGACTGCTTTAGTTCTGATCGTTTTAGTTATCCATTTAAGTTTTTTGAAAGGAAATTCAAATATTAATATACAAACATCAAATTTCAATAAAGTATCAAACAAAAACACTCTATTAAACACTACTAAAAATCAAACTTCTATTATCATTCACTTTTTCTTCATCAAAATCGCATTTTTCTTACGAATC
>Ga0194115_10006608_pt1 | contig 11719 bp, 6 predicted proteins | sample TA2MahsurfametaG_3_FD_148656 | JGI IMG/M metagenome (GOLD analysis project Ga0194115, IMG submission 148656) | Freshwater microbial communities from Lake Tanganyika, Tanzania - TA2015002 Mahale S4 surface | ecosystem: Environmental > Aquatic > Freshwater > Lake | place: Tanzania: Lake Tanganyika... | reverse complement strand
CCCCCCCTTCTTTCCTCGGGTGTTTTCGGGGGTCCGAAATTTGGCACTTTTTGGGGTCCATAATGTCCATTACTTTTATTAATAGTAATTAATAAAATATGTTTTCACCTATTATACATATAAACTTATTAAATAAAAATATGCACTAAGTTTAATAATAGAATAATAAATTATGCATTTATAAAGAATAGATTTAGTTGTTACGGCTATAAAATATATGTGGAAAAAAAATTTATTAATAAAAATAAAATAAAAATTAATACTTAAAAATTTGAGTATAGTTACTAACTACAAGGAAAAAGTGCCAGCCGTTGCGGTAATACTTTTGTTTTCTTATATTATAAGCATAAAACAAACATAAATAAATCTATTTGAATACTATTTAGTGTAAAATATTATTTATCAAATTATTTTTATAAAAATAGTTAATACTGTAAAAATAAAACCATAATTTAATTAATTATTTATTTAAAAATATTTATATTTATACAATTAAATTACAGAAATAAATTAAACAAATTTGTATATATGATAAAGTTTATATGTTATAATAAATATATCAATACTACAATTTTTATAATTAATAAATAAACAAAAATCTACATAAAATACATAACTAAAACAGGCATTGTTGCCCACCAATTAATGTAATTAATAACGTGTAGTTATTATATAATATATAAATACTATATTTACCTAGCAAACTCACAGAACAAAAACACAAAAACTCCCTCTTCAAATTCTTTACCCTCATCCCCTCGAAAAGAGTCAAATTCCACCCCCAAATCCTACGTCCTTTCCCCAACCAAATCATTTAAACTAACACGAAACTCCTCACAAAACCGGCCCCCTCCCAAACCCCTACGGTTCAAATTCCCTTTCTTCTCTCCCTCCCCTCTCTAAACTCCAAATTACCTTACAAACCTAAAACAGACCCCCCCAATCTAATAACCCAAACTCATCATTTTCCCCCCCAAAGCACCCCTTTATATAACTAATAAAATTGAATATATTGATTGATTATCTAGACTACATAAAAATTGTTATATATATATTGAATTAAACAGACTGAATGTATTTACAGATTTACATATAAACATATAAATCAATTGAATATTTATTTTATTTATAGTACAACAAACTTAAATGGATTTTTTATTTGCCTAAATTTAATCAGAGTGTCCCTCATAAGTATTAAAACTAGCTACATCTTTTTATTAGATATTATAGAATATTTAATAACTGTACAAGTATATACATATATAAAGTTTAAAATTGGTTGGGGACGACGGACCGCAGCTACCCTTCGCATTTTGCTTATCATTTTGGCTGGAAAGAGGAAAGATGGGGTTGATGGGGAGCATCGTGGTACAGAAAAGTTATGTGAGTACAAAAGTGTAGACCAATGTTTACTCTATTTATTTGATCTAGAATGATAGAGGTTTGGTTATAGAACAAGCTGTTTTTTGGTAATAAAGCGGTAGTGTTTTATTCTTGGTTTAGCCATTTTGCTGAGAATTTTCTTTTTCGTTTTAAACCTATTTTTGTTTTATATAGAAGGGTTTGATGCAGAGAAGAGTTTTGTGGACGCTCAAGCGATCATTTTGTAGTGTTAGCGGATAATATTTGGTGAAGAAGGGGGCACGTAGCTTTTAATTTGTGATAAGAGTTTGTTTATTTGTAGAGAGTTTTGTTGTATGAGGGGGTGGGTTTAAAGACATTTGGTTAATGTTGATGAGTTTAACGGTTGTTCGACGCGTTTTGTGAGGCTTTGGTTATTTGTTTTGATGAGATTTGAGCTCAGTTTTGAGGGTGACGGTTGGTTTTGAGTTTGGTTTGTTTAGTCGGGGCCACGTTAGTTGTGTAATTATTGAGGGGGGAGCTAAGACTTCGTGGCCTTTGGTTGAGGCGAGAGGAATTTCCTCAGAGGGGGTTTTGATTTTAAACAATTGTGTTAATTATGTTTATTGATTTGTTTCTCTCTACTTTTCTTAAGATTTTGTATTGTTTGATTAAAAAGTTATTAGAGTTTAAGTCTTTTACAGTGGGGAATCCTAGAGTTTGATATGAATTTCACCCCTATAAGGGTGAAGGGGTTTAGATAATCCTTTTGATATTTCTTACTTTGAACGACGGTCCTTTGAGCTTTTTAGATGATGAATTTTGACTGCGTTGGGTTGACAGATTTAGGTCCAGGGAATTTTAGTAAGGTGCTATTTAGACTTCTTGTATATTTATTTTCTTACATATTAGCTTACTGATATACACACAATTAAAAAACAACACATCCACATATTAAACCCCAAATACCCAATTCTCCCCCCAATAAACGACTCCCCCCAATCTTCCCCCTCCCACCTGCCTCCATCACCTCACCCATTTTAATTTTAATACCATAATGTTCGGGATTTATAGTATATTTAGACTGTAGCCGTGTATTTGAACTCTTATGTATACGGTGTTATGACTTTATATTATGGTGATTTGACATCGATCTATTAATATATGATTTCACATTTGATTTTATTACATGCATTACATTTATACTTATATTTATAATAAATTTTTTCATAAGACTATTTTTTAGCTTTATATTTAACGTAATATTTATTAACCAAGTGACAATACTAAATACGTACAGTGTTATCAATACAAGTATACTAATATCTATGATACTACTATATAACTTCATAAATATAATTTTTTCGCTAGGTATACTTTACCTATTATTTTACATAGAACTTTACACTTGAATTTCTAACTATGTATATACAGATATAAACTCAATATCAAACTTTAACTCCAATATATTTAGTTACATAAATAGCTTTTCTATGAATTTATGCAACTATGTATACATATTATTTTATTTTATTCTCGTATTTATAACAGCATTCTTATTTTTCATAATTAAATGCTTTTTTTCTATAATATACGACAACTTATTTTATAATTTTGATAACTTTTTAAGTATAACAAATATAGACACAAATAATCTGTACCCTATTAGTATATACATGTTAAATAACAAACATATATGAAATATAAGTAAAAGTATTTTTTACTATTTAAATTACTTAAATATAAATTGTCTGTGTGTATTCAATATAATAAACATTTACTTTAATATATTTAAGTTAACACTGAATCATAGAAATATAATTATTAAAACAATATTTTGATTTTACACAAGTTATACAAAATATTGTATACATAACTTGAGCACTGCCATATTAATATACAAAAACATCTATATAGATATATTTTTTGTATTTTCATTTTCTACTATTATATTTGTTTCATCCTTTTTCTCTATTTTTGTAAAAGATTACTTATTTATAAGTACATACGCAGATTTTACAAATAATATATTTTTTTACGATATAGTAAACTACATAATTTACAATTACACAAAGAATAATAATAATATAATACACGCTACTTACCTGCAAAACTAAATAAATATGTTTAAACTTCTAATAATAGTAGTTATATACACATATATTATGCTTATACTTATTTTAATAAACCTATACTTTAGTATTCATATAAACATAAATATAATATATATATACATATACCTAAACATAAACTACATAAATATGTGGTTTATTTTTTTTATGGCATGTATACTATTTATACTAGTGTTTATGCTTTCTAAAAAAATTATATCATTTTATAAATTCAAATTTATAATATTAATATATGCGGTAATATACATCTGCACTACACTAATTATAGTACTAGACGACTTTATATGCTTTATAATATGCTTTGAAAGTCTATTTTTTCCAATATGCTTTGTCAGTTTATTATTTAACTTTAATAATAGATTTATATTTGCTATTTACTATTTAATTATATTCAGTTCAACAAGTTCTATACTAGCTATTATAGTCACAATAATAATTTTGTTCCATTTTAATATAACGACGCTAACTTATTTTACCGAAATACTATTTTTTGACAGTTTATACCTATTAATTTATATATGAATACTAATGGTAATTATATTCGGTATAAAGTATCCGGTATGGCCACTACACACCTGACTTCCAGAGTTACACGTAGAAGTTAATACCGAAATGAGCGTTATGTTAGCAAGCATAGTGTTAAAAATGGGATTCTTTGGCATATTCAAATTTGTATTTTTATTATTCAACAATGTATCAATATGGTTTATTGGAATGATAGATATAATAATTATAACAGGGTTACTAATAATAACATTACATATAAACTTCTTGCACGACTACAAAAAAATAATAGCGTACTGATCAATAATTCATACAGGCACAGGATTAATACTATTGTGACATAACGACGCCATATTTATAACAGTTTTATATCTATGCAATTTAGGACACATAATAAGTTCCGGTCTTATGTTTATAACTATAGGATACATGTACGATAACTTTGGACTGAGAATATTTTTAATTCTGATATCATTCTTTGGTATGAGTATATGATCTATTGTATACTTATCCGTATTCCTGTTTAACATAGATTTCCCATTTATGCTACTATTTTACATAGATTTATTTGTATTATACGGATTGATGAGCGTATCTTATATCTATCTATATATATTTGCTGTGATAGCATTTAATGTATTTATATCATCTCTGTATATATATGTGTGTTTGATATACTATTCTTTTATATGACTAGATAAGTATTTTAGAATAGATATAGTATTAAACGACATAATTTCTATATTACTTACATTTATATTTTCATTATTATTATTTCACATACTGTATATATTAACATAAACACAACAAATAAAACCATCAAAATATAAACAAACTGATACCCCCTCCCGTAAAGGAAATTAACAAACAAAACCCCTTGCTTAAAAGAAAAATAAAACCTCCCCTTCCCAAACCCCTCAACAAAAACCCCCTACCAAAACTAAACTGGGTTAAAAGAACCTAAATCCCGTGCGTCCGGCATCAAAAAAGAACCTCTACACTCGATTAAAAACATTGGAGCTACAAAAGAATCTCCCCCAACTAAAAAGACTAATAAACAAAAATAATCAAATCCCCCCCTCTCTCCCTTCAATTGTCTCCCAACTGAACTCCTCTCCCTCCCTCTCCAACTCCACCCTTTTGGAATACCCACCCACATTCACTCTCTCCCCCCCACGGAAAGGCTTCCCCCTTATATATAAATAAGTGTAAATAGTAGGTTAAATAGGTTAAATATATGTAATTTTGCTATATAAGAGCTATAATTTAACAAATATGATTTAGAATACTGCAAACAATGACATCACAAAACCCACAAAAGAGCTGCCCCCCGGAAAGAGGTATCCCCAACCACCTTCCCCCCTCTTGTCACACAACACACCACGTCCCGTTCCCGCTGGGTCGACGAAGTGTTCGCCACTCGACCAAACGACACCTTTTACAAGATATTACAAATAAATAAATTTCTATAATATATTCAATAAAGATACAAACCAATTTATAAAATGGAACAGTAAACCTATAAGTAAAAACTAAACTATTGCCAACAACTCTACAAAAACAGTAACTTCTTCCCTTGGGAGACCCACCCCCCCCCTCTCTCTCCCCTCTCTCTCTTTCTCTCCTTCCCTCCCCCTCTCGTGCCTACTCTTCCGCCTCTCTTTTTTCTCCCCTATTTGCCCCCACCTCCCCCGTCTCCGTTTCTGTGGTTTTTAGTTTTTACAATGTGCCCCTGGTAAGAAGCCTCCGCTAAAGTACGATGGAAACTACGTTAAGCCCCCACCGAACTGCATACGCCCTCCAAAAAAGCACTGTATTTAGAATTACACGGGGTACTACTAAACTTTTATGTACCTCACTGATTTAAATATATAGACTATTCTGGGTAAAGTTTAAACGAAGATAACTACAATTGGCATAAAACCATGTAATACCCCGCATAGTTCGCTACATTGTCCGTAAATAGTACAAGGTATACTAGAATACAAAATAACCTCATTACATCTACCGGGTACGCAATCTACTTTTATTCCTAAACTAGCTAAGGTAAATGAATGTATAACGTCAATAGACGTCAATCATAATTTGTATATCACTAAACTGAGTAAAGTTAAAACATTATTACACTGTAATATACGCATATCACCAATCAAATAATCGCTTTCAATAAGTAGATTGCTAAAAATGGTATAATTATTAAATATGTAGTAAACTCAATACCATTGAAAACCAACACATTTGCATAGATCGAAGCATACCATATTTAATGCACTAAAATATAAAAGAATAGATAATCTGGCAAGCAATGCTATAATAAATAAACTACCTAAAGAAAATCAGTATAAATCGACGTATTTTGAAGATATAAAGTCAAACGATAAATAAACATTTTTTATCTTTACTGTTAAAAACATAATAGCAAACAAAAATATTAGAATTCACATACAAATAAACAGACAGAAAGTAAATAACACAATAAAAGAATCTAATACAAATAACATTCAAAAACATAAAATATACACTTTACTGTTTAATTAAAGAAAGTAAAGCTTATCTTGTTGTTAATTTAAGTAATTATGTAGAGCGATTACTTACAAAAATATGCACAAGACTTTAACAAACAAAACGTAAAAGGCATTAAACATAGTTACTACGTATAAGTAGTTTACGATTAATACGTAGGTTTGTGTCAATTTAACGCGAATTAAAATGCATCTCGGTATTAAAAAGACGACAAATACTATAAATAAAGTTTTGATAGACAAATAGCAGCCCCCGATCAATAAACCTGCTATTAATATGCTATTAAATATAATGTGACTAATCTCTAGTAAAGAATACAAGACAAAAAATATGCCAGAAAATTCTGTTACAATCCCTGCAACCAACTCACTTTCGCACTCCAAGTAATCAAAGGGAAGGCGTAAGGTATCTATAAGAATATTTATGACGAAAATAACGCAAATAAACTGCCCCAAATAATAAAAATTTTCTAGAATTAATTGAGAAATTACTAAATCTTTTATGGAAAAAAAGCTATAGTAATCGGTCATATTAAATATAATGTAGGCTACAATAATGCAAGATTCATTTAGTAAGCTTAAAAACAAACTTCTAAATGCTGCTAGATATACATAAGTACTAGAAAAAAGGAAAAAACCCATTACGAATATACTTATTATATTACACAACGTATGAACAAATAGAATTATAAAAATATTATAACTTATATCTATTAGTAGTATGAAACCATTTAAAGGTATCAAGAATCACACTAAATACATTGTTACAACTATTATATATATTTGAAATAGAACGTAAATGTAATCCACATTAATTATTATAATTACGTTTTTTAATAGTAATTTAATGCCATCTGTAATTGGAGTAAGAACACCAAATAAAAACAAACCGGGACCAATTCTCAACTGGAATAGAGCCATGACTTTTCTTTCACATAAGCTAAACATACCAGATATAATAGCTAAAATTAAAACATGGAGTAATATGACAAAAACTATATCAATAAATAACAATTTGGTAAAACAAATACAAAATATTACATTTATACATAAAATTTAATACTAAAATAATTACATTAAAACTATCCCCCAATTCAAAACAAAATCAATTATACCAAAACCAAACAAACAAAACCCCTTCCTATAATACCCCCCCCTTCTTCTCCCCCAAATCTAAACTAAAACGAGTAAAACCCTAAATAAATTTCTTCCCCTCCCCCCTCCTGAGTTTAAACTTTCCCCTCAACTCTTCAACCACTCAACAAATAAACTTCCAACAACCTTATTTATTTAACACCTGTATTTGTTAAGAACTTGAAGTAAAAAAGGCTTGATTCTTGAGTGGGTAATTTGATTTATTTGAGCTGGCGAGACTTTTGAAGATTGGGGGGTTTTACAAGGAGGATTTTAGGGGGCGTGACGGGGGCAAGGATTTTGATTGTGGACCGTTCTAGATTTCTTATTCTTAGTATTTCTTTTGTTCTTTTAGGTCTTAATGTTTTTTCTTTTTTCTTAATTTATTTGTGGGAGAAGTTATTATTGGTTTCTTTGTGGATATCTTTTTCTGGGGGAACAGGCGGGATGGTTCTTTTTCTTTATTTGTATTTCTTTCTTTTATTTTTGTTAGCAGATTTGGAAACCTTGGAGAATTTTAGGTTTCGATTTTCTCATTTACTTTTCTTTTCGGGGGGTTTTGGGGGTTTGTTTTAAGTTGTTGAGCGGGATTTTATTTTATATTTATATGATTATACATAGAATTTTGTTGGCAGGACCCCTTTTTGAGTTGGGTTTCTAGGTTTCTTTTATAAGAGCCGAGGGGACTTTCGTGAGGAACGGATTGGTTATTTTATAGGGCGTGTTATTTTTTGTTTTGTTTTTGGTGGAGGGAGTTATTTGGAGGCAGAAGAATTTTCAGAGAGATTTTTGTTTTGTATTTAATTATTTTCTTTTATTTTTGTTTTCTTTTTCTTGTTTTTATTTTATTTAGTAGTCCTAGTAAGAGGGAAATTAGGTTCCTTTTTAATTCCTTTCTTTTGTTATTATTTTAAGGGGTTGTTTTGTTTTTATTTAGTTTTATTTTTGTTTTGTTTATTGAGAAAGCTTGGTATTTTATGAGGGAAGGGGGTTTTATTTTTTGTTTTCATTTTTGTTTTAAGGACGGGTAACACCCTTTAAGTTTGTTTTGTTTTATGAGTTTCAAATGATGGATGACCAATTTTCGAGTTATATTTTTATTTTTGTTTTTTGTTATTTTTAGTTTATTTTTGTTTGGTGCTTTAGTTATTTTTGTAAAACTATTTTTACGTAATTAAAGAATAAAGGGAGGGGGATTCGGGTCTCCATTTAATTTGGTGAGGGGAATTTGCTCAATGGGGGTTGGAGATGGTTAGCGAGATTAACTTTTTGGGGGGGAGGTTTTGAATTTTAGATTTATTATTTTTGTTTTGTAATTCTTCATTTCACAGGAAAGCGCCTTTAAGCTCCTTAGGTGGAGCGTTTTATTTGTTTCCTTTATTATTTATTAGGCCCAAAGGTTTGTTATTCTTTTTCTTTCTTTGAATTTGTTTTTGTTTCCTTCTTTTATTTTCTGTTTTTTGTTTTTTGTTTATTAAGGAGGGGGGAGGGAAGTTAGTTTATTTATGATGGAAGGTGAGTTGGTGGGGAACCCAACTTCCCTTTCCGGGGTTGAGAGTCGGAGCTTCAGAGGGCCTATTTTACAAGTGGAGAGATTTGCTATAATTTCTTTGATTAGTGTTGGATTTCCTGTTGTTAGCTTCGTATCGAATTTTGAGATAGAGGGGAGGATTTAGGGCTCTAGGGGAAAACCCTGGAGCTTTTTCTTTGTTTTGGGACCAGGGGTACTTTCGATTTTTATTAATATTTTTCTTTTAGAGATTTGGGGGGGGGATTTTGAGTTCATGTCTTTTAGGAGGATCACTTTCTTTTCTTTTCTTGAGTTGAGATATTTGCTTTTCTTTCTTGGGGACATTTAAGTTTATTTGATTTTAGGCTGAGGAGAGGCCTTTAGAATTCATGGGAATTGAGTTGGGGGGCCCATCCAAGGAGGAGGAGGAACGAGGTTAGAATCAGTTTTAAGGATTCCCACTTTGGATTTTATTTTGAATATAGTTTGTTAAGTTTTGTTTTGTATATTTATAAATTTAGGAGGTTGTTGGGGAGGGGGGACGGGGAGTCTTCTTTTAATGGGGGATTAGAGCAGAACTTAAGGGCCTTCATTTTCATTTTTAGATTTTATCTTTGGGGTTCCGAGTGGGAGGAATGCCGGATTCCATTTATTTTGATTTATGTGGTGGGGGTTAGTGGGTCTTTTAGAGCCTTTTTCCTTCCTATTTTTCATTTGAGGAAAGCTCTTCTTTCTTTCTTTCGTTTTTACTTGCTAACTTTATTTGTTTATATTTTTCTTTTTCCTTCTTTTGGTATTTTGGAGGTGTTTTGGATTGGGAGGGATTGGAGGGGGAAGGGGGGAGTGGGGTTTAATGGTATTTTTTCTTTTCTTTCATGTTTAACCGGGGGAGAGGCTTTTAAGGGGGGGTAAGGTTTAGGAGGGGTTTTGTTTTACTTTGATTTATTTGTTTTGTGCTTTGTTATTTTGGTTGATGTGTAGAAACAGTTTTTATTTATTTTATTATTGACAATTAGCTTATAATTTAAATAGACTAAATTAACGAAGAGAAACATTCATAAACAGGATAATAAACTTTAGACATTTTATTTTTATTATGCAATAATAAAATGAAGGTATAAGTATAAGTAGTAACAGAAGTGTTCCATAGGATACATAAATTAAGTAAACTTACAGAACTTTAGCATTAACAGGGCACGTAAAAATCTAATAAATAATAACTACAAGTAATCTCGTGTAAAGTTGGTAGTTTGGTGGGGGGAGTAAGGGAGGGGGGGGTTTGTTGGAGGGATTTTGGAGGAGTTTTTGTAGAGATATTTTTGATTTTTAGAGGTGGATGGGGGTGAATTGGGGGGAAATAGAGAGTTGGAAGATTTTGGGATTAATTTATTTATTCGGGTAGGTTAGGGGGGAGTAGAGATTCTTTTTGAGTCGGAGTTTTATTGTTGTTTTTTGTTGGCGGTTCAGTAGCGGTTTTTGTTTAATTAGGAAGGGGGGAAAGGGAGGGGCAGGGGAAGAGGTTTGATGAGAGATGGGTAAAGGGAGAGAAGCATTTCTGTTTCAAGGAGGGTAGTCCAGAGCCAGGAATTTGGTCCCCACTCCTTTCGACTTGCCTTAACAGCCGTTCCTTTTTATTTCTTTACGAATTTTGTTGGAGGGGAAAGATTTGGGGGTAACAAGAAATTTTCTAGGGTTGAGGGGTTTTTTATAGGGCTATTTAACGGGGCTATTGATTTTCTTTTAGATAAGTTAAGGTTGTGGATTAGAGATTGAGTTTGTTTAATTTTGATCTAATTTGATTAAATTTGTTTGGGGTTTAATTTCTTAATTCTATTTGTTACATTTTAGATACGAGAGAGGGCCGTTTATTTGTTTTTGATATTAAGGTGCCAAGAGGGATTAGGTAAAGAGGGGGGGTACCGCTGTTAGGAGGGTTGAATTGGGAAGGGGGGGGGCTTTTCTGATTGTTTATGTTTGTTATTGGGGGAGGTTTTTTGGTAAGGAGGAGGGGGATTTAAGAGAGGTTGGGATTTAAGTTTGGGCTCTTTATTTGGGTGGGAAGTTTGTTTTATTTCTTTCGGGGAGTTTTAAGTTTGTTTTATGATTAGGTAGTTTTGAGAGGGTTTTATGGGGGGGAGGTAGGGTTTTGGGTTTAATTTTGTTACTTTGTTTTGTTTTTACGTTGTTACTATAGCTATTAATTATTTATTAAATAATAAAAAGGGGGGGAGTTGGCTTTAAATTGTTTTGTTTTTGTTTTAAGGGTGGAGTTTTTGGTGTTTGTTGTTGGGGGAGGGGTTTAATAGGATTAGGGACAAGAGGACGGGAGGGGGTAGGGTTTATAAGGGGGAGGAGGTTTGAGTTGGGGTTAAGGAGTGTATTTCAGTTAGGATGGTGGGACTGTACTTTTGATTATTTTGTTTTTGTTTTGTATATTTTTGTTTGTAGTATAGATTACCCTTCCACAATGTTAACTAGATTTTAATAAATAAACAAAAATCACCCTTTTTTCATAAGCGAAAAGCCCTTGCTTAGGGGACCCAGACCCCCACCTTCTCTCCGTCCCCCCCCCTCCC
>Ga0194115_10006605_pt1 | contig 11720 bp, 5 predicted proteins | sample TA2MahsurfametaG_3_FD_148656 | JGI IMG/M metagenome (GOLD analysis project Ga0194115, IMG submission 148656) | Freshwater microbial communities from Lake Tanganyika, Tanzania - TA2015002 Mahale S4 surface | ecosystem: Environmental > Aquatic > Freshwater > Lake | place: Tanzania: Lake Tanganyika... | reverse complement strand
CCTTCTTGATGGATCCCCGCTACATGAAGATCCGGGAACTCGATCTTTCCCAGAACAGGATTGATTTTAGAGGTGCCTTGGCGATAGCCACGGTACTGGAGACGAACCGCATATTGGAACGTCTAAAGCTTTCCTACAACAACATTGGACGAGAAGGTGCTACGGCGATTGCCAGGGTACTGGAAACCAACCAAACACTAAAGAGCCTAGACATCAGCAACACCCGTATTGGACGTGAAGGTGCCGCGGAGATAGTCAAAGCACTGGTATTGAATCAGACATTGCAATACCTTGATCTTTCTGGTAACGAGATCGGACGGGAAGCCGCTGCGACGATTGCCAAAGCACTGGCAACAAACCTGCCATTGCAACGACTAGACCTTAACTCCAACGACATTGGAAGGGAAGGTGCTGCGACGATCGCAAAAGCCCTGGAAACAAACCGAACATTGCAACACCTGGATCTTTGCTCCAGCAACCTTGGACCCGAAGGTGCTGCGGCAATTGCCATGGCATTGAAGACTACCCAGACGCTGGAACACCTAGAACTTTTTGGCAATGACATTGGACTAGAAGGTGCTGCGGCTATCGCCAAGGGACTGGAAATGAACCACACATTGCGTCATCTAAATCTTGCCTACAACAACATTGAACGTGAAGGTGCCTTGATTATAGCCAAGTCACTGGAAACAAACCAAACGTTGCAATCCATAAATCTAAGACGCAACGACATTGGATATGAAGGTGCAGTGGCAATTGCCAAGGCACTAGGAACGAGCTGGGCAGGAGAAGACGAACTTTTCTTTCTCCGAAACCGAATGTGAGCAGAGTGCTTTAAAGAATGGGTTGCTACAACTATGACATTAATGAATAGGACGACGGTCCCCGTTGACCAAGATCTTACCTTGTTATCGACGGTACATAACTTACGGATTCTACCGGCTAGTAGTAGGGAAACAAGAAATGCAAAAAACCCAATTGCATTATTGATGATAGCTCAATCCCATCGTACTAACTGTAATGTCGTGGTATGGCCATAGCCAGTCCTTCTTTTGCGTGTCCATACTAGCCCTGGAAAATCCGATGACTCGTCGGAAGCTGGAACGTCAGGCGCGTAGACCGTGTAGCTGTCAGCCAGTACTAGAAGAAGTCGTAGCTTGTTGTGCAAAGTAGAACGCTAGTCTGTGATCAGGAAGAGTATAGGCACTTCCGCTCTCTTTTTCAGGGGACCAGAGGAATTAAGAAGTGTGTCAATATGCATAGAAAGTCAAATCTCTACTACGTTTGCATTCCTTTGGTTAGGTAAAGTGTTGTACTATCACTGTCATACGACGTCGTATTCATTGATCATAGATGTACATATCATTCATGTATTGCATGTTGTCACAAACCATGCAATATGCAATCAGTTTTCGGAGTGTATATCGTACATATATATACATATACCTACGGTCGTCGCGGTTTCACGAACGTGAGGATCCGAACAGTGGTGGAAGTTGTTCTTCCTGAAGCGGAGAAGGATGTTGTGGTTGTTGTGGATGATGATCTATCTGAGCAGAAGCAGCAGCAGTAGCAACATGATCTCGAATTTTCTTGGCTTTCATACCAATATTATGAGCAAGTTGCTGAAGTCGCTGTTTCAATGTCGATGCGTCGTTATATTCCTCAAAGGACGTTGCAGAACGAAATAATGATTCTTCTAGTCTCTTCGCCATTTGTGGTAACTTTCTAAGCCAATCTTGACTCGCGTTCGTTTTCCGTTGCCGTAAGAGATGGACGCTGATGGATGGATGGATGGATGGATGATGGAGGGGGGGTTGGGGGGGGTGGGGGGCAACAAGGAAGAAGAACAAGAAGGTGAGGGATTCGAACATTTTGGGAATGAATACTTGCTTCCCTACTACTAGTAGTAGAACCATATCGCACTTACATTCTTGCGATCATATATCGACGTTCCATGTAATGCTGGTCACTTTGCCAGCCACCATTGAGACAATGGTAACGAAAGTCTGACCACCGATGCTGTTCTTGTTGTAGCGGTGGTGGTCGTGGTACTACTTGCTGTTGCTGTTCTTCTTCTTGCGGAAGGTGATCTGCACGGTCTTCTTCTTGAGGTATTTGAGATTCTTCATCCATGACACGTTTGGTAGCAACCAGTGGTCGATGTGTTATCCTCTTTGTCATTGTTACATTATAAGGACGTGGGGGGAAGGAGGAGATGGCTGTGCAGTTTCAAAAGCGATACAGTACTGACTGTGAATGAGGATCACCCAAACCCCCCAAAATCGAAGAAAGTACCGAATACCCCCCCGGCATACAGGTAAACCCGCTTCTCGTTCGGAGAGCCGACCTCGATTCGCATTTTTGCCGTTAACAGCAGGCTTAATCTTTCTAACGGTAATCTAAGGCACGTACCACCCAACGGAGACGATTCTGCACGGCGTCGGAGATCTTGAAACTGGGTTATGGGACGAGCCGAATTCGCGGACTTTGAATTTGTAAGTTACAGTTAGTTGCTTGGTTCGATCAGGACTTGTGAAAGAAATGAACCAAGTCTTTTGGTGTATGTGATAGATATTCCCAACAGCGTGAGACCCCCCAAAACATGTCGAGTAACAGTAGAAGCCGTTTCTTCCAGGTGGCCACCCAAAAAGGACGACGACGAAAAGAGGAAGAAACCTTGTCGGTCACGAAAATGGAACCATCTGAAATGTCCAAGAACAAGAACAACAATGATGATGATTCTGATTCTGCCACCAACAGTACTTGTGACGACGATTTGAACCGGCCAGTTTTACGTCATGGACATACCGCCAGTCATTCATTGGTCATCGATGCTAATGATGGTGATGACGATGAGGAGGAGGATAGTAGTTGTGATTCAGACATTGAAATTTTAGAAACACCATCGGAACTTCCAAAAAATACTACTCGTATGAAAGATTCACCAATTTCTTCTGAAGAGGTGAAACATCAATGTCACGATGAGCAAAAGAAGATGGATTCCGTGACTGCCATTCAAGATAGTCCATCCAGAAAGATTAGTGAAGATTCACAAGCAGTTGATACAATACCTAATCCGAGTCAAGAAAGGCATAAAGAAAATCGATTTTCTATGTTTGCCTTTGCCGGTATTACCAAAGATGGATTCGACGGAACACAATCATCATCATCTACAACGACAATAGTTCGACCAGCGATGGCATGGACACGATCCAATCCGTCCGCATTGACGACGAAGAAAACGAAGACGACGCTGGCAATGACGACTGGTCCGTCGACTAATTCAGGGGTGAAATCTACTTCCAAATTAACATCATCATCATCATTATCGGTGTTTTCCTCATCACGGGAAGAAAGACGTTCTGTTGTTTCTTGCACAAATCCTAAACCAAAGAAGAAGAAGAAAATAACGACGACGACAACGACGGCATCCTGTGAGTTTGTTCCTATGCGTTCTATTCCGAAAGACGAACAGGAAACGATTGCCAAAAAGTGGCATTCATGCGCTCTAGGCGACTTGGCGTCATCATCGGGCGTAATAATACCATTGGAAGTCCGAAGATATCAAGTCCTACTAGCGACATTGTTACATGCACGATGTCAGGAAGGAGCCGTCCGTAAGGCCATGGCCGTTTTACGAGAAGCATTTACTGATACTACTACTACTACTACTGATGCTGGTACCTCGACTCCCTCGGGGATGTTAACGGTTCAAGTGGTAGCAAAGGCAGATCCCCAAGTTTTGGCATTACATATCACGAATTTACAATATTACAATATGAAGGCTCAATATATTGTCAAATCCGCCAAGGAGATTGTATCCAACTTTCATGGGATCGTCCCGGAAGATGAAACATCACTCCTAAAAATTACTGGTATTGGGAAAGTCTTTGCAGATTTACTTGCCTTTGTGAATACAAGAGAAATTCATGAACGATATAGTAGTATGACAGTAACGGAACCATCAGGCGAGCTGGAGATGAAAGAATCATCGAACCGAACATCCTCGACTAACATTGACGATGAGTCATAATCAATAATTGGTCTATATCCTTACGGTTGCATTCAATAGAAAATGGAAAAATAATTTACCTTTCAATGACAACCCTCTCCTCCAGGATGGATTTTGCTTTCCACATACGGAGAGCGATTTATGCTGCTGCGGCAGCATGAGGATGAATGACCTCAAATCGCCATAGTTCCGTTCCGTAGACTGTAAATTCATTCTCATCCGTCGTCGTGGTCGTCGGCGGCGTTCGGTTGTTGTCTCCACCATTACCTTGTTGTTGTTGTTGCTGTTGTTGTTGATGAATCCGAAAAGATTCGGAAAAGGCTTCCATAAGGCCATGAATATTCCCACGTTGTAATTCTACATTCCCAATTTCCAACCAGGTCCTTGCACAGGTTAAATGATCCTTCCCAAACCATTCCTGTTCAATAGATAATGCCTGCTTAAAATGTTGGAGGGACAAATCGAGTTCTCCCCGTTGATAATGTAGTTGTCCAATATTGTACAAGGTGATACTTAAATCACGATGGGTACTCCCCAGGACTTTTTGTTCGATATGTGCCGTTTCACGATAGTAATGTAATGCCAATTCATGTGATCCATGCCGATTATGAATATCTGCAATATGGTAGGTAACACATGCCCATTCGACACTATATTCACCCTTCCCCAATCGTTTCCGGATACGATAGGCTTCCATGAGGACTTCCAAGGCCATTAGACTCCGTCCGAGTTTCACTAAATCCATCGCAGCATAGAGAAGTGCTGATGCAATATTATCATCAACACGATCATCCTCATCATCGTCTACTGTAATTTCTTGTAGTATTTGAAGACACTCCTGATTCCCCTCCAAGGCCTGACCATACTGTCCTAACCGATGATGGATCCGAGCAATAGTACTTACATTGACGGCCATCTCCAAGGACGCATCAAGGGATGATCGTCGTCTCTTGTTCTTCTTTTGAAGTAAGAGTAAATCTTGAGCATATTGAAGTGCCTGATCGAATTCTGACCGTTGCATATGGATCTCAACGACATTCGAATAGGTAAAGTAGGTATACCCATGATGGTCAGAATCGACGAGTTGGGTATCTACCTTCAATCCTTCATAGAAGGCACAAAGTGCTTCATCGAGGTCACCCATTTCATGGTAGACATTCCCAATACAGTTATAAATTGCAACGACGTCAAAACTGACAGGACCAAAAACTTGTCGACAAATCGACAATGCGACCTTGTATGCCTTTAATGCCTCCGAATAATCCTTCGTCGAATGGAGGACTTGGGCTACCGCAAAGGCGGCAGTACAAGAGGAACGATGATCGACACCTAAATGTAATCGTGTCATCCTCATAAATTCTTGAAAGTAAATCAGTGCCTTCTTACATTCCTGTGTTTTCTGATAGACTTGACCAATATTGTAAATAGTCGCCGCGACATCGACACCCCGAACAGTCCCATCCAAGGCATGTTGTCGTCGAATCTTCAGTGCATGCTGGTAGGATGTCAATGCATCATCATATTTACCCTGTTGCCAATAAAGACGACCAAGATTATTCCACGTCGTCGCCGTATCTTGATGTTCGTCTCCTAACAATCTTCGTCGGATATCCAATGATTGTTTTAGGGTATTCATCGAATCCTCTTGATATTTTGTGGAAGACGCCGTATTCGTATTCGTCGTCGTCGAGTTGTTGTGACTGGAGGAGGAGGAGGAGGAATGATGATGACACATGGCATAATACACAACACCCAGACAATTCCCACATGCAGCAGCTTCCAAAGAATTTGGACCGTAAAGTGTTTTGGCCATGTTAAAGGCAATCGTATAGTCCTGTAGTGCTTCCGATGGATCCATATTCTCATGATTTCCTGATGCTTGAAGGTAATGAAGATATCCAAGTTTGGTATGTATCGCCATGGTCAAGGAGTTTTCGGATGGGATGACGACGAATCCACTGACAGTCTTTTGAGCTTGATGAAGATAATCCATCGCAAGTTGATTCGGTACTTCTTCTTCCTTATTATTATGATTGTTCCATGACAATTGTGCAAGATTGAAAAGGATCGTTCCCAACAAATATAATTTCTTATCATGTTCGTCGGTACTTGCAAACTCCGCATCCAATGGAGGACTCTTTCGAAAGGCAGAAAAAGGATCCAATCCTTCATCATAGACCTGTTGTGTATTCCCCATTGTTGGTGGTCTGGAGGATGATGAGATCACCGGAAGCTCAGTAGTACTACTACTGCTGGTGTTGTTGTTGTCAACATTATTTGCAACAGTAGAAGTAATACTCGAAGACGATGAAGCCGTATCATCCGACGACGACGCGGGAGATAGACAAGGCAATGCTTCACAGCTGTATTTTTCGATTTTTGGATTTTGATAGGGGACAACCAAAGTCTCTGTAGATGATTCACTGTTGGTTCGTTCAGGATAGTCATCTTCTTGCAAGCATTGGAGTGCTTGTATCAATGATCGTCGTGCCAAAGTCATGATCTGTTCTTGTTGTTGTTCCTCATGTCGTTTCCTTGAGTAGGATCGCAGCCTTGGTATCCGTCGTTGATGTTGCTGCTGTTGTTGTTTTTCATGATGATGATGATACCTTTCAAGAAGTTTCACAGCCTTATCATTGAGTTGAGTCGCTCTTTTGAAAAGATGACTCATTCGTATCGTTGTCCATGATCCAAGATGAGAATGTTGAAGATTCTTCCTCCCCATGAATGTAGTCCTCATGGTCGTTGTAGTACTGGTCGCGGTGGTGGTAGTCGTCGTCGTCGTACTCATAGTACTCATCCTCATTTTGGGAGCAAGGGATACAGAAGGCAATCGTCGTAGTGAAGGAAAGGTGAGTCGTGGTCGTCGGAATCGTAGTCGTCGATCTAGAATGGGTGAGGATGGGGTTCCATCTTGACAAGAAGAGGAAGATGAAGGGTCTATCGTCGTCGTCGTCGTCTTCTTCTGGTCGTTACCGTCGTTGCTGTTCGTGGTGCTGGGAGTGGCGGTGGTAGTAGTAGTAGGTTCTTCCGTACGGTGCGATGAGCAAATGGAATCATCCCCATCATCATCATTCTCGGTGGAAGTAGTAGTAGACAATCCTTGGAGGGTAGTCATACCATTTTGAGAGGATGTGGATGGAATGATCATATTTGTGTGTGTGTGTTGATTTAAGAAACTTTATCTCCAAAAAAGAAAACGGAACCAAAAACACGAAGGGAACCCACGACTTGGTAGGAAGAATTTGTCACTCAAAACAAGAAAGAGGAAAACAATGTCGTCGTGGAAGAACGATCAAGGAGGTTTCTTCAGACGAAATGGTACAAACTAAAATATAGTAGTCGTTGTTGATGCAGTATCCGTCTTGATCATCCAATGGGGTGTTGGAATATGAACAGGTGCTTGATGTGTATATGCACTACAAATTTCCTCTGTCTTGCTTCAGACGTACAATGCATGGACAAGTATGAGACAGGCCACAGCAACACGGCGAGAAAGAAGGAACTCCCCGATCGTCTCATATCCTGTATATATGCCTTCCGGACGTGCAATTAACAAGTCGTGCAAATTCAAAGCCGTGAGGGTTATAAGAAATTCAAATTTTTTTCTGCCTCTAGGAGAGAGAGAGAGATGCGTGTGGCGTGTAGCGTGTGGACATATTTTACTCGAGAATTGAAACCTGCCACATACTAATCTGGGGCATATATAAAAATGAGGCATTCTACCGTTACTCGTGACACGAATTTCTATGTGAACGTTTGACGCCCGGTACTTGTGTAGTCCTTCCAAACCGGAAGTTGTGACGACACTTGTCCTTGTGTGAGATTTTTATTCTTTGTTCTTTTTTGGGGGGTTACAACACACGAAAAAAAAGACATCCGTCAAATCCTGCCATCATCGACACCTTTTCACACCGACACACCGATAGACACTGGATCGTATTTTAATCCCCTTCTTAACATAACCTCCTATCCGGAAAGGGACGATCCCATTCCATCCCCTCACTCACAGACGACAACCCCTCCCCCCGCAACCCCCGTCTCGCGAACACTCTGCACGCAAAAAACAGACGACGTAGAACGATGACGACAAATCGAAGCCGTAACCATGTTGTCCACGACGCTGACGAACAACAAGAAGAAGAACAACCATCAGAATCATCTCCACCCACTACTACTGATCTATCACAACCACCCATTCTTATTCAACCGAATAGGATCTCACCTATTTGGATTCGTGGTACCTTTTTATTATTAGGTGTCGGGATATTAATTCCATGGAATGCCTTTGTATCGGCTAAACCCTATTTCCAGGCACGATTATGTCAAAATTCAAAAGTTATTGTTGATTTTGAATTATGGTTTGGTCTTGTATGGAATATGTCAAGTGTATTTTCGTTAGGATTCATTATCCTTACCGTCGCCTTTAAGGATTGGTGGAAATCAACAAAACGAACGACACCGACAACCACAACCGCCGACATGACAACGACAAATTCGATCCATGACAGTACCAATCCTCATATGACTTTGACGACGGCTACTACTACGACTACTTCCATGACCATTCCTCGCCATACTACCAATTATCGGGATTCTTCGGATCATGGATCCATGGGAAGTAGTACAAGTGTTGACAGTCATCCTACTAGTCGAGAATCCCATTCCTCCTCTACAAAGAATCATTCCTCCATGGGATTGGTCATGGTCCCCCTAACACTATATCTTGTCGTCTTCCTTTTGACGGATGCCTTGGTCTTAATTCCGACGATTGATGCACAATGGTTTTTACGATTTACGATGATCGGCCTAGCATTATGTGGGACATGTGGTTCGATTGCGACGGCAGGGATTATTTCTACAGCTGGTCTATTTGAATCACATATCGGGATTACACCCTTCTTTTCTGGACAAGCCCTAGGTGGCGTAGCAGTCGCAGTAGCCAACTTCATGGCATCGACCTTGGAATCACCGGATGAATTTTGGGAAGAAACCTGTCATCATCTTCCATCGAACAATAGTAGCCGAACCGACAGTGACAACAACCAATGGACTCATCAGGGACGGACCAAAGACGACTCGACCTCATCATCGTCATCGTGGTTGTCCAGAATGGAACGACGACATCTTGTGACCCATCCGGTAGATTTATGGGATATTCCCCCACCCTCCTGTTCTCCCTATGGACAATTGGATTGGGTCGTGTTTGGATACTTTTTTGTGGGATGTATGGTCTTGGCAGGATGTTTAGTCGGATATGTCTTTATTCATCAATATCAGACACAGGAATATCGAGATCATTATCAATCAGTTCAAGATATCCCACTGCCTTCGGAACAAGGGCAACGACAACAGGGACCGTCGGTAGCGGGAAATGGATGTTTGATCGAGGACGATGACAACGAAGTAGGAGTGGATCATCCATCTTCTACAAGATATGGACGAATGAAAAATCATCAACGGTTGAATGGTTCCCCAAAAGATTCTACGGTTCCAGCTGTAAAGGGACAAGACAAAGGAGGAGAACAGAATGACACAGTGGTCCTGCAGACGACTCCTCCCTATCAAGATATTAGTGGAAGCACGGCGACGACATCGCATCCGTCTCACTTGTTACCACTCTACGTTGAAGCGACTCCAACCACAAGTACTCCACTGGAACGAGATGAGTTTATGGATGAACACGTGGAAGAGGGAAGTGTCGAACCAGGAGAATACACAGAAGAAGAAAATGAATTGGCCATCTTTTACGCTATCAAGGGGCCTTGGACTACTATCTTTTTAGTATTTGCCTTGACACTCTGTATCTTTCCAAGTTGGGTATCCCAATTAAAGTCAATCCATCAATGTCACATGTCCACAACGACGACGACAAGAAATCATCGTTTGTTCAATGATCTCTATTCGCCACTCAGTTTTGTCATTTTCAATGTGGGAGATTTGTGTGGACGACTGGTATCAGAAAGAATCCCTATAACACGTATCAAACGGTTGTCTTCGAAATTGGTCGCAGCCGCATTAGGTCGATTGATGGTATTTCCAATCCTATTCCTAATGTGTGTTACAGAAGAGGAACGACGGTGGTTTCCGGTCATTGCGAATGATATATATTCCTGGAGTGTCCAATTTTTCTTTGCCATGACGAATGGATTATTGGTATCACTTAGTTTTATGCATGCACCACATTTGGTAGCACATAATACGACGATGCAAGAACGAGCATCCGAAATGATGACCTTTTCAGTCTCCCTGGGATTGTTAATGGGATCATTATTATCCTTTCCATTTTCGGAACTAGCTTCCCTCCTATAAAGGAAAAATAAAGGATAAGAAGAAAGAAATTTTCCTTTTTTTAACAGCTTGGAAACAATTTTTTGGGGGAGTGGGACTACGGAGAGTGGATCAATACTAGTATCCATTCAAGGCGTATAGTTTCCACTGTACAGTTATGAGACATTTGTTTCTTTAGTTTGTTAGCAATGGATGACTATCCAGGTGTGGTATCGTTTCCCTCAAACATTTTTCCCCTCGACATAGCTATTTCAAAACTGCCGGATCGGCCTTCAACAGTTGGTACAAAATCTCTAACTGTCTTGCCTCTTCGGCTTCCATAGCCTGTTCCCGCTGGATTACGTCCATGATGGCGCTTCGACTACTACTGCGGCGGTGATGGCTAGGTTCGCCGTCCGTAAACCTCCATTTTTCTGCGTCCCCATCGGCGTCAGCCGGTACAGAGGAATATCGAAAACAAGCGATGTAAAACGGGAGAAGCCCCATTGTATCCGTCCTACCGATAGCGTCTGGGAACGCATCAAACAGATCCGATAGGCCGCCGTCCCAACTCTTTCCCGCCAAGCAGGCAAGGTGTAGCGCGTAGCGCCCCTTGGAATCGGTTGCCGATGCAGCATCACGGTGCAAGCTGATCAGATACTCCAACAGTTTCTTGTCTGCGCGCTTACAAGATGCTGCCATCTGCAACGCGTTTAATCCGCGTGAATTTTGTTCCTTTTGTGAAACGGCAGCTTGATTCGCTTCGTGTAAGACCCTAACCGACTCCCATGATAGTCCGACCTCGCAAGCATAGTGAAGAGGAAACTTTCCATCACGACTAGCCTGTGCGGCCGCCCGCGGATGTGCGTCCACCAGCTTCTGAATCATGGGCAGATCCGCCGAAGGATTTGACGCCGCCATGTGAAGTGGCAAAATATTACCCAGTTTGACCCCAGTACGAGAACGAACGGCCTGCGGAAACTGATCAAAAAGCATTTGAAGCTGGACATCCCATGTAGAGGAATTTTGAACAGCGAAATGTAGCGGCAGTCGACCGAAATTGTCCGAGTGTGAAGATGCACCGGGGTGCAAATTGAGCAAGTTGCAGAGTACCGACCTTTCCATGATTGTTTCGTTCGTCGCTTCGCCTTGGGCGGCAACTGCAGTAGCCGCGCGATGCAACGGTAATCTTCCATCACAATCTGCAATTCGGATAGCTCCTGGATAGGCTTGGTAGACCTCGTCAATACCATCAAGAATCCAGTGAGACTTCGCTCGGTTTTCAGCGAGGCGATGCAATGGTAAAGACCCTGATGCGTCCAGTTCCTGAACGGCTGCGCGGTTCATAGAAAGCAACTTCCGCAGTACGCCTCGTCCATGTTCGCCATAGGCTTGCGACGAAGCCGCTAAGTGAAGCGCGGATAAGTGTTTCGCG
>Ga0194115_10006604_pt1 | contig 11720 bp, 10 predicted proteins | sample TA2MahsurfametaG_3_FD_148656 | JGI IMG/M metagenome (GOLD analysis project Ga0194115, IMG submission 148656) | Freshwater microbial communities from Lake Tanganyika, Tanzania - TA2015002 Mahale S4 surface | ecosystem: Environmental > Aquatic > Freshwater > Lake | place: Tanzania: Lake... | reverse complement strand
CACCGCACCACCAGCGGCGGGCAGGGCCCAGCGGGGAAGATCCGCCAGGGCAGGCATGGCTGGCAGCTGCAGCTGCGGCAGACGCCATTGGGGGCCATCCCAGAGGTCGTCCTTGTCGTCGGTGGCCTCGGCGTCGAGGCTGGTCGGCGTGGGATCGAGGTTGAACTCCGGCCAGGCGGGCAGCTCCTGGGGGGCGTCGGCGGCGGCTGGTGCTGGCTCGGGGGGCGTGCTGGTGCTGAGTCGGCCGCGGATGCGGTCCTGTTGCTCCACGTAGGCCTGCACATCGCGATCGGCGAACCAGGCCTCGAGGTCGGCATCGGCATCGATGTCGCGGAAGCCGGGCAGCACCTCACGGTTCAGCCAATCGCGGCAGTAGGCGCAGAGGCGAGCCAGGGGATCGTCGCTCTGCTCGTGGGCCCATTGGCGCAGGGCCTCGTCAGCGCCGGCATCAAACAGAGTTTGGGCTTGCTCCACCTGGCCGAGCAGCAGCTGCTGGCAGGCCAGGAACACCTCCATGCCGGGTTGCCCGCCCGCTTGCAGGCGCTGGAAGCCGGCTTGGATGCGCTCCGGTTTGCGCTGCACGAAGCCAGCGGCGGTGAGGGCGAAGCTCGCGAGGAAATCGGCGGTGGCGGAGCCGGCCTCCGCCCATCGGCTGAACAGATCCACCTGCTCCTGCACCGTGAGGAACTGGCGGATTTGTTTGAAGAAGGGTTGGAACTCGGCCTGGGGGAAGTCGGCATCGAGCTCACCTTCCAGACCGCCGCGCTGCACCACCAGTTGTTCGAGCAGCCGGATTCCTTCCTGGCGAGCAGTGAGCGCCGAGAGGTCGCGGCTGATCAGATCGAGCACCCGGTAGGGCAGCAGCAGCTTGAGCTCGTGCTCAAGCTGGCGGCGCTGCTCGGGCAGCTGCCCCATGCGCTGCAGCAACTGCAGGCCCTGCTGCAGGGTGCGGGCCGCCGCTTCATAACGGCGTTGGTTGCGGAAATCGCTGGCTGCGGCCTGGCAGGCGAGCCCCGCCAGCAGGGTGAGATCGGCTTCGCGGCTGCTGCCCAGGGCTGGGGCCTGGGGCGGTTGCAAGCCGCGGCTGGCGGCTTCGAAGGCTTCCTGGGCCTGGCCGGCTTCCATCAGCAGCAGCAGGCCGCCCACCTCGCGTGATGGCGGAATTTCAAGAGCGGCGATGGCGCCTTCACCCGTGTCGGCGATGGCGGTGAGCTCGCGCTCGTAGCTCTGGCGGCGGTCCTCATCGCTGAGCAGCTCGGCGCTTGCTTGCAGCAGTTCGGCCCGCGCCTGCAGGGTGTCCATGGTGAAGCCTTGATCAGGCGCGCGATCCAAGCGTTGCTGCAGTGTGCGCAGCACGGATTCGCTGTCGGTGGTGGCGCTCACCCCGAGCAGACGGAAATGGTCGATCGGCAGTTCCAATCCGCCCGGTTCGCTTGGGCGTGACTGTAGTCAGGGTCTGAGGTTTTGGCCTCAACCCACACACCGTTTGGTGATGGACCCCGTACAGTCGCCACAGCATCAGTAGTGGCCGGACAGCCGGAAACCGCGCATGACACAGGCAGATCTCGGCCAGAGCGTCGCCAGCAACGGGGCTCCCGCCTGCTCCGCCGATGTGAACGCGGTGGGCCTGCACGCCGAGCGTCTGCTGAATCTGTATCCCTCCACCCCGGCTGTGGTGAGCCGCGATGAGGGCTTGATGCTCTATCGCGACATGACCCTGGGTCGGCGCTTCGAAGACAAGTGCGCCGAGATGTATTACCGGGGCAAGATGTTCGGCTTCGTGCACCTCTACAACGGCCAGGAGGCCGTGAGCACGGGCGTCATCAAGGCGATGAAGATGCAGCACGACTGGTTCTGCAGCACCTATCGCGATCACGTGCACGCCCTCAGCTGCGGCGTGCCCGCCCGCGAGGTGATGAGCGAGCTGTTCGGGAAGGAAACCGGGTGCAGCAAGGGCCGCGGCGGCTCGATGCACCTCTTCTCCAAGGAGCACCACCTGCTGGGTGGTTATGCCTTTATCGGTGAAGGCATCCCTGTGGCGCTCGGTGCCGCCTTCACCAGCCGCTACAAGCGCGACGCCCTGGGTGATGCCAGCAGCGATGCCGTGACGGCCGCCTTCTTCGGCGATGGCACCTGCAACATCGGGCAGTTTTATGAGTGCCTGAACATGGCGGCGCTCTGGAAGCTGCCGATCATCTTTGTGGTGGAAAACAACAAGTGGGCCATCGGCATGGACCACAACCGCGCCACCAGCGACCCTGAGATCTGGCGCAAAGCCGCCGCCTTCGGCATGGCCGGTGAAGAGGTGGACGGCATGGATGTGTTGGCGGTGCGTGGCGCTGCCCAGCGCGCCATTGAGCGGGCCCGCGCCGGCGAAGGCCCCACCGTGCTGGAGTGCCTCACCTATCGCTTCCGCGGCCACTCCCTGGCCGACCCCGACGAGCTGCGCGCCGAAGCCGAGAAGGAGTTCTGGGCCCAACGCGATCCGATCAAGCGCCTGGCCGCCCATCTGATTGAGCACAACCTGGCCACGGCCGATGAGCTCAAAGGGATTGAAAAGGAGATCGACGCCGAGGTGGCCGATTGTGTGGAGTTTGCTCTGGCTGCACCTGAGCCCAAGCCGGAAGAGCTCACCCGCTACATCTGGGCGGAAGACTGAGCTTCGCGGCCTGAAGCTGGGAGCAGCTCAGTAACGCCTACAAGCCGTGCAACCGGGCCTGCTCTACGGCGGCCCGGAACACCAACCCGTGGCGCTGCACCAGCGGATCGAGATCGTCGTAGCCGCCGCCGATCACGGTGGCCACGGGGATGGAGCGCCGCAGGCAGGCATCCAGCACCAGCCGATCGCGGTTCAGCAACCCTGTGCTGCTCAGGCAGAGCTTGCCGAGCCGGTCGTTGCGGTGGGGATCCACGCCGGCGTTGTAAAGCACCAGATCCGGCCGCACCTGATCCAGCAGGTTGGGGATCAGGTCGCCAATGGCAATTAGGTAGTCGTCATCGCCCAGGCCATCCTCGAGGGGGAGGTCGACGTTGCTGGTTTGTTTGCGCAGCGGAAAGTTGCTCTGGCAGTGGGCGGAGAAGGTGAACACCCGCGGCTCCTCGGCAAAGATCGCGGCGGTGGCATCGCCTTGGTGCACATCCAGATCGATCACCATCAGCTGCTGCACCCGGCCTTCCGCCAGCAGCACCCGGGCGGCCACGGCGCAATCGTTGAAGATGCAGAAGCCGCTGCCGTGATCGGGGTAGGCGTGATGGGTGCCGCCAGCAAGGTGGCAGGCCAGGCCATGCTCAAGCGCCAGCCGCGCGGTGAGCACCGTGCCGCCCACCGCCAGCCAGGTGCGCTGCACCAGGGGCGTGGTGGCTGGTAGGCCGATGCGGCGTTGCTCGGCGTGTGTGAGCTCCCCCCTGGCAAAGGCGTGGTGGTAGCGCTGCTCATGCACTAGCTCCAGCCAGCGACGCGGCGCCGGCAGCGGTTGCACAAATTGGTCGTTTTGCGCCAGCCCCTGATCCAGCAACAACTGATGAAGCAACCGAAACTTCGCCATCGGAAAGCGATGGCTACTGGGCAGCGGCGCTGAGTAGGACGGGTGGTAAATGAAGGGCAGACGCACTCTGGATGGGATCAGAACAGAGCAACAAGCTGCAGCTGGGCGCTGGTGGATGGCGTTGTGGCGTCCTGGCGTCCAGCGATCGGCAGCATGGTGATGGCAGGGGTGAGGTATGAGTTGCTGATCGGGTGAATCTGTCCATACACCTGGATCATCAGTTCGCTGGGATTGGAGAAACCAGCGTAGGGACCCTGTTGGTTGACCCTGGCCCACGACAAGCCAATCCCATAGGAATCCAGTGGCCGCGACCGCATCGGCGCAAACATCGTGAATCCCCCTCCGATCGATGTGCTGAACAGATTTGTGCGTGCGGGGCTCCAGCCAGCTTGTAGGAAGCTGGTGATTCCGCTGTTGTCAGTGGGATAGCGAAAACCAACCAGGCGTTGATGGGCAATGAGATAGCCGCCAGCGGCCGAGGCTTCTGTGCAGGGGGCGGGCGCGCAGCTCAGCGGGTCTCCTTGATGCCAGAGCCCCACACTGGCGGATCCGGGTTTCCTGCTGCGTCCTGCAGTCCAGGATCCACCGAGCTCGCCGATGGAAAAGAGCGGCCCTGAGAGGCTTGGCATGGCCAGGCCGGTCTGCAGCGCCGGTTCCACGCCCGATCCACCTCGCCCATCAAAGATTCCTAGTTTGAGCCAGGCATCACGCTTCAGTGCCTTGGGCTGGACCAGAAGCGAGGCACCCAGGGCCGGGTTTGGATAACCAGGCAGCCGTCCCTGCAGGGTCGGCATCGCATACAACGGTGTGTAGGTGAGAGCGCTGATGCTGGGAACTGTGTACGGCGACCCGGGTCGTATCACGGGCACCACAACATTGGCAAAATCGTTGCTTGCTGCGATCTTCCCCACCAGAAATCTGATCTGGTTGTCGAACAAATCCTGGCTGAACACGTAGCTGTAGAGCTCCGTTCGATCCGGCTCCACCAAGCTGATCGCTGCCATTGCCGACCCACACACCGCTCAGGCTCCAGGCTGAATCGGCCGGGAGCCCCAGCCAGCGTCCCAGGGCTCCCGTGCCGGGTGTGGGGTCAACGGCCGCAGGGCTGGCCGGAATGCCGATCAGCCCCTGCGCCTGCTCAGGCTTTGTCGTTTCAGTCTTGTTCTCTGCAACTTCCGCCAGTGCTGGCAGCGTGCCGATCAGGGCAATCAGGATTGACCGAAGCAGGACTGCTTTCGCCATGGCGGCATGGGCTCAGCGGCCGCCGGTGAACGCGAGGTGACTGAATCCCCACCACATCACCACAAACACGCCCACCAGAGAAGCCAAGGCGGCAAGGGTTTGCAGGGCGTTGGTGTCGCCTTCCAGCCAGCGCCGGTAGGCGCGGCTCACGCTGGGAACCAGCAGCCACGAGGTGGCCGCTACGCACAGGGTGTTGCTCACCAACATCAAGGTGGCACCGGAGGCTTTCGGAAAGAGCCCATGCAGGATCGGGGTGAGCAACATCGCTGTTGGATACAGCGTGAGCAGCACCATCAGATTCACCTTCCAGGTGGGCACAGGCCGGCGAATGCGGCCGGAGAGCCAGCGGCCGTAGCCGATCCAGTTGGCCCTGCCTTTGAACTGAAAACCGGTTTCTTCCTCTTCCTGTAGCAGCAAGCGCCGGCGCTCTGGGTCGTCGAGCCAGCTCATGCACTGCTGGGGATGGTTGAACCGCATCGTGGTGCGGAACACGCACTGATCAGGGCGCTGTTCAATCAGTTGGCGCTCGAGGCTGACAAAGCCCTCGCGCTGGCTTGCCATTTGCTTCATGCGATCGCTGAAGCGGTAGTAGCGATCGAGATATTTCGGATCAATGTGTTGTTCGAAGTGATACTCGAACACCCCTGCTTCATCCTTCATGGCACGATCGGTTCGTTGAGGTTGAGCAGGTTGCGCCGCACCATGGCATGAACGCCCTTGTTCTGATTCACGAGTTGGGTGATGCGGATATCGCAGGCGAGGCTGGAGAAGATGTAGGCCTGTTCGCGGCTCCAGCCCGTGAGTGCTGTGAGCCAATCGAGCATGCGATGGGAGGCCTGCCGCGCGGCTTCGTCGAGGTCGGCATCGAAGCCCATGGTGATCAGATGGGTGGGCGTGAGGGCGCGGGGTGCATCGAGCGTGCGTCCTGGGTGAAGGATCAGTTGGAAGCAGCCATCCATGCACGTTTCCAGGGCGGTGACATCCATCTCCCCATCCCCCTGCACGGCATGGCCATCGCCGGCTGAAAACAGGGCCCCCTCAGTGAACACGGGCAAAAAGAGTGAGGAGCCGGCAATCAGTTCCTTGTTATCGATGTTGCCGCCGAATTCGCGAGGCGGAACCGACGACACCCTCCCCCACTCCGCTGGTGGTGCCGTGGCCAGCACACCGAAGAACGGGCGCAGGGGTACATCGATTCCCCCACAGCAAGTGGGTGACGGAACGGTCGCGATCGATGGGAAAGGTGTTCTGGCGCGGTTGGTGAAACTCATCAGGCAGGGTCCCCCGGCCTGGTCGAATCAGGTTGTAGCCCCAGTCGGCCCCGAGGCGAATGGATTCGATGCGCACTTCGAGGCAATCGCCGGGCTTCGACCCTTCAACCGCGATCGGCCCTGTGAGGATGTGCGGGCCATCCATCGGCATCACCGTTTCGATGATCTCGCGATGGGCTGGCGCCACGATCGAGAGGTCGCCACCGAGATCGGCGCGGCCCCCGGAGAACGTTTCGATCTCCACGTGATCGCCCGAACGCACCTGGAGGCGCGGTTCGAGATCAGCCTGCAGATGGCCCCAGTGAACCGTGGCGGGAGTGGCGTGAAGCCGGTGTTTCACAGGCTGCTGGGCATTCTGCGAGTGAGGTGCCGCAGCTTGCGCAGGGCCTTGAGTTCCACCTGGCGCACCCGCTCGCGCGATACATCGAGCATGCGGCCAATTTCGGCGAGGGTGTGGCGCTCTTCGCCCTCCAGGCCGAAGCGCAGCTCAAGCACCTGGCGCTCCTGTTCGGTGAGGTGGCTGAGCCAGCGGCCCAGCTGCTCGTGGTGCATGCCGCGCTCCACCTGATCGAGCGGCTCGGCGTGGCTGTTGTCGGCGATTAGATCGCCGAGGAAGCTGCGGCCTTCCTCTCCATTCACCGGGGCATCGAGGCTGGAGGTGGTGAGGGCCTGGCGGAGCAGCGAATCGAGCTCATCGATGGGCATGTCCATCGCTTCGGCGATCTCCTTGCGGCTGGGCATGGCGCCGAGCTTGTGGGCCAGATCCAGGCTCACCTTGCGGATGGCGGTGAGCCGCTCCGAGAGGTGCACCGGCAGGCGGATCGTGCGGGCCTGGCAGGCGATGGCGCGCGTCATGCTCTGGCGGATCCACCAGAAGGCATAGGTGGAGAACTTGTAGCCGCGGGTGGGGTCGAACTTCTCCACGGCTCGCTCGAGCCCGAGGGAGCCTTCCTGGATCAGATCGAGCAGTTCAAGCCCTTTGCCCTGATATTTCTTGGCAACGCTCACCACCAGGCGCAGGTTGGCTTTCATCATCCGTTCTTTGGAACGGCGGCCAACGCGAATTGTTTTCTTTTGCTGATCGCTATAACCATTCTCGGGCTCCTCTTCGGTGAGGCGCATCATCGCCTGCACCTGATTGCCCAGTTCGATTTCTTCGGCGGGAGTTAAAAGGGGAACGCGGCCGATGGTGGAGAGATACCAACTAATCGGGTCACTGCCTCGGCGGCGACTGGCGCCCCCCGGGGAAAGTCCGGAAGCGGTCATAAACCCAAAGCTGGAAGTTGGGCAAATCTCCTATGGGTTCTGCCAAAGGCGATGTGATTTCAGATGCGCTTCAGCTTTCAGCAGCAAATCCACACACTTGTGTTGAGACTCAAGTGATGGCCAATGGTTGTTAATTCGTTTGCTCGCTCTGCATTGTGTTGGGCTCCACGCTTTTCAGCCCATGCGCCACAGCCATGGGATCGGCGCCGCCCAGGCCGTGCTGCCGCGCCGCCACCAGCCCCGCATGGGCATGGGCCAGGGCGCTGGTGGCCAGCAAAGCGGCATCCCCGCCGCCCCGCGCGGCCAGGCCACCGGCATACCCCGCCAGTACATCGCCCAAGCCGGCCCGCGCCGCAGCGCTGCAGGCCTCTCGCAGCTGCCAGCGCCGGCCATCGCCCGCGGCGATCACGCTGCGAGCTCCTTTGAGCAGCACGGTGCAGGGGTGAGCACCGCAGCACTGCTGGGCTGCAGCCTGGGCGGCCTCCAGGGGCGGAGCTTCAGCCAGCTGGGGGAAAAGGCGAGCAAATTCACCATGGTGGGGAGTGATCCAGGTGGGGCCCTGGCGGCCCTGCAGCCAGGCCGTGGCTCCCCAGCGCGCCAGGCGATTGAGGCCATCGGCATCGAGCAGCAGCACCCCTGGGAAGCGCTTAAGCAGTTCCCATGTGTCCGCTTCGGCTTGTGCTTCCGCGTCTGATGGGGTGCCGAGCCCCGGACCTAGCACCACCGCATCCAGTCGCTCCAGGGCAGCGGTGTTGAGGGCGGCGAGGTTGAGGCTGCCGCTGGGATGGGAGGCCAGTGCAGCGCTCACCACCACATGGGGCTGCCTGCTCCAGATCTGATCGGCCAGTGGCTGTGGCAGAGCGGCGCGCAGGCTGCCCGCGCCGCTGGCGCTGGCGCCCAGCAAGCAGAGCTGGCCGGCGCCGCGATAGGCCTCGCTGCCGGCGATCACCAACAGCCGCCCCTGCTGGTATTTCGAGGCGGCCGCCGGTCGCTGCGGCCAGGGCGCAGAGGCCAGGTCGCTCGGGCTGAGGGCCAGGGCTTGCTCGGTGGGCAGGCCGCTGAACAGCGAGGGCGGCAGCGCCAGATCGAGGCGTTTCAGCCGGCCCACCCAGGCCAGGGCCGAATCCTGGAGGAAGCCCTGCTTGAGCAGGCCGATGCTCAGGCTGAGGGCGGCGCAGGCGGCCACGCGGCCCAGGGGCTGGCCGCTGTCGGCGCAGAGGCCGGTGGGGCCATCGATGGCGATCAGGCGGCCCGGCCGTTGATGCTGGCGTTGCTCGAGCAGTTGCTCCAGCGCCGCATCGGGTGCGCGGCTCTGGCCGATGCCGAACAGAGCATCGATCCAGAGCGCTGGATCGGCGGGATCGGGTGCGGCATCCAGCTGCCGTATTCCGAGCCAGCGGGCATGGCGGAGGTGGGCTGCGGTGAGCGGCTTGTGGTGCTCAAACGGGCTCCAGATCCGCACCGCAATGCCCGCCAGGTGCAGTTCGCGGGCCACCACCAGCCCATCGCCGCCGTTGTGGCCTGGCCCCACCAGCACCAGAGCACCGCTGCGCTCGAGCTCGGGCCACCAATCGGGTTGTTGCAGGCGCCGCGCCACCGCCAGCGCGGCTTTTTCCATCAAGGCTTCCACCGGCAACCCGCTCGCAAACAGTTGCTGCTCCAGCGCCGCCATCTGCGCGCCGCTCACCAGCAGGTGCTCGGCATCGCGCGGGGGCCAGGCAGGCACGGGCAAGACAGGCCGGTTGGTGTCAGTTCCATGATGGAGGGATCACGCCGATCGGGCTGCAGGGCCGGGTCGTTTTGTTGGTTTGGCCCGTTTTTCTGCGATTCCTGCCGCTGCGGATCCTTCCGTGGCCGCTACCCCGGCGGGAGCACTGGCTCTCGAGCGGCTGCAGGCCTGGCCCGGCGAACACCGTGTGGCGGTGGGGCTCTCCGGCGGGGTGGATAGTTCGCTTACCGCAGCGCTGCTGGTGGAGGCGGGCTGGCAGGTGGAAGGCCTCACCCTCTGGCTGATGAGCGGTAAGGGTGCCTGTTGCGCCGAGGGCTTGGTGGATGCCGCTGGCATCTGTGAGCAGCTTGGGGTGGAGCACCACGTGGTGGATTTCCGCGAGCACTTCAAAGAGCAGATCGTGGATTTCCTGGTGCAGGGCTACGGCGATGGGATCACGCCGCTGCCGTGCTCGCGCTGCAACCGCGAGGTGAAATTCGGCCCGATGCTGCGCTGGGCCGAAGAGGAGCGCGGCATTGCTCGCATCGCCACAGGCCACTACGCGCGGGTATGCCATGGCGAGCAGAGCGAGAACGGCCGCCACCAGCTGTTGCGCGGCCTCGATCGCCAGAAGGATCAGAGCTACTTCCTCTACGACCTGCCCCAGGAGGCGCTCGGGCGCCTGGTGTTTCCCCTGGGCGAACTCACCAAGGCCGATACCCGCGCGGAAGCGGCGCGGCATGGGTTGCGCACGGCCGAGAAACCCGAAAGCCAAGACCTTTGCCTCGCCGACCACCACGGCTCCATGAAGGCGTTCCTCGATGCCTACCTGCCGCCGCGTCAGGGCGAGATCGTGCTGGAAGACGGCCGCGTGGTGGGCGAGCACGATGGCATCCAGCACTTCACCATTGGCCAGCGCAAAGGTTTGGGCGTGGCCTGGAGCGAGCCCTTGCATGTGGTGCGCCTCGATGGCGCCATGAACCGTGTGGTGGTGGCACCCCGCCGTGATGCGGCCCGGGGCGATGCGCTCGTGGGTGCGGTGAATTGGGTGTCGATCGCTCCGCCTGAAGAGCCGATCGATGTGGAGGTGCAGGTTCGCTACCGCAGCGGAGCTGTGGCGGCTCGCTTGTCTCCTGTGGCGGCTACGGCTGCTGATGCGGCAGCTGGGCGGCCCCATCGCTGCCGGTTGGAGTTTGAGGAGGAGCAGTTTTCGATCACGCCGGGCCAGGCGGCGGTGCTTTACGCCGGTGATCGGGTGCTGGGGGGTGGATTGATTCAGCGTTAAGGGGGCTGTGCGCTGAGAGCCCGGATTGGGGGGCAGCGGGTGGTGGTGTTTGGTGGTGGTGTCCATAAGCGGATATCCATGGATATCCGGAGTGCGACAGCAGCCAAGCCGCACCCCTGAGCTGCCCCCCTTTTCGGATCCGGGCTTTCAGAACAGACTTGCCTCGCTGCTTCCGCTGCTGGCACCCGTCATCTGCAGGTTGGCTGGGTTGTGGGCGTGACGGCTCGCCTGAGCCCTGACCTGCTGCGCCAGAGCCTGCGGCTCACGGTGGTGATGTTTGTCACGGCGGCAATCGCCCTCTGGGCTGATCGCACCTCCTATCTCTGGTATTCCCTCAATGCGGCGCTGATTGTTGTCGACGACAACGATGAACTCACCATCCCCGCGGCCAGTGGCCGGGTGATGGGCACGATCCTTGGCGCACTGGTCACGTTTGTTGTGCACACCATCGCCTCCGGTTGGATGGGGGTGCTGCTGAGTTGTGTGTTGTGCTTTCCGCTGCTGCGGCTGTTTGGTTGGCAGGGTGGATTGTCGACGGCTGTGAACAGCGTGGTGATGTTCCTGATGATTCCCAAGCCAACGGCTCTGAACTGGGATTTTGTGTTCAATCGCAGCCTCGACAGCCTCATTGGCATCGTGGTGGCGGTGGGAGTGGCCTATCTGTTCTGGCCACGGAATCGGCTTGCAGAGCTGGATCGCCTGGATCTCGCCCTGGATCAGCAGATTCGTGCGCCTGTGGTGGGATCGGCAGCGGATCTCACCGCTGGCTATCTGAGGCTGGCCCGCGCGGTGGAAATGGCGATGCGCAGTCAGCAGGCGTCGCTGGTGCAGCGCAAGCGATGGCGCCAGCGCCTGCTGACCTGGGAAACCCTGCTCCATCACGCCCTGGAGCTGGATCGGCATCGGGCGTTGGCCCAAACAGGCTTGCGCTCCCCGCTGTTGGCGGCAGCCATGGCTGATGAGCAGAAGCGGGTTCAGCAGGCACTGCGCAGCATGGATCTGTGCCGCCGGGCCTGCCGATGATCCATCGCGACGACCTACGCCTGGCGGTGTGTGTGGGCCTGGCCGCGGGCCTGGGAAGCATCAGCACAGTGCCCGATGGCTACTACCTGCCGCTCACCCTGGCTGCCGTGATGGTGGGCAGCTACGGCGGTTCGTATGCGTTGGGATTGCAACGGGTGATCTGCACGTTGCTCGGCGGTTTGCTGCTCCTGATTGCTCAGCCCGCGCTCACATCGCTGCCTTTTCCCATTGGGTTGGCTCTGATGTTGGGGGTGATCCGTTTGCTCGGCGGATACCTGGGTTTGCAGGCCGGTTACAAGATCACGGGCATGGTGGTGGTGATGGGCTGGTTGATGCAGCCCACGGCCGTGGATAGCTGGCTGGGGCTGGACTTGAGCTGG
>Ga0194115_10006602_pt1 | contig 11723 bp, 13 predicted proteins | sample TA2MahsurfametaG_3_FD_148656 | JGI IMG/M metagenome (GOLD analysis project Ga0194115, IMG submission 148656) | Freshwater microbial communities from Lake Tanganyika, Tanzania - TA2015002 Mahale S4 surface | ecosystem: Environmental > Aquatic > Freshwater > Lake | place: Tanzania: Lake... | reverse complement strand
AAGACGAACCCAGTCAAAAAGTTCTACAATATCTTTTTTAATGGGACGGTCTGCACCAAAACGAGCACCATTAGTGCATATACCTAGACTAAATCCAAGATCTTTTGCATATCTAACAATTCTTTTAAAGTCTGGGTGGATACTTGGTTCTCCTCCACCAGTAAATTCAACACCAGTAACACCAATTTTTTTAAAACTATCTAAGGCTTGGAAAACTTTTTCAGTTGAAAGTTTTTCAGAAATATCTCTGTTAGCAAAACAACAAAATGAGCAGGTTAAATTACAAGCATTTGTTAAAGAAATATGAGCCATTACTGGAGAAGGTGGTTTACCTTTCTGAATATTCTCCAATTTATCTAAGTGTTTTAATAATTTAGTGACATTACTACTAAAACTTCTTCCTTCTACTTCTTTCTTAATTTTTTTGATAGAGTCATCTTCATTGAAAATGTTTTCTCCATGATAAGTCATTTTGAGTACCTATTAATAATATTGTTTCCATTGATGAATAATAGGATAACTCAAGTGATCATATTCTCTCACTTCAGATAACCATTCAGCATGTTGATATTTATACCCCCTCTTACCGAAGTGATATACCAAACTAATATCTACTGCTCCAAGACCTTTATAACCCGTATCATGGAGCATCATTCTATCTTGGTTTTGTCGAATATCTTCTACAATATCATGGTATATGGTTTTGAATATATCAACATTATACATACTTCCACCACACATACCATAATTACTCAAACTAACTCCTCCCTTTTGATAACATTCATCTATCATTTCTTTTGGTAGTGGTTCACCAATACGAACCCCCTTCAAGGCAAAATCCTCACTTATTGAAAAAGAATTTTGAACAAATACATCATCTTCCAATAACATTAGATACTTTGTATTGAACATATCACAAGCAGTTTTATGTCGGTCATACCACTCTAAAGTTCTGGCAGCATCAAAATAGTCCCGATCATATTGATTGATTTCATTACCAAAAATGTTATCACGCCACTGATATTCACAAGAATATTTTATGGCAAGTTGTCCAAAATCAGATCCACCATCAGATATCAGAAGAATAGGATTTTCTGGAAAATGTTGTCTAAAATTTTTAAGAACAAACTCTGTTGCTTTTTTATTATTATAACAAGGGAAAATAGCAGAGAAATTAGTCATTGTGAAATAATTTGTTGAACTGAAGGAATATAATGCCTCTCAAGAACAGAGACCCAATCAAAGTTTTTAGCATATTCTAAAATATCTTTTCTATGTGCAACAGAATATTCTCTATTTTTTATTATAGCACACTCAATATAATGAAGATCATTAATTTTATTTTCTGGAATAATTGTGATGAACTCTTTATTGATATCAAGATTTGCTTTTCCCCATTCACAAACCACCACACCAAGTCCAGCAGCAAGTGCTTCCATACAAACTAATGGATGTGCCTCACCATCACTTAACAGAACAAGGTTTCCATACTCAGTCAATTGGTTATGAAGGGTAGGTTTATCCCATTCGCCAAGATAGTTTTTAGAAGTGTTGAATCGATTGTCTGCATTATTTCCAGCAAACCAAAGACTATCAATTGATTGAAAAAGATACTGTCTCTTGCGATAATCAATCTTTGCTAAGTATATACTGCGATCAAAATATTTTGGTTCTTTAGTAATTCTAAATTTGGAGATATCAACACCATTAGGGGTTACAAATAATTGATTATTTGGAATGTTAGACATGACTTTATAGACATTCTTAATACCTTCAGATAAACAGAAAACATTTGGTTTTATATGAGTAAAGGCATTTAAAATATTAACATATCCATTAAACATCTCTGGGCGTTCAAGATATCCAAAGTGACTAGTAATAGCATTTGGATACTGAATATAAGGAACAATAGAAATAAACTCATCGTAGTGGACATGAACAAAATCAGGTCGAAAAATATTTATTTCTTCAATTATTTTTCTGCCATCCTTGGTATTTATAATATGAACATCATGACCAAGTTTTTCCAACGCATTCTTAGTGTCCCACACTAAAATCTCAACTGCACCCCATCCTGTTGGAGGAATAGGCATAATACCAGGTCCAACTAATACAATTCTCATAAAAATCTCATCTTAAGTCTTTCTGGTGTAGTGGAAACATTAGAATCATTTTCACCACCAAGAGTTTTAGCAACTTTAACATTACTATAATGTATGTGAAAACCCAAAATAACTTCAGGATTAAATTCAATTCCCATATTATAATATTTTTGAAGATTATTGAACAAATCCCCATAAATGTTCATATTATCACTATTTGATAAAGCCAAGTGATCGTTAATAGCATACTCAGTATGTTTGCAGTCATTTTTAATATGAAGATAATTTAGATCATATTCTTTAATTGCATATTCATGATTGAAGTAATAATCAAATCTACATCTAAAAACAGCATCATATTTAATGTGATTTTCTTTCTCATACTTAGACTTCAGTTCTATACATTTCATATTTGAATAAAACTGAGACTGAATATTGAATGAAGGATTCTTATTATATTTTGGATGAAAGCATCTCCAATGTAGAGAATCTTCATATTGATTTCTGAACTGTACTGGTTCATCAATAGCATAAGATACCGGATTCAATTCATCAACAATATGATTAAATAAATCATCAGTGTAAATATCAGAAGGTGTATCATCACGAAATGGTACACCAAGTTTTCCATACCAACTATGAAAAAAGAAGTCAACATCCTGGTTACCACACCAAGATTCTTTGATCCCTTTCAAGGTATTTCTAGCATCTCTTGGTTGTCCAGTGAGGCAAAATGCAAGTTTCATCCAATAACCTCCAGAAGACTCTGAGCACGGTTTATATAAGTATGATGATCCCTAATATAGTTTAAACCATCCTTAATGAACTTATAATCATCCTTATACTTCATACCTTCATGAAATAGACCAGAAGGTGTTTCTGCAAACTTTACATGCCCCTCCAATTCCCTAACAGTCTCTGCACAGTTCGTAAGTCCAAGATGTCCATAACTCATGTTTTTAAATACGCGACAAGGAATATATCCCCATTCAACGTTTAATTCACATCTGAGATCTGGACCAAGCAGAGACTCTTTAGAAAGTTTGATATACTCATCAACAGATAATTGTTTATTATAAAAATTATTTACAGCAAACTTGACTCCGTTCTTTTCACACTCTTCACCAAATTCTTTGAGAAGGGGAATGTTTGCGTACTTACCATCATTTGACAATGATCCAAGAAACCAAATAGTATCGCTTCTGGGATAATAGATATCCTGCTCATTAATCTCCCCAGGCATCAGATCAGTTGCCCAGCAAATATAGACTTTATCAAAATCATCAATTCTATATTCAACTTTACCATTCTTAAAATCAATTACTTGATTGGTTGATTCTTCCAAATAACATGCTTTACCAACTTTAGTAGCTTTATCTTTATCAAGTTCAAAAATGTAATTTGGATGATCCATCTTCTTAAGATTATATCGCATATCGATAAATCTTCCAACATTACCAACATACTTAGCTGGATTCCAAGCGCAGTGAACAATGTAAGTAGAAGTTTTATTTAAGGGAATTTCGGAGTCATCCCATCCCTCTGCAATAAAGATACAATCAGAGAAATCAAATCCCTCTACTTCTTCATTTGGAAACCAGTAAACATCATGCCCAAGTTCGATAAAGGCATTGGCGAATGAATTCCACACATAAGAAATTGTGTTTTGAATAGCATCATTTTTGGGGTAGAATCCCCAGATAATAACTTTTTGTTTTTTCATAATGATACTAATTAACTAAATCGACTTGAAGTTCTTGTGTTTTTTCTGTAAGAATTTTTCTTTGCTCAGAAAAATTTATTTTTTTCCTATCCATAAGATATACACCTAGGTCAAGAATTTCGCCCGGAATATTTTCTTGTATAATAGAGTACTGAATAAGTTCGTGCATATGGCGAATACCATCTCCAAAAAATGAAAATATTCTATCATATGTATTATTGATTCTCTGCACATATTCATTCGGACCAAACCAAAACCAATCTTGATAATATCTATCACCACCACATTGAAGTGATCCATCCATCATATAGACTTTATCCATACAAAACTTAGAAAGATCAATAGGTTCAATAAATTTCAAATCAGTTCTTGCCCTAACAATTATATCATACTCTTTCAATTCTTCAAAGGACATTGACTGTTTAATAGAATACCACTGACTTACTTGACGGAGCATCATACTCCTAACAATATCTCCCTGAATACTGGGATCAAATAAACACTTTTGGGAATAGTCCGAATACCCAAAAAATTCTTTTGGTTTATGCGGTTCTACAATAATATTCTTAGGTTTAAACTTTTCATTGAACTCATCAATAGGATTATAATTACTAGGATATGTTTCTTTACTTTCCCAACTAAAAGTTTTTCCCTGATATGAATTATCCCACCATAGGTGAGCGAAGACATCAACATCATTATCTTTGAAAATACCTTTCTGGTATTCTTCAAATGATTTTTCGATATATCTTGGTTGACCAGAAAAACAAAGTGCGATTTTCATTAGATTTTTAAAATAAATTAATAGTTATCCCCGATGCCCAAACACCGAAAGATTTTCATAATACACTCTCATATTATTATTGATCAAATGATGTTTGATCAAAAACTCTTGTGTCCAAAGACCATCAATTGTAATTGATCTTTCAACAAGAGAACTTATATGATTGTAAACACTACAATAAACACTCATGGACTCAGTTGTACCAAAGGCAAACCAATCATGAGCAATCTCATAAGGAAGACCAGGAGTGTGATGACAAACAACATCATTTTTACCAAGAGTAATATTGCGAAAATCGATCTTTGCATATGGTGCAAAATCAAATCTTGATCTTATCACAAAATCATATTCAGTATTATTGTCAACAGAGTATTGCTCTTTCAACAAGTTTGACATCATTATACTATAAAACATGCTATTAGCAACATTACCATAATATTTTTTTACGGCATTAATTCCTCCCTCAGCCTCTTTAGCCCAACCGATACACTCATCGAAACCTTTTTTGGTCATCTCATAGACCCTATTCCAAACTTTTGGTTTCTCTACAAGCATATTCTTAGGTTTATATAATTTTTTAATCTTATCAATTGCATCAGGAGAAAATTTCTTATTTACTCTATCCGGTATAATTGAATTATGACTCAAATCATCTTTGTTCCACCAAGTATGAACAAATACATCAACATCAAATTCATCTAAAAGATTTTTTTTAAATATTTGATAGTTAATATCAATGTCTCTGGGTTGTCCAGAAAAGCATAGAGCAATTTTCATATCATTTCTCAAATACTAAACAAACAACTTGTAAACTCAGTTGATTACATGGAATATGAAAATCAGTATCCTCACTTTCCTTATCATAATTTCCAACCAATTTAAGACCAGAATTCTCTATAATTCTAATAATTGTTTGTGGTTTTATAAATTCACCAAAGTCATTGGATATATTTACATCTGTAGATACAATAAATTTACCTCCAGTTTTTAAAACTCGATGAACTTGGTCCGCAACTTCTTTCCATCCAAGATTAGCAATAGAATCTGTATACTTATCATTGAAATGAGTCACTGCACAAAGATCAGTAAATACATCGACGGAGGAATCTTCCATTTCTTTAATTTCAATCAAAACATCATTAAGAATCATTTTGACTAAACTATTAGAGCAAAAATGATTGATATTTGCAATATCAATAGCTGTCACATCATGTCCCCAACTTGCAATGATATGTGGAGTACATCCACTTCCAGATCCAAGATCAACTATTTTCAATTTATCAGTTCCAAGATATTTAACTTCTTCAAGAACAGATAACCATTTTAAAATTGCATCATCTTTTCCCCAAAGATCTATATGTGGAAAATTTTTGGGGTATTCTTTTTTGAGTATTTCTTGTTTAAAATTTTGTAAGTCTTTCTGATTTAAAATTCGATTAAACATTAGAATCTAGATAAAGTAATTATAATTTTAACAGTCTATATATGCTTTTGTCAATGTTAGGATGTAAGTGAATATTATTACAAATATTCACTCAAATTGTCTTTATTTCTTGGAATATTTATTGCCGCACAAGAAGGATAAGCATTACTCTTAGCAAAATCATTAATAATAATTCGTTGACAATGTGGCAAACCCATTATTAATTGATCATATGGAATTTCATGGCGTTTCATCTCATCAACTGTAATCTCCCTCATGATCTCTGGACGACTAGTAGTAAGGACAATATGAACTTTACCATTATCATAAAGATCACGAAGATAAGAAATATTGTTAGTCAAAGGAGTTCCTTCGCCAATATATGGAGGAAACTGAATAGAAGAGTTAATAATCAAAGTTCCATCAATGTCTACAAACAACGTCTTATAATTTTTTTTATACCTCTCCCAGACATTCAAAGTTCCCCAGTCTTTGAAATTTGATGTTTTAGTTCCACAGAACATAGATCCAGATAACAACATTTCAAAAATAATGTGGCTGATATAACACTCACCTTCCATTCCACTCAACTTCTCATATATTAAACAAAACTCTTCGGCACTTTCGAATCCATATCCACCACATGAAAATGTAGAACTAATAACTTTTTTTTCTACAATATTTGTTATCATTCCATTTACATCAAGTTGAATATAACTCTTGGTTCTGGCATTAATATCATCCATATCATTAAGATCAAAGTAAGCAACTTGATTACTTGTCTCAGATAAATTACATTGATAATATCCATCACTATCTTTTATAAAAATAAAACCCTCAATTCCAAATTTTTTGATAGCATGATATACAGTCTCTGATTGAGAAGATGTTTGTTCATCAAGAAATACGATAGAAGATTTTTCAGTCAAACCGATCTCATCAAGTTCTCTCAAAAAACCAGCGGCAAACTGATATTTTTCTTGATGCTCTTTAAGACATACAAATTTGATACTATCAAAAAAGTCAAGGTTGAGACCAGAGATAGATTCTAAAACCATAAATCTATTGTTTTTGGGGTGTGTGAGCATCCATTTAGGTCTCATTCCTGGAAAGCGACTAGACTTTCCAGCCATAGGTACAACTAAAGTCTTCATATAGATTAGTTTGCTCTAAAAGCATATTTAATATATTACAATGTTTTTTATTTGTCAAGTAAGGACTAATACGCAGAAGATTTAATGAATCAATAAGTTTAAACTCAATAGTATTAAGATGTTTAGAATATTTACGCTCCAAACTATTCCAGATGTACTTGTAAATTTGATATATCCTAAGATTGTCTATCTGCTGTATCCTCAAGTTCCAAAAATAATATAAGTCTTGCTTTAATTTAGCAAAGTCAACTAGATAACTATCAATAAAAGAGTCAAGAAAATCTATAAAGTAAATCCTTTTAGGATGAAATATTATATTTGCAAATGTAAGGTCACCATGACAAAAACTATAAGGAACTTTTAATTCATTATTATTAACCTTACTTACAAGATACGTTATAAAATCTTTTTGCTGAATATTAATACTATAAAGTTTTTCTAGTATCATAGAATTAGAAACATCTTTATGATATACTCTAGAATTTTCAATTAAAAAATCAAAGTATCCATACAAAGAATGTAAAACGATTTCTACATTAGATATACTAGAATGAGAAAAATACTCATCAAAAGAAAAACCTGATACATACTCCATATCAAAAGAAAGTATCTCACCATCATTTATTTTCAAAACTTTTGGCGCATCAATATTTTGTAAAATAAAATGAGAAAAAAGAGACTGTTTTTTTATTTGGGAACGAAGTCTTTGATTATAATTTTGATTTGAGGAATATTTTCTTAATTTATTATCATTAAGTAATTCTATTTTGCATCCAGATAAACCACTATTTAAGTTAGTCATCTAATCCTTAAAGTAACTTCTTTGACAAGATTCTCAATATCAATTCTAGGTTCCCACCCAAGAAATTCCTTTGCTTTTTGATATGAACCCCTGGAGTATTTAATAGTCTCCTTAGCAACTATATTTTTGTCCAATGAATATTCACCATCAAACAAGTCAGGATATTTGTCCCAAAGGTTTTGAGCATCCTTATATTGAAATATAATATGCTCAAGTCCCATTGCTTGAGAAACCCACTTAGCCATATCGTTGACACTTACAACAACACCGGTGCAGACATTAAAGACATCGTTTGGTTTTTTATCAAGACAAAGTTCAATCATTGATACTACATCATCAATACAGATAAAATCTCTGACTTGCTCCCCATTTCCACTCAAAACTGGCACTCTACCTTCACTCAGTTCTCTATACACATAGTTAATAAGTGGTGGATGTGGACGAGTACGATCTCCATCTGGACCAAATACATTAAAGAACCTAAGAACAGTAATCTTCAAACCATAATTTTCTCTATAAGATTGAACAAGTTCTTCGCACATCTTTTTAGATAATGAGTAGTAAAGCCTAGGTTTTATCTCAAGATCTTCAGTAAAAATATCTTTTTCACATTTCTCATAAACAGCACTAGTACTAGCAAAAATAACATGAGAAATGTTTTTCTTTCTAGCAAAGTCCAGAATATTCACAGTAGAAGAAACATTAGAATGTATACACTCTACGGGATTAATTTCACAATCGGGCAAGGAAGAAATTGCTGCTAAATGAATGATAGCATCATACTGATCTTCGCCACATTCACTAAACAGTTTAGAACTAGAAACATCGATCTCGTAAAAAGGTGCTATCATTTCACCATTTTCATCTTTCAAATTTTGAATATATCCATTATTCAAATTATCAAGTAAAGTTAGTTCGTGCTTATCCACAATCCGTTTAGCAAGTCCAGAACCAATCTGTCCAGCTGCTCCAGTAATTAAAATCTTCATTGTTGATACTTTGAGTTATCTTTTCTTAAATGTACAATCTTAGGTTCAAACGTACAGATTTCAGCAAATACTTCTGGATAAGAATACTCAGAACCGAATACATGAACATCATTCATTCTTTCTAAGAAATATTTGTTAATATGACTTTCGTCATGCCATAACGCAATGATTTGATTTTCCAAATCCTTATTTACCCTACTCTCTAGTTCATCGATCATATTACAAACTTCAGGAACTTTCCCTCCCCAAAAACAACCTTGAAAATAAACTTTAGGGTTTTCTTTTTCAGTATTTACATAAGCAAGTGATTTTAAATTTTGTTCCCATGAACCAGGATATTCATCATGTGGTTTCATTTTTAAGAAATGACATGGGTGATGAACACCAAATAAAGATTTATCAACAAAGAATTCTTCTTCAGTTATTGTAGTAACTGGAAGAGCGTCGGCATCAATAAACACGAATAAATCATGTTTTTTAATAATTTCTTTTGCTTTGTTAATAATTTCAAATCTTTTAAGAGTAATGAGTGGCCAAGAAAGATGCTCTTGGTCATATACAATTATATTATTAGGAAGATTTTTCAATTCCCCATCAGTAAATACTAGAATTGTTTTTTCAGTATTAGGTAAAAAATACTTTTCAATATTTTCATAATACTGCGGCAAAAAATTTAAGTATTTTGCTGTACCAAGAAAAGCGACCGCAACTTTCATTAGATTACCTCCCATTCTTCACAATAAATATCCTCTGTATCTTTGTCGTCCGATGGAAACCACTGTTTTGGAGCAATTACTTTTCCCCGATTTCCTAACCATGCTGCCCACCAGGAGAATGATGAATTAGCAATAATAAAATCACTACACATACTCATCAAACATTGGTCAACATATCCATTTTTGCTCTCGGATACCATAAATCGATCATCAGAAAATAATTCTTGTTTCATGCACCATTGAGGGTCATCAGAAAAAACTATAACTTTATAGTCATCAGAAAATTTTCCCAACGCCTCTTCGTAATAGGGCATACCTATAAAGCAATGGTTAGGATTAGTCAAATAATCAGTCCTACGAATATGAAGACCAATGACTTTATTTTCACCAATACTTTCCATCATATTCTTACAAGGTTCACAAATTTCATCCTTGAATGTAAAATCCTTACGAATAATATCTTCTACATTTTTAAAATACTTTTCAGACTGAAAAAAACCATATAAACTTACCCAGTCAAACTTATCATTAAATAGTCTTTCATTAAAGTGGAAGGTTTCTTCAGAAATGATAGGTCTATTAGAATCAATCATTTGAATATTTAATGGAGAAACTGTTTCCATTGTAAAGCAATCAAATAAACCGGTCCTGTTTTGATTCCCTAAACCATCATCAACTGCATTGTTATGAAATGGTAAGCAATAATTAACACCTTGTTTATAAGATATTCCTCTCAATGCTGCGTATTGGAACATTTGATTTCCAATACGCCCCAATCTACCTAAATGATTAAATCCTATCATCGCGTTTGTAATGCAAGTGCCGACTCTACAATCTCAATTTTTTTATTTTCCTTAAACCATTTATATGTACTTATTAAACCATCTTTCAAAGATATAGTTGGTTTCCACCCCAAAGAATAAAATTTATTAGAATTTAATGGTCTATTAGGTGTTCCATTAGGCATATTAGTATTCCACTTAATATTACCACTATAATTGACAATAGACGAAATAGTTTTACATAAATCCATAATTGAAATATTTTCACCAGAACCGATATTATAAAGTTTCGCAGTATCTGAACACGCATTCATAGCAAATACAATAGCATCAGCTAAATCATCACAATGAATAAACTCACGCAAAGGTGATCCATCTCCCCAAAAAGTTACTTCATCACTTTGATTATGAAACTTACTGAACATAGATGGAATAACATGCCCGTTTTCTGGGTGAAAATTATCATTTGGACCATAAATGTTGCAAGGCATTAAACAAGTAGACCTAAATCCATATTGCTTATAATATGCCTCTAACATTTTTATACCAGATATTTTAGCAATCGCATAAGCATCATTAGTAGGTTCTAAGTGTCCGGTCATTAAAGAATTTTCTTCAACTGGAGTTTCCGCATATTTTGGATATATGCAGACCGAACCAAGAAACAAAAATTTTTTAACTCCGGAAATATATGACTCATGAATTAAATTTGTTTGGATCATAATATTTTCATAGATAAACTCAGCAGGATATGTATTATTAGCATTAATGCCGCCAACTCTAGCAGCGGCATCAATTACATATTCAACTTTGTTATTAAGAAAATAATCCCTAACTTGTTTTTGATTAGAAAGGTCAATTTCCTTTTTACGTGGAGTAAGAATATTAGTATACCCAAGATTATTTAATTTTCTCACTACTGCAGATCCTACAAGTCCTCCAGATCCAGCAACTAAAATTTTAGAATCACTGTCCATAAATGCACATATCCTCAATTAATTGTTTAAAAGAAATTTTAGGTTTCAACCTAATTTTTTCTTTGCTTTTGTGGCATCACCTAATAAAGTTTCTACTTCAGCAGGTAGAAAATATTTAGGATTAATTTTTATCATCATACTAAAAAAGGTGGGTTTATGCAACCCATCTTTGGTAACTCAGGCTCGCCACTTGCTCTTTGACTAGAAGCAAGAAACTAGGCGGGAGTTACCCCATCCGCACCAGCAAGAATTTTTATTGTGCCTTATCTTG
>Ga0194115_10006601_pt1 | contig 11725 bp, 5 predicted proteins | sample TA2MahsurfametaG_3_FD_148656 | JGI IMG/M metagenome (GOLD analysis project Ga0194115, IMG submission 148656) | Freshwater microbial communities from Lake Tanganyika, Tanzania - TA2015002 Mahale S4 surface | ecosystem: Environmental > Aquatic > Freshwater > Lake | place: Tanzania: Lake Tanganyika... | reverse complement strand
AATAGGCAGGCATTACGTCTCTCTGGAACTCGTTTGGTTTATGTATCAAGAAACAGCGGCCATGAGGTTGCCACGAAATCACATGACTCCATCCATCACGTTCTACCTGATCTATAACATTATGAAGTCTGGTTGGAAAGGAGACAGAGACTCCACCACGGCGACGGTGATCTTCCTCGACATCGCATTCATCCGGATCCCAGGCGTGATCGTGGTAGTCGTGGATTACAAAGTGGCGTTCGTTCTGTTTCGCTGTCATACCAGGCATTTGAGGCTTCCGGCGGCGTTTAGGATGCTTCTTCTCCTGTGGAGTCTCAATGTAGGGGCTTTGATCATCATCATCAAACATCAAGGGCATGCCAGACACCCGACTTTCAATACCAACGGGGCCGTACGTAGAAACAGTACTGTGCAGCGGCTCGGATACTTTGGGCGTTTTCAGCATGGAAGCCAAAGAGCTTCCAAGCAACCGTTGAGAAATCAAAGACGGAGTTCGAGATACGGCATCAGGGCTGGTGGATAGAGCCGCATTCCGGCGTTTGGCAATGTTCGTAACGCACATGGCGAGATAGAGTTTTGAAGACGCTTTTGCTCAGAAACGAAACGAATACCTTATAGGACGACAATCGACGCTTGGGCAAAAAACGGAGACACTTTTTACTGGTTTCATCACGTTGCACTATATTCCGGCACGCCGTGAAGAAAAGCGCGGTAGGGGAAAGGCGTCAAGCGCTACTTACGGTATTCTGGCTCCACGACCCCCATGCGCTTTTACATTTGATTGGCTGAGGAAACACGACGACGTCACAACTTCTCCGCTCTTTCTTCCGAGCAGGCAAGCGAGCAGGTGCGGAGTAAACATAAGCCGTGAGAACACTGTTTCTGCGGCCTGCGGAAAAATAGTCACAGTCATGACGCTGTTTTTCGCTTCCCTGCTAGAATTTTAGCATATTTAATCGGTAGTATTGAGAGAGATCGGAGGGCGAAGGCAAGGGGATAGAGGTCGACAAAGTCGAGTCAATAAATTCGCACGCGACTCAGAGTGACGTCGGGCGTCGGGCCTTCGATGGTTTTGTACTATCATGTGCTCTAGATGCAAACCGTAGTCTTGCGCGATGTACGGTATATAGCCAAGTGCTATTGGGCATAGACGAAAGGGTCTTGGACCTTGAGAATGACAAGTACATAGAAAGCACAACTAATCGAATAGAAATTCGACAAATACTCTCGAGCCCCGCGGCGGTAGATGATTCTGGCCTAACCGTAAACTCCGCCGAAGAATAAATCTATCCTAGTACTACGCACCATACTATAGGATCTATCCACACAACGAACGAAATCAATCGAAGATGAAAAGACACAAATCTAGTTCTGGGAAAAAATGAGATTTTGTACGGAATTGAAGAATCATTCTTCGCTCGGGGAATCGTTTTTGTAGACGAAAATCTCCCTTGTATCTTCACTCGGTTGTGGTGCGGAGGGCCCACCGGTGTCAGTCTTGATTTTCTCAACGAGATCACGGATGTAAACAGTATCATATTCTCCAAATCATGAATCAGTGTCACAGGTCGACAATCAATCGTCTTGGCACAAGTTTTCTACGCCCTACCGATCGGTTGAAAATCTGGAGGTGGTCTCCAATTATGTTTCTTCATCTGTTCGAGGAAAAACCTAGAAGGTCCGTCTTCCAAGCGTTCTAGGATGGTTTCAAATTGTTGCCGTGCTCCACTCCAATCCTTGTCATAGTACTTTTGAAGACCAGAGTTAAATGTCTGAAAGACATCCGACGTGTAGGGTTCCCGAATGCGACGCATATCCTCCTGGAGCCAAATGTTCGGACTGTACAATGCGGGACCTGTGGGGAGGATCAACTCCGACGGCCTAGCAGAGTCTTCGTTCGCGTCAATGTCAAACATGGCCGAGCCGTTACCATCAGGTGCAGCACCCCTTGCCGCTGACGGACTCAACATGTCAGGGGACTGTCCGGAGCGTAATTCGTCACTACCAGATGCCGAGTCCCGGTTTTCTCGAATGAACGTGTGACCTAGAACGCTCTTCCGACGTCCACGTCCCTTCCCAAGCACTCGAGCTACAGAATCAGTGCTCTGCCGAAGAAGTTCCGTCTCGGGAATTTTGGGACCCAGACCATCAATCGCGTTGGATTTCTTCTTTCGCCAAAGTGCTTCGACGTCCATATCGTATGTGTAAAGTTCCATGATATCCCCTTGATCGTACGACGGTTCGTCATTGTCGATGCTCTCCTGGTCTACAAACATCATCCGATCAATCTTGCGACAACGACGACGATTACTCGAATGGAGTAGTCGATGAAAGGTGTCCGACATTAACACCTTAAGTCCATATTGTTTGGTAGACGACTCCAGAAATTCTGCTCTCTCAACGGCCTCTGATACATACGTTGCGTCAATTTTCCTCTCTGATCCTAGTGCACCCTGTACAGCCTTTCCCGCGTGAAGACCAAATCCCATCTGAACGATAGGACCCTTTCGGTCTTTCAGTTTGTTCACCAGTGCATTTCTCGCATCATCGGACATTGTTCGCACATAGTATTCATCGTAATGAAGAGCGATACAAATTTTGACGACACACAAAAGTGCCTTGTCTGCCTGATTGTGCTTAGCGACCAACCCCTGGGATGGCCTCCTTAAGCGAGTACGGGAGTCAATGTCGTCATCCAGGTGCCAACTAACCAAAAAGGCATCGCCAACATTTTTGTTTGCTAATCCACCATAGGAGTGGCAAATAGAATGGACGACTGCAGCAATCTTGTTGGTGAAGACGAAAACTTCCTCTTGCAGACATTCAGTTGCATCCGTAAACTGCCGAACGTCACAGAATAGAAAAATGCAAGATACGGTCGAACCTTGTGAATTGAGAATCAACATATTGTTGTTCTGACCCTGTTCCAAGTTGTGACGAATGATTTCGACTCCGGCACTTCCGAAACCGACCTTCATTAGGGAACCGATCCGGAGTATAGTCGACATGAGGAATGACGTTTCCATACCCTTCAGGACTTCCTTTGTCCATTGGGATTTCTTAAAGATAGCTTCCTCCTCGAACATGAATTTTTTGAACCTAGCATTCGACTGATAACCGAGGGGGTCCATCACAAGCATACCAAGGAGACGCACCATTCTCTCGATGGGCGTAATGACCAGCTGCGACAAAGATTTTGCATGTCGTTAGTTTGGGTGGGGTACAAGAGAAAGACAATAAGAGATATAACCAACGTACCGTCATAATGGGACCAGCAAAGGCCGCTACCGCTAGGAACCAAACAACCAAAACAAATACAGTCATTAAGAGTTCGACCGTCGCTTGATCACGAATCTCCTTTCGATTGTCAAAGATCCCCTCTGTTCTTCCCTGTACATCTTCAACAATAATTCGAAGCTTTTCACGATCACGTAATTCATCCCACTCGAATTCTGGAATGAATTGAAGTGTGACTTCACCAATCGTCTCATGTTCCCCCTTGAACGAATAAAGACCTGGAATTGCACTACTACGGGATACGTTTACAGCCCGGACGGCTGCTTCCATAGTCGTACTTCTTGCCATTTGACCGTGTAATACGACCATCGTCGATGGTCTTGTCGCATCCCGTTCCTGGTAGGTAAATAAAATCGTCAAAATTAAGCCAAATAATATGATATTTGCCACCCATTGACCAGTCACTTCCGCCATGGCTGTGCCAACCTGGGAGTCTGCCCGAGTACTACCATTATTGTTGCCTTTCGGTCGGCGATCATTCCGATCCTTGAGATTATCCAAGTTTGATGATAGATTTCGACCACTTTGTCCCCGGACGTTCATATTCCGTTTCTTAAGGACTCGATCCAAGGCATTGGATGAAGAATGTCGAACTCGACCACCACCACCATCTAAACCATCCTCACTGATGATTTCCAATCCATCAATTGATCGGGTCTCTATCAGATAGGCTAATCGTCTTCGCCATGCTCTCTGGATCTTCCAAGCCGCGATATGTCGCTTCAATTCAAGGTTCGTATTCGGAAGGAATCCCATAGTACGACATCCTCGTTTCATTCTTTCTAAGGCTCGACTGAAGAATCCTAATTCCGTTTCCTTCTTCCTCCTTTCTCCTGCCATTGCCTTTACCTTTGCTAATGCAGCAATGTCGACCTCACCCCAAGATGCACCCCGTCGAATACCACCAGTCAGACCCGGACTCTCCTGTGGTTGACGCAAGACCTTCCTTTGAGCCTTTCGATGTTGTCTGGCTCTTGCACAATACCAAAGAGGATTCAATCGTTCAATGTACCAATAGAAATTGACTCGAGACGATAGTTCTACGACCTTCGTCGACGGAATTAGTCTGGCTACCCTAGCAGCCTTGCACACTACAATGAAACAGTCTAAATTCCGAACTTCGATGGGATACCATGGGGTAAATTCTTTCATATTCTTTGTTGTGCGAAAGAAAGAGCGTGACAGTTTTGTTTTTTTGTGAGTTGTGATTGTGTGGCAAGAGGCGTCTATTCTTTTTGGGGGGGGACCGAACCACCTGATGAAAAAAAACTGACTTACTGGTAAACCAAGTTGATTGAGTGTGACATTCACAACCTCTTCACTATATTGAAATCGATTTAGGTAGGAAATATCATATAATAAGGCAGCAGTCGATACGACATCACACCACATTTTAAAGGAACCAATCCCACAGGGACATAATCTTGGTTGATCAGAGACGTCAACACGATGGAAGAGACTTAGATAGAATGGATCACCCAAACTATTTAGGATCATATCGACGACGAAGACGACTAATGCCGTAATATATAATAAGTCAAAGATAAAGTCAGCATCCTTCGGTGTCCATAAAAATTGAATCGGTGAACCAAATAATAGGACGATCGTAAACAGAACGATGATCCATCTCCATGCGACACTGAATCGATCAGAAAAGTCCATTCCGTGGGGTATGACTCTCTTTTTCTTCTTTTGTTTGTTGGTCTGTGGCTTTCCTTTGTTTCGCCTTTATAAATTTTACGGAAAAAATTTGGGTTTTCTTCTCACAACAGGAGTCCTGCCCTCCCGTTGGAAATGGTGTCGGATGAAAGAAGGAAGCGAAGGTGTGGGGAGGTCATCGCTCGCACCAGACGGCGGATCCCCTTCCCACTTCCCACATGCCGCGTCGGGATTGATTCTGGTTCGTTGCAAACACATTCGCTTTCATGGCTATGGGTTGTCATAGATACATATAGTAAGTATGTACTATTTCGCTATGTCTGTGTATGATATACATATGATAGAGATAAAATATAGATAAAATATGCTACAATGATAGCATTTATTCGGCTAGTAGAAGTATCCTTATCACCCCATTCTTTATGCCAAACTATATTCCAAGAAATCCTTTGGTGGGATCCAGTTATTTTCCATCATCTTATCCATGAAATACTTGGAGGGACCGTCATCAAAATTCTCTAGGATAATCTCAAAGCATTGCCTTGCCAATTCCCAATCCTTCGCATAGTAGGCCTGTAATCCTGCCTGATACTTCGGAAAGAATAAACCTTCCACGAATCGTTCACGGATTTTCTTCATATCCGGTGATTGCCATATATTGTGACTATACAATGCATGCCCCGTGGGGAGGACGAGTTCAGGGATACCTGCAGGAAAGGCACTATGACTGTCTTCCTCCTGACTAAGGATGGATGCTCCGCCGTATACTAGTGACCCAGTACCCCGTATAGAGTTCTCTGGATTACTATTGGGCGTCACGAATTCGTCACTCCCACCTCCTTGTTGTCGCTGAAGAGCATGGCCTCTACGAGAATGACGAACTTGACGACTTGAGGAATTAGACCGTCGTTCAATCCTTCTTTGCTTCCGAGGTAGTTCGGGGGTACCAGGCAGAAGTGAGCCACTTCTATCAGAAATCGAATCATTGCTCTCGCATCTGCTGTTTACGGCGGGTCGGTGAATCGCGGCGACGTCCATATCGAATGTGAAAAGTTCCATCAGCTCCCCCTGTAAAATACCAAGATAGTCATCTTCATCCGCGCTGTCTTCATCATCTTGAAGTAGGACACGATCTATTTTCCGACATCGCCGTCTGTTATTCGGATGAAGAAGTTTGTGAAAGCTTCCAGACATGAGTAACTTGAGTCCGTACTGCTTCGTCGAAGATTCCAGAAATTCGGCACGCTCTACGGCTTCAGATACATAGGTAGCATCAATTTTCCTCTGCGAACCAATTGCTCCCTGGACAGCCTTGCCTGCATGTAGACCAAACCCCATCTGGACGACTGGGCCCGATCGCTTCTTGAGTTTATCCTTGAGATTGCCCCTGGCAGCTTCGCTGAGTGGCTTAAGGTAAAAGTGGTCGTAGTACAAGGAAATACAGATCTTGATCACCGAAAGGAGGGCCTTGTCAGCTTGATTGTTCTTGGCATTGAGACGACTCTCTTTCGAATGCGAAGGTCTTGGACCGCTGTGTCTCCGGTGTGTCATTTTTTCATCTTCTAACGACCAGCTCAATAGAAAGGCGTCACCAACATTTTTGTTCGCTGCCCCACCATAAGAGTGACAAATCGAATGTACAACCGCTGCGATTCGGTTGGTAAACACAAAGACCTCCTCCTGCAAGCATTCTGTGGCATCTGTAAACTGTCGAATATCGCAAAAAAGAAAGATACAAGACACTGTCGAACCTTGCGCCGTTAGGACCAACATGTTCTTGCTTTGACCCATCAGCAGATTATTTCGAATAATCTCAACACCAGCGGTTCCAAAGCCAACCTTCATCAATGAACCAATCCGAAGAATCGTCGACATGAGAAATGACGTTTCCATCCCCCGTAAGACTTCCTTGGTCCACCCAGTCGCATCGATTAACTTTTGTTCCTCGATCAAGAAACTCTTGAACCTCTGCGTGGACTGGTACCCTAGTGGATCCATCATGAGCATTCCAAGAAGTTTCACCATCCTCTCGATCGGAATGACAACTAAAGAACTAACAGGACCAGTGAAGGAAAGAACTCCAAAGAACCAAACAAGAACGATGAAGATAATCGTCACAATCTCAACAATAGCTTGGTTCACAATCTCGTCGCGAACGTTGAATTCTGCCGCACTTTGCCGTCCCGAAGAATCTTGGACTACATAGCGAATCCGTTCCCGATCCTTGAGCTGTTCGACACCATCGACGGGGAATCGAATGGCATCTTCATCAACTGGCTTGTACAGATACATGCTGGGTACCGACGAGGTTCTTGAAGCATTCAAGGCCTTCATGCGAAATTGCTCCGACAAAGTCTGACGGTGGAGTACAACCATTGCTGTTGATCGAGTGCTATTGGGTTCGGTGTATGTAAAGACGCTTGTGAATAGGATTGCCAGCAGGACTCCTACCGCAACACGCTGGCCAGTGAGTCCACGCATATAAGTCCCAACTTGAGATTCATCACCACTTCCAGTCTTGGATTGGAAGCGAGACCCAGCTGTATCTTCTACCGTACTTGCTTGAATATCGTTGAGATCTAGCTTTCCTCGACCATGAGCATTCATGTGAGAAAACGCCGGTAGCATGGATCGTTTCGTCTGTGCACGATCCAACGGATTGATCAGGACAGATCGGTGAGAGGCCATATACATATCTTCTTCGATAGGGGCATCACCAAAACCGCTCTCATCATCACCCGATGCGGCGGGGCCGAATGATGAAAATGATCTCCATGCGCGTTGAATCTTAATGGCTGCCAAATGCCGCCTTCGGGAATCATAGTCTGGCTTGCTTCTCAAACTCTGTTGTCGTTTCAATATTTTCCACATCCGCATCCCCCGATCATTCGTTTCGACTTCAGGGTCAGCATGTGCCCGGACAGCAGCCAAGACACCCAACTGCAATGCTCCCCAGGAATGATTCTTCTTCAACCTTGGTTTCTCTGTCAATGCCATCGCCGTCGTACCATCAGCTGCTTCTTCGACCCTTCGGCTCTTAAACCTCTTGTAGTAGTAGAATGGATTAAGGAAGTGAAGGCGTTTGAAGACCCAATAGCAGTTGAGAAAGTTTCCAGCATTGACAACCGTCCGTGAACGAATAAATCTCGCCGCTCTAGCACACCGTGCGATAGTGATCAATAGCCAGATTTCAAGTCCCGCCGCACGTATACGACGACCATCGGCAAAGTCGTGATCCTGTTTGGACCGAAATGAATGTATGAGAGACCGGATGAGAGAGTTCGAGAGAATACAATGCCGTCACGTCTAAGGACTAACAAGACACTCACCGGAAGTCCATCGCTATCCAAAAAGATTTCCACCGTCTTCAAACGACCTGTTGCCGCATTAATCCAAATAATGTGATACAAAATGACTCCCGATGAAAATAAATCACACCAAAAGAGGAAACTTCCCAAAGGTAATGCCTTGTTCGGTTCACTACCACTTAGAAGGAATCGGTTGCTTCCCACCAACACAATGTCAATCTTCATATAACCTGGTTCAGCCAAGATCCGTAATATCATCTCAACGACACAAAAAACAAATGTCACTCCAGCAAGGATATCATACACCATCTCATCAATGGAACATAGAAGGTACAACGGATTTCCAAAGAGGACAAAGGTATAGAAGACAATCATCAAACCTTTCCACGGAAGACTACGGATCAAGGTCTTACACCGCATTCTTGTTTTCGATGGAACACTTGCCTTGCATCCACTACGACAGATTGTACTGCAACATCTGACAGAACGAGAATTCCCTGTTGGGTTCCCAGTCTGTTGTTGATCCATATTTGCCTACTACGTGGGGAGTTACGTTTGTTGTGGTTTTTTCCGAAAATGTACTTCTTTTGTTTTGTTGAGTACAAGTAGGGATTGTCCGCTACAAATTCTCAGCCAATATGGAAATCCGTTTCTTCCGGTGCCCCACAAAAATTCCTACCAAACTGTATGAGCAGGTAGCATCCAGAAAAAACACTTTTTCAAAACCAACGTTGATAGGGAAGGAACGGCGTCAAGTAACCCCAAGATTCGCAAAAGGAGGAAACCAACAGTAAAAAATGCAAAATCTGAAGAGGGTGTAGACTGTGAGAATCAAAAACGTCGCTTTTGACAACACCAGAACCAGGGGGGGAAAGAGCAGCAGTTATGACTTCTATGTACGAGAGAGATCTCGTGCAATGGTGTGAAAGGCACTTTTTCGTCCGCACGACCCAATCAAAACGTTCGGATGCAACGAACCCATATGGATACGATTAGCGTCGAGCAACTGTACTATAAGTAGCTACAAATATACATACATACCGTTCCCAAGGACGGATCGCTATTTTCTCGAGTAAAGGTCTGACTGTGGATAACGTCTCAATCGAATAATCCTAGAGTTCAATGATGCTATTGTAAAGAGGTGAGTCCACTCCTCCATATGATCCACTCCTCCATTTCTTGAATCCAGGAAAAACCTCATACACCCTTTCGCTCGTAGGATTGTGGGGAACATGATTTACCATATTGCCGCTAGAACAGTTACAGGCTGCATAGCTTTGTCACCCATGTAGTTTGCACTACCCTTGCTGTATTTCCGAAAGTATCCGTCGAAAAACAAGAAAATCAGGCCGATGTAGAGATCGGCGTTTGATCCACCTCCTGATGAGTTTTCTTGGTCAGGCAAATGTCCATTGCGGGAGGGAATCGTCGTCGTCGTCACCACTTGGCCAGTGGGGGTGTCCAAGTCCTCCCTCTCACTCCCTCATCACAGGCTGATATTCCACCCTGACCAAATATCGTAGAAAGAAGAAGTATCCGGTATGCCTGTTTTTTGGGGGGGAGGGGCGATGCTATAACATCATCATGTTATCCACAACGGTCGAAAGATTTTCTGGATCACAACAGGGACAACCTGATAATCGGATATTTGGTGCATGTTCCCGATTAAAGATATTCGATATACTAGTAGCACTTGTCGCAGAAGTAGGATTCAATGCTCTCTGTATTGCACGTTGATGTCGGATTGGGACCCTACCTGTCAGGATTGCCGTATCACCACTGGAGGAGGATGTACTCGTCTGTTGGCTCTTAGTGTTGTTCGACTTGGACGGTTCCTCCTCAACAACTCGTTTGATGACGATATTCCCAGTCTTTGGGAAGACGACGCCCTTGGCCTCATCCTTCTTGTCGTCGCTACTATTGTTCTCCATCTCAACCTTTGGATCTTCAGATACCTTGGATGAAACTAAAGGAAAGGCCGCCCCTTCTTCAGGTGCCTTGCATCCATTCGAGATGTAATCCTCTAAACACCCCTTCAAGTATTCTGCCATTGAGAGACGATCGGCATGACTATCCTGATCTTCTCCAAAGAGTTGTGTGATCTGTGCAAGCATGATATCTCTTACGTATAAACATAATCGTTCCATACTTTTTCGACCCCCCTTAAAGGATGGTGGTAATGCATCGAGGATATCGTCCGATGTGACTTCCACCATAGGTTTGAGGATTTTCGTCTTATAACTTCCACCATTACAACTTTCTGGTAAACCAGGGACTAAATCGATAGGTGACTTGGGGAAGACAATAATGATTGCTGTCTCCAATGGGACACATCCCGGTGCCTTACACGAAACTTGCATGACCATAACAGTAGTCCCATAATCCAACGCCTCTTCTGGCATCGTCGATTCTATTTCATTCACTATTCGTCTCTTTTCTTGACGAAGCATCAAATTTTCGTTTGCAGAAAACATCGTGAGGTTGTTCAATCAGTTTTAGAAGAAGAAGGTAAATGGTAAGTCAAATAATGAAACATGGACCATCGAAACTCTTGTGGAAGAATGAGACGGTGTCGAATGGAGATGAAGGGTGAAGGCATATACTATTGTACTGGTACACATAAGCGGTATATATGATGCTACCTAGTATCGACACCACAAATCAAACCAATGGCAGTGACAGTGAGTGTGAATACGCGTACGCCTTTGCCGGTTGTGTAATGACGTGTTGTGGTGATGAACATTCCATTGTCCTAGCCTCCGGAACCTTCCACCCATGAGACCATGGGGAAGCCTCGACCTTTCATTTATCAGCCATAGCCGGTGACTTGTTTCCAGTCAAGTTAAAAGCAGAAGAGTGCATTCGGGGAATGATCCGACCTTTACTGATTGCCCCGTTACTCGTACTATCGATGCGATGCTTCGTACATGGTCTTACTGTTACCACGCCTTCTTCTTCTACTTGTAGTAGTAGTACCCGTCGTGAGACTATCTTGTCCACCTTTGGAATCATCCTTTCCTCAACTGTCGTAGGAGTAAGGGATGTCCATGCCGAGAGTATACCCTCAGATCCAGATAAACCACTTCCAACCCAAGCGGGACGACGAGGTTGTCGAACATTGACAGATCCTTCAAGGACAATTGTGACTTGTGTTGGTGATCTTCGAGCAAACAATGCTGATGGACGATTATCCAAAGTCTCCGCGACAGAAAATGGTGTCTCAACATCCTCTGTACGGAATCCATCTCGATTTTCACCACCCTGGACGTATCTGACAGAGACATCAGACGGCAATAAGGCATGGGCATCCTTACAACAGGCAGTACAGGACGTCGATCCGAATGTGAAAATTGTAGAAGTTACCGATACGTATTTACATGCTACCGTACCGACCCAATCTCCACCCGGTATAGATGGTTTGGATGATCTTGAATTCCTATTACGGGCGGAAGACAATTTAG
>Ga0194115_10006600_pt1 | contig 11726 bp, 14 predicted proteins | sample TA2MahsurfametaG_3_FD_148656 | JGI IMG/M metagenome (GOLD analysis project Ga0194115, IMG submission 148656) | Freshwater microbial communities from Lake Tanganyika, Tanzania - TA2015002 Mahale S4 surface | ecosystem: Environmental > Aquatic > Freshwater > Lake | place: Tanzania: Lake... | reverse complement strand
CCAACAATGAGCACATCCGATAAGAATCACCGCGGGAATACGGACAACATGACTTCCCCGATGGAGAATAGGTCGGTGTAGAATCGTCCGTCATTGTCACCCCTCTCTCTTCCAGTTGAAAAAAAAATAGATCGAACCGATATCGTACAAAAGTGGGACAAAAAAGATTGAGAACCAGATGGTCCATAGAATGTACCCCGCAGTTTGTTTCCCAACCTAATCCTGAGAGATTGAGGCAGGTTCTTACATTACCGGAATGCACCCATGGGGACAAGGCCTTGACTGCTAGTAGGATTGCCTTCATCCCGGCACTTGGTTGGATTTTTTTTGGCACATCTGTTTCCCCACATGGAATTGATTCTCATACATGTCGATCCATCCTGTCGTAGCTAGCTGCTTTCGTAGGATATGCCAATTCTATCCTCTCCCCCTGTCACTACATTCGCACGCCTTTCCCCCCTCCCCCTAAGAAGAAAATGGTACTCGGAGAGAATTCCCCTCATCGTCGATAGGACAGAACGGCTAGCAATGGGTCGTCTGGGCGGTGATTGAAATCATCACCGATCTCTTTTCCCTCGCAAGAAGTGAATGCCTCAACGATAAACAAGGGATTCACACAATGTCCCAAACATTTCAATTTCATTAGCAACGAGTCTCGAAACTGGCTTTCAAACTCCTCTCCTAGCACTACAGTACTTGGAAAGAAATGGATAGATTGCGCATCAACTTCGCATGCTCAAGCTCGTTCGGGAGAATAACGTAGATCCCTCTTCACGATTATTCATCCTTCGTACTTCTCTAGCGGTGCCTAGGTTGGTTGGCGAAATGATGATGAGGTAGGTAGTAGTCAGTCCTCGGTCTTTGCATCGACGTCGTTGTTGTCGTTGTGGTTGCTGTTCATGGTGGTGTGGCGGTTGGCAGTACGGTAGATCCACCATGATGCTCCACATTCATTGGTCAAATCGTTCACGAGCACACCGATCCACGACTCGGATGAGACACGGAGCAGACTAGGCGACGACAAACGATTTGTATGTAAGGTACATACCGACAACTCGAAAACGATGCTGAGTCAAATTGGTCACAAACAGGCAATTCACGGTCATGTGTCGCACTGTCGCATACACGTCCTATGACTACTACTGTACTCCCCAAACGCAAAATGACATCTTGAACTCTACTAGGGTGAATCTCCTTCATCAGAAGACCCTATTTGCTTGATGATCATACCACTTCAGGAGTCCTATGAAACCGAATGTTTTTGGGGCTACCAGACGAAAGGCAGTGCTTCTCCTATAGTCATTATCAACAGAAAGTTACTTCACCGAAGCTTAGGTGTACGATTCCATGAGGAGATCCCAGGAAATATCGACAGAGTTCTGTTCGGTGATACTCTTGTTCTTATATGGGGTGGTTAACCTGGACCCTTCCTTGACCAGTTGCATATTGATAACTCCCGGATGATCGAAATGTTGGATGAGTGCCGAAAAGACGACTGCGAAACGTGTCAATGGATCGACTGAAAACCCATACGTATGATCATGCAAAGTCTTATCACCGACACCATCTTTGTCAGGTGTTACGATACGACCAAGAAGTTTGATGACACACAGCATCACCTGATTCATATGCTCAAGGTTGTGAAAGGCTAGTGATCGAAACCAAGACCCCCCAAAAAATAGAAAAGGCGACCCGACGGTTAGTTGTGTTTGCGAGAGCCAAGAAAAGTACATTCAATCCACGACACCAGCAATAACACCACTTGACGTACGATTCGTGTCATGCATGAGAGCGATCGCTCGAACGTAATCTCGAAGCTCTTCAAGAACTACAGGATCCAGTGTCACCTCACCACATCGTATGCTCTGTTTCTTCCTCTCATGAGATGATGCAACTCAATGATTTCTTGCACCTCGTCGATCACCGTAGACTTCTCAACCTCATGACGACGAGAGTACGGTTGGTTCCGTGTATCGTAATCGAGCAAAGGACTTTCTTGCCATTTGCCATTACCGCTAGGCGTTTCCGATATACTAGACTCTCCGGTATCATGAAGATCTCGGATGACCATCCAACCTCGGCAGGAATGCGGTAGTCCCTGATCTTGATGGTGAAGGGAGGAAAATTCGGTTTCTGATTTCGGGCAAACGTCAATGTCAATCGAAATTTGTCACTCCAAAAATTTCCCAGAAAACCTCATTAGGGTCGCGCACAAAGTCCATCCAGCCAAAAATGAACTCCCGTACCAAGATGAACCTCATAACTGGAAGACACTGGACGGTGATCATGCCGATTGAGCAGTCCCGTCGTCACCGCTCCCAAGCATGGTCATTATCCGAAAAAGTACTATTGTCGACCGCAGATGTCGCCTCACCACACCCGTCGAAAACGGCATTTCGAATCACATGATTGCGCGTTTCTGTGAGGAGTTATGGCCATCTATGCCGAAGTCTGTGCTTCCTTTGTACTTCAACCTGGAATTGTCCAGATAGTGACTCTCTACGATATTGACTATCAGACGAAGGCGATGCTTCCCAAAAAATAAATCTATAGTCATTATCAGCAGCAATTACACTATCAAAGAGCGTTTTCCAGCGAAGAACACGTGATTCTTCGCTGCAACAGATCGCCACATCCATCCTATCCTCAAATTATACAATTTCCCCACTGTCAAAACACACTTCATTCCGCCTTGCCTCGGCTCTTCGTCAACGCAACGCAACGGATCGGGCCATGTCTTCTAGGATCCCCTTCCCGCGTCGTTCCCACTCCTTTCGGTTCTGCAACGCATATGAAAGATACTCATCACTCGATACTCCAAAGACACCACAATCCTTCAGCTTCTTAGCCAACGGAATGATGTAAAAATCGAAAAATCCTATCCCTCCCTGGTACCATCTATCGATGGGATTGACATCTAATCGACCCATCTCATACGCGCGATACATCTCTTCAAATAACCGCTCATTCCATCTCCGATACACATGCCAGTGATGCATCGTATGGGCGACATCGGAAGCTTGAATCAAGTGCTCAATGACAATCGTGGCCTTTCGATTGATTGCCTTCTTACATACCTCAAGCTTCCACCTCCAATGTCGGGACGATCGGCGAATAGGCGATGACTAAAGCTCCAGAGTTTTCTCGAGCAGTACCGAAATGATCCTCAACAGCTGGGATAGTTACAAAACCTTTTCCAAGATCAGGATTCTCTTCATGTTCTGTGATTAAGAAGGACGTCGTCAGAAGAGACAGCCCATGCAACATACTAACAATTCTGTGAATGTTGCTATCCGAGATGTCAACAATGTCATTTGACAAGCCTTCGAACTAGTAGAGAAAACAAATAGAGAACATATTATCAGAAATGTTGTTCGCAGGGAGAGAGACTGAATTCTCTCCTTGTGACTCTCCCACCCTCCACCTCCGCCCAAGTAAAAAAAACCTTACCTCTGACTCGAAATCTCCATTTTCATCATCACGAGTAATCCGGTAGACAGCTGCAGCAAGAGCAGCAGCTGAAATCAGAAGACAAGTGAGGAAGATATAACGAAAAAAGATTGACAAATTTATGATCCTGTAAGGAAATCCCAAGGCTATCCGACCGTCGTTGTCCTCCTCGGTCATTATTCCGGCTGGGATCTTCACTAATCGTAAGACTGTGGTCACTTCGTGCTGACGAATGGCCATTGACATACTTGTTATCACCATCATTTTCACTGGAGACTATACTGAATATTGACAAGTCTTCTTCATTGTTACTATTGCCCGTACTAGGAATCATCTTGATTCGAAATTTTTGGGGCGAGTACAGGATACACAACGAAACTGATCTCGCAGACGAGTTTTTCTCAACCCTCTCACCTCCTTTCGCTGCCTCGACAGAAACGCCGTACTTTTTTTACTCCTGGCACCTCTTCACTCCTGACGCGCGAAACTAACCCTCGGGATAACCATTCCAAATGCTTTCGTTAAATTGGGCTCGATACGGTACTATTCTGACTCGTCATCGTAAATTCATTAAATGTAGATGATGACTTTTCGGCCTTGTCTGGAGGCTTCTTCGGCATAATTCACATTCTGGTTACGATAGGCGTAAGTTAGAGAACGTTTTCTCAGGTAACAAAATCTCTTGCCCGGCGAATGAAATTTAAGGAACGCGTGCTGCAGGACAGTTTACTGAAGGTACAGTCAAGCTTTGATAGCCAAGGAAGCACACTTGAATCTGTATTCTACTCTATACAACTAGAACGACCGTCCGGATCGATCGTGGAATGAAAAATTCGGTTCGCCTTGTTCCATTTTCTCCGAAATCCAACGCACGTGTCAAACTCCAAATGACCTTGATGAGCCCTAGACTGCGGGAAACAACAATATTGCAAAACGATTCGAGGTTAATCTAGACAGAGAGGTCCTTTCATTAAGTAAATGCCAGAAAACCTCTATCGATGCAATATATACTGTATAGGCCCTGACACCAACGTATGACACTCCCCGAAAGCACGTCCGGGGGAACCTACGACAGGTATGTACATACTAACAATTGTCTTACACTTGTTTCATACATACTAAGAGGATTGGTCCGCGCCACCATACGGTGCCTATATTCCGTGACGTCAACGGCTTCCCCCCTTTCCATAGGGCATCCGCATCCCGTACGATCCGTAAACTTTTGATGCCCCGGATTCTGCCCCTTGCCACTTGCCAGCAATACAACGACCCTTGCAGCCCCAATTTGAATTTCAGCCTTTATTGGCATCACCCTTCTCATCGCCTGTTACATCTATCGACATTGTTCATCAGGTCATCCATCCCTTCATCCATCATCAGTGACCACCACTCAGAATGGAAAACAGAGTACGGGAAAGGCGACCGATATTACCTTCAAGAATATGGCGAGTTGTCGGGTGCACTGTCCATATCCAATGGCTGCTCTTGCTACTTTTGTTGGGTGCCCAGACTTCAACGACCGTCGCGTACACGGTGGATCGTTTACAACGGTTAGCTCAAGCAGCATCCTTGGCGTACATCCCAATGAATAAGATGGATACGTCGCCATATTTGGAATCTAGTGGATTAACACCATTAGGTGAAGTCGTCGATCCGATGACGGAATCGGGGGCGACTGTCTTTGCCGATTATGCGAATCAGGAATTGGTTGTGGCATGTCGAGGTAGCGCGAATCCAAGAAATTTCGGTACGAATATAAAATTCAATTTAGTCCCCGCAACACGATTATCTCATAAGTCTATCCCCCGGGGGGCGACAGTCCATGAGGGATTTCAAGAGGCCTCTGTTGGATTATGGCAAAAATTAGGCCCACCTATCCTTGAAACCTTGAAACGACAACCATTGGAAACTGAAATAAAGGACGTCGTCTTTACGGGACATTCCTTAGGTGCAGCGACTGCACTTTTATGTGCCGTCCATTATTCTGCAACCTCGAAGGATCCGACGATGGCAGATTCATGGATATTACCCAAAGTCGTTACCTTTGGTGGTCCTAAATTATGTAATGGACGATTGGCACGATTTTTACGGAATGGACCATTACAGGGGATTGATATCTTACATCTGGTACATTCTCAAGATCCAGTTTTAGTCAATAATGAACGGATGTGGAAACAGATGGGATTTGAAAATGTTGGTATTGAAATGGAATGTGATCCGAAATCACCCACGATTTATTGTAATGAAGATGATGATCAATGTGCTATCGTCTATTATGGTGTTCCACCCTCTCCGCCGAAACCACCACCTCGTTTGGGGATGAAGGTAGCATGGAATATTATGAATCATTGTAATTATATGGGTATCTTTATCGGACCACGGATGATGATCGGATCAGCAGGTCAACCACCGAAACGACCTGGAGGTGGTGTTTCATTCAATCAACCAGGGCGGTATCCTGGATCAGATCAAGATCGATTTCCACGATAGTAGGTAGTAGATTGTCGTATTGGCGAAAAAGGACCTCTCGCCATTCATTTTGTTGAAAGGTGACCATGAACCCAGACGATACATCGAAAAAAGAGAAGAGGTGCTATTGCTTCGGTTTTGACGGCTGTATGGAGTGGTATCGAGGTAGGTATGAGAGAAAAGGGAAATCCATTATGAGGGGGGTTTGCGACCAAAATTTCGTTTTTGTTTATATAATTGTAAAAATGATTTCTTGATCCAAAGGAATGATGATTTAGCGTGAAATTGGGATTTCTTTAGTTCACTCTCGAATAGCTTACTGTTAGCTACTTATTCTTAATTGATTGAGGTTTGTGTTCAGCCCTTTTTATCCACCCACTTTCATTCTTTATCCAGCGACCATTCCGGCAGCAGCAACAACAACGGGGGGGTTGACTGTCGGAATAGATTCGGCGGGAGGATCATCATCGCTTGTGCTGGAGGTCTGAGCGAGGGCCTTATCGACTGCCATCCCATAACTAAAGGTCGCACCTGGAATCATAATTGGAAGTGTCCCATACATCTTCACTTGGATAGCGATACATAATTCACGATAAATATTATACCACCAACTTTCGGCACGACGTTGTTGAGTCTTTCCCAAGGCATGAGAACTACCCAGAATTTGTTGTGTCCGTGGTAATCGTAAGTCTTGATACATCTTCGTCGCTTGAGTAAATTTCATCCCATCAAAGGTCCCGCCATTGGAACAACATATGTATTGAATCAAACGACACAATGTCCCGGCATCTTCAATTGCCATCATCGCACCTTGTCCAATGTACGGTACTTTATTATTAGATTTTTCGATTTGAGATAAAGAATACGTCCAAATATCGGAAACACATGGTATGAGAAAAATGACTTCGTATCTTGAAGGAAACAAATGACGAAAGTCATCTTCTTCTTACCTGGAGGATGTGCTGCATCACCTAAAAGGACAATCGTTCCCTTTGTCCATGTCGAGACGGGTTCTCTTGCTCGAAGACCGACGCGGACGACACTCCCAGATGTCGCCTCTCGTAAGGGTTGAACAAATTGTTCATCCCATCCATCCTTTGTTAGACGGTCTGCCAATTCTAAACATTCCTTCTTGGCTTGATCTGCTGTTAGGACACCCCATTCATCTGGATTTTCTATGGGGGTAGGGAAATAAATTTGAAAGATGGTTTCCTTTTCATCCGTTGGATAAATACACATATGACATTTCGTCGTCACACTGGAGGGGAAACAAATTCCACGAATAGGACGGGAGATTGAAGAAGATCCCATTAAACACGTTACGCCTGTATAGGTCGGATCTTCTACCCCCTTTCCAATAATCGCCTCACGGACACGAGATTTTACTCCATCAGCACCAAAGACATACTTCGCACGGACAATATAATCTTGATTCCAAAAGGAAAGAGTATGATACGTATCATTATTGTTGTTGCTGTCGTTTTCGGTCATCATTGTTACCTCCTTGACGGCATGATTGAAATGGATGACAATGCCTGCGTCGACACATGCATCGTATAATGCCTTTTGAAATTTCCATCGTCGAATTCCTAGGGGGACTAATTCATCTGTATCTTTCCCAGAGGGTGTTAATAGGGCTTCCTTGGCACATGCCACTTCAGTTCCATCATGTCGGTACCAACGACGGTAGATATAATCATATCCATACTCACGTAAGGTTTGAAGTAATTTCGGATCAATATCACGTATGACTTGTAATCCATTCGCATACATCCCAATAGCACCACCAACACCTTCACCAAATCCTGGTGCCTGATCAAAGACTTGAGCTTCAATACCACAAAATTTCTTCAAACCTAGTGCCAAAACAAGACCACCCATTCCACCACCGACAATCAAGAATTCGATTGGATCCTTCATGTTTGGTCTTTTTTGGTCTTTATGGGGTAGCCGATATGTGACAAGAAACAATGAGTGGACAGGATGGAACGGGGTGGTTTGAAAATGCAGAATAGATCACAAACGCTCGGAGAGGTGCCCACAGTTGTAGCGGAACGACGATGACGATAAAGAAGACTTTTGCGATGGGGTGGTACTGTACCGAATTTCGGAATCCTTGTTCTGTGTAGCGTCGTCTTGTTCCCCACTCCGCGATTTCGCACTGTCGTGGCAAAGTGGATGGGGTTTTTTTCCTTTACTGACGTCACCGGAAGAAAAACGTTGGCCCCTTCATCCCCTTCTGTATAAGTACTTAGTTACTGTTATACACCATTTTTTGGAAGATAGGTGGGTTTAAGGGGGGGGAATTATGTTATCTCTTATGATGATATGGTACGTTACGTACCTGCACGAATACCTCGTGCTGAAAACATATCTGCCCAAACCCGAAACCGGAGCGCGGTAAGCTTGGCGTAAGTTCTCCTTTTTCCTTAAATAGGCTCATTGAAATAAAGTTGAACACCCCATATTTCAGAACCTCGGTATCACCGAATAGGGGGGAAGGGGGTCACAGGTCACAGTCATGTACTGGGTGAATTCGGTGCCGGGAACACGACGGAATTTCGATTTTTATGTAAGCGTCGTTCGATCATCCTCCCCGTAAAACAACGAATAGAACTTTTACATCCATCGATGGGACATTCTCAGGGGTAAGATGCAGGACTACAACTCGGAACGGGCATCCGTAACCCGCTAGAAAAATATGTGCATGAATCTATAACCCCTCAACCACCGAAAGTTACTTATAAATAGAAAAGCAAAAAATACCAAAATTTGAATGAGGGGGGACTGGAACAAATCCCGTACATATGTATATGTATCGGAGCTGATGGAACAGCAGCCCTATTTTCCATCCCGAATCCCGACGCCACACTCTACTAGTGGTACATTTTGCATCACCCATGCATTAAAATTGACAGTGAGACATCCCGAAACCTTGCTAACTACCATGATTCCTCAAAACCGTGTTGAACAACACCACCAACAACAAGATGACGAGACGAATCATCCATCATATTCCTTACGGAAACGCATGATCGTTCGGTTGAATGCTTATTGCTTACCTCGTTGGGGAGTCCGACGGCGTCTGCCCGATACCTATGCTGTCCTCCGGACAAGACTTGAAAATCAGGCTGTGGAAGATGAACCTCTTGACCGTCCACTACAATTGCAACGACAACAAAGTCATCAAGGTCACAATAATGGACAAGCTATTCAGCATCGGAAAACCGAAATGTGAGTAACCCCCCTCCAAAAAATATATCCCTACAGGTCCAGAAGTTCCCACTGACATTGTCTCACTTATTCTCTCCCTCCCTTTTCCATCCAGTGTCTTTAAGAATTCAAGTCCACAATGGACGACTTCATTTCCTATCGAATATACTCTGGGGTCTCAAAGTTCACTCTATGTCGGAGTGTACCGTGTCCCCCATAAGGCCACGACCAGTGACACCAGTACGAATGCTGGTGAAGAAAATAATAATAATGAAAAACCAGACATCCTATTGGGGAATGCTATTTTTGATATTGGAGATGTCCTTGGATCCTTCAATAATGTCAAATGTAAACGTTTTCCAAGTGGAGGAGTGTAAGTTTATCTTTTCCCGTTCGCGTTCTTTTTTTTTTTGTGCTGTTCGCATTTTTTTCCATTACGACGGAATTATTCATCCCTCTTTTTTTCCCTTTTTTCATTGATACCCTATTCTTGTTCTTCTTGGAAATATAGAGTCTATTGTCAGGTAGAACCCATCCCTGATTTAGATGCAGAGAATCGTATATGCCGTTTTCAGTTTGCTGGTCGTGGTCTTTCTGTCCATCACAAGGCGATGAAGGGACGAGGACTGGGGTTGGTCCCATCTAGATTTCCTACCGCTCCTGATACGATTGTCCAGATTTCTAAACGACACCTACGTGGAAGTGGTCAACCCTCATGGGATGTCGTCTATCGATCTCAACCAGTGGCCGATTCATGGAATCCCACTTGGGATGTTGGTGAATTAGATTTCCTATCCCTTTGTTCTGGAGAGTCGGCTTGTCCTTTACGGATCTCTGTATGGACCTGTTGCAATAGTAGTGGCGGTGACCGATCACCAAGCTCCTCATCGTTTACAGTGAATGGTGAAACATCTGCCTTAGGATCGATGTTAGGAGAATGTGAAACGACATGGGATGGCATCGTCGCTCACTTTCGTCGGAATCCGGAAGATGCTTGGTTCCCACTACACCAAAGTGTACAGGAACAGAATTCGAAATTTGGACGGTTAGTCATCAAGGCTGCTAATGTCTTGGATAGATCATCATCCGACGATGTTGGGGGGAGGAAGAATGAAAGTGAAAGTCCTTTGTGGGAGACGAGTCGACTTATGGCATCCCATAAGGACACGATCGAAGAGGAATCCTTGACGATTAATATTGCATCTCTACCATCTCCCGTACGGGCTCCAGTCACCTTTCAGGAATATATGGAATCTTGGGGACTGGAATTGACCATTGCAATAGACTTTACATCCTCCAATGGTGACCCTCGAATCCCAGGATCATTACATGACCGGAATCCGACGTCCTTTAACGACTATGAGGAATCTATGGTCTCTATTGCAAGTGCGATTGCTCCCTACACGAAAGATACCTTACTTGACACTACCCTATGGGGATTCGGATGCCGATCGGAGGGTGAAGTCCGACACCTCTTTCAATGTGGATCTCACGCCAAATACCAGGGAGTCTTTGGGATTCTAGAAGGATACCGAGAGGTCCTAGATGGTGAATTAAACATGAGTGGCCCCACCTGTTACGATGAAGTTTTGGAAGCCGCTGCCTTTTATGCCTACCGGAATCGACAACAGGGGAATCAGGTGTACTCTGTCCTATTGATTATCACGGACGGAATCTGTCAGAATATGGAAGATGCCAAACAACGACTACAGAGATATAGTGAAGCCCCACTATCGGTGATCTTTGTCGGTGTGGGAAGACAAGATTTTACTGCTATGGAGGATCTAGTCGCATGTACTACTCCAGGTGTACGGTCGAATTCAGCCTTTGTGGAATTCCGGAAACATCAATATGATCCCACAGCTTTGGGACGACAAGCTCTCCAGAATTTGCCTTCCCAGTTGGTTGAATACATGTTGAAGAATAATTATATGCCATTGTCGAAGGCCAACTCCGATTAGGACCGATGTGACAGTGATGTTTCTACATACAAAGATCCCTCGCCTCTCGTTATCACTCACACCACTCATCGCACTTGGGTTGTTGATGGATCTGGGAGAGCGGCAGGAGGGTGACGTCCCATTTCCATCAGAATCTTCTTCTCTGCGCTTGCGAATTTTGGCCTACCATATTTTCTTCTGCTTCCACCACTTTACCGATGAGTCAGCATGGGGACAATATATTCGAACATGGGGTCGCTTCCGGCAGAGTTGAAGTCGTGACCATAAGCCCTTTGCCTTTAAGCTGACGTCAGATAGCGCCCCATGTCGCCACGACACCACCAGCGCAGCCCTCCTATTTATGGATTCTTAATATGCCCAAGACAGAAGCCAATCCCGTGACGCGCCACTTTGCGTTCTCCTATTTTCTCGTTTTTGGTTAGCCTCACCAGATCACAAAACCTTGTGCGGTGGCCGGAGGTTGGGTATAGGTGGTCGGAGTTTTGGTGTCGTCGTCGTACAAGGAGGTATCATTTTTCAAATCAATACATCATAACAAGTTCTTAATTGTCTCTGTATTTTCCTACGATGTCAAGAATGAACTACATTAGCCAGAAGAAGGCCACTCTCGTCCTCCTTCTGACTGTCATCGTC
>Ga0194115_10006599_pt1 | contig 11726 bp, 11 predicted proteins | sample TA2MahsurfametaG_3_FD_148656 | JGI IMG/M metagenome (GOLD analysis project Ga0194115, IMG submission 148656) | Freshwater microbial communities from Lake Tanganyika, Tanzania - TA2015002 Mahale S4 surface | ecosystem: Environmental > Aquatic > Freshwater > Lake | place: Tanzania: Lake... | reverse complement strand
CCGCCGACACCACCACCTGCGTGAGGCGGATCGGGCCCTGCGGATCCAGGCGCTGGTGCAGGGCGCGGCCAATGGCCCCGTAACCGATGAGCGTGAAATCCTGCCCGGCCATTTCTCTCAAACCGTTTTCTTGGGCGGGCCGGCAAACTTGACTGCAAACTCACCCCAAGCCGACATGTCCACCTCCACCACCACCGGACCGGACATGCGCAAAGCCTGTGCCAGCGTGGCTTCAGTGCGCGCTGAATCGCTCAGGCGCAGATAGCCGACCTGCAGGCTGGCGCACAAAGCGGCAAAGTCGGGTGTATGCAGATCGACATAACAGTGGCGACCGCCATAGGCAGCGTCCTGGATGTTGCGAATCACACCGTAGCGGCGATCGTTCAACAAGAGCACGACCAGTTGCGCTTGCTCCTGGACCGCACAGGCGAGCTCGCCCAGATTGAGCATGAAGCCGCCATCGCCGGCCAGCACCACCGTCTTGCGACCCAGCCCGTGCACCTGATTGGCCAGCGCCGCTCCTATGCCCATGGCCAGACCCTGCCCGATACCCCCGCCGAGAGCGTGAACGCCGGCGCGCGGATGGTCCAGCACCGGCGCCCGATTGCCCCACATGGTGTTGGACAAGGTGATGTCGCGCACCCACCAGAGGCCCGGGCCAGCGACTTTCTGCAGACCGTTCTTCAGCGCCACATAGGGGCCCAGGGTGCCATCAACGATGGCCTCGGCCGCCTGCCGGGCCCGTCGCACCTCGGCGGCGTAATTCGGATCGATCGCCATCTGGCCCTGCAGCGCATCGGCCAGCGCATCCAGGCTGAGCTGCGCATCCCCCTGCACGAACACCTCGCTGCTGTAGGCGCGGTCCTGCGCCAAGGGATCGATGTCGATGCGGTAGCGATGGGCCGGCAGATTCAGCTTGTAACTCAAGGTCTCATTGCTGCGCAGCCTAGAGCCCACCACCAGCAGGGCATCAACAGTGCCGTAAAACGCTTCTGTGCTCTTTTGAAGGTTGTACGACCCGAGCGAGGCCGGATGGTCCTCGGGCAGGACGCCGCGGCCTTGCACCGAAGTGACCACCGCCCACCCCATGTCCACCAGTCGACGAACCGCGGCGCCGGCACCGCGCGCGCCCCCGCCCAGCCACAACAAGGGGCGGCGCTTTCCTTTCAAGCGGGCTGCCAGTTGCGCCAGGGCCTGCGGCTGCGGGGCCAGCGGCTCAAGGCTCAGCGGCGCAAGGTCCTCGGGCAGCGGCAGCCACATGGCCTGCACATCAATCGGGATCTCGATACTCACCGGTCCGCAGGGCGGGGTCTGCGCCAACCGCACCGCCTCGCGCAAAGTGGCTAGCGCTGACTGCGGATTACGAATACGAAACGCCTGCTTACCCACCGACCTGAGCATGGCCAGCTGGGCGGGGTGCTCATGAATGAAGCCCAGATCGCGGTCGATGTAGTCCGACTCAATCTGACCGGTCAGATGCAAAAGGGGCGTACCGGCCGTCATGGCCTCGACCATCGCGCCGGCGGCATTGCCGCAGCCGGTTCCCGTGCTGGTGACACAGACCCCCAGCACGCCGCTGATCCGCGCGGCAGCATCGGCCATATTGCACGCGCCAGCCTCGCCGCGCGCCGACACAAACCGGATGTGGCCGAGCCTGTGGAAGGCGTCCAGGATGGGCATGTTGTGAATCGAAATCACACCAAAGGCGCTACGCACCCCACAGGCCTGAAGAAAGCGGACGATCAGCTCGCCCACGGTGATCTGCGCAGGACTCATGCGGCTTTCTTTTTGTTGAGGGCCGGCCAGGCGGCACGCGCCGGAAGGTGGCTCAGACGCTGACTCATCTGAATCGCGGCCGCACGAACTTGCGCAACCAGCGTGGCCAGCGAAGTCGATTCGATGCGTTCGGCCGGCACTGAAATACTGATGGCCGCAGTGACCCGGCCCTGCGCATTGAGCACCGGCGCGGCCACCGAGGAAATACCCGTCTCATAGCCGCCCATGCTGACTGCGTAGCCACGCTTGCGATCCTGCACGATTAACTCGTGCAAGGCCGTCACCGTTGTGGGCGTTTTGTCGGTGTAAGCCGTCAACGAAACACCGCGGTAGAGGTTCGACAAGTCCTCGAGCGGCAGATCCGAGAGTAGAACGCGTCCCAGCACGGTGGCATGAGCTGGCAGACGCGCTCCCACCTGAATCGAGTGAAACAAGGCATTGGGGCCAGCCACCTTGGCCACAAAAACAACCTCGCGCGCATCGCGCACCACCAAATGGGCCGAATGCCCTGTGGTCTGACGCAACTGTTCAATCACCGGCCGACCCAGTTCGGTCAGCTCCATCGAGGCCAAGACCTCAAAGCCCAGCCGCAGTACACCCAGACCCAGGCGGTAGTTCACACCATCGGCGCAGCGCTCCAGGAATCCGCCCTGCTCCAGGGTACAGAGCATGCGAAACACCGACGCTCGCGGCAGGTCAAGCCGGCGCGACAGCTCGGCGCCGCTGAGCTCGCGCTCTTCACGGGTAAATTGCGTCAAGAGCTGCAGACCGCGCGCCAGCGCCGGCACATGGTAGCGGTCCTCGGCAACGGCTTGATCCGAGTCGCTCATCACGCCTCCACTCTATCGCAGCGATCGATCAGCCCGATCACGGCTGCGGCCGCCTCGATGGCGCAAGCGTGTCCGACCGGACCGAGCGAGAGACGCGGCACACCGGCGGACTGCGCGACTTTGTCGCAAGCCGCTGGCGGCGTGATGTTGTCGGCTTCGCCACTGGCCACCTCGACGGTGAGTCCACAGTCGCGCAAGCTCAGCAAGTCCCGAGACACCACAGCGCCAAGCAAAAGATGCACCGCCTGGGTGTAGCCGGCCGGATGAATGGAGGCCATCTGCTGGCGCACCTGCTCCACCCACTCGGGCCGCGCCCGATCCGAGAGCATGGCAGCGGCGCGCGCTTGAGCCAAGCCCTGTGGCCCCAGCTGCGCCAGCTGTCCGAGTCGCTGCGTCAACACACGCTCCCGTTCGTCCTGCGCCGCCTCGCCATAACCGCGAGCCGGCGCCAGAAGCAAGAGCCGTCGAACCCTTGCGCTTTGCTGCACGGCGGCGCGCGCAGCCATGATGGCGCCCAGCGAATGTCCCACCAAGACCACCGGCCCGCGAACCTGCAGGGCATGGAGCCAGGCCCACAAGCGTTGGGCATAGGCATCAGCGTCGGGGTGATAGTCGGCCACTGGCGCACTGAGGCCATACCCGGGAGCATCCCAGGCCAGCAAGCGCAGGTCGGGCCGTCCATGAGCTGCATCGAGCTGCGCTTGCCAACTGCCCGAAGCCGAGCCAATACCATGCAGCAACACACAAACCCGCTCCCCAGAGCCAGCCTGCCGGTAGCTGATGCGCCCGAGGGGCGTGTCTACCTGGCACAACGGGGCCGACAGGCTGATTCGATCGCTGAGTGTCATGGGCGTCAGCGCTTGATTTTTGCCAGGGGCGAATCCGGGGGATACACCGGCGTGATCGGCTTAGGAGTACCGAGCATCACGCACATAAGTGCATCCTCGTCGCCCGTGTTGTGCTCCTCGCGGTAAACCCCAGGAGGCACCGAAATCAAATCACGCTCGCCCAGCGTGGCCTCCCAGCGCTGCCCGTCTTTTTCGCAGACCACTTTCATCTGGCCACGCATGACGAAAAAGATTTCCTCGACATCGTAATGGATGTGCGAAGGGCCGATATTGCCCGCCGGAATCACCATGGTGGAAAATGTAAAGTGCGCCGACGGCACGGTGTTGGAATCACTGGCCAACCCGGTACCACCGGTGCCCACATAACGCATCTGCGCCCGGCGATAGCGGGGATCAAAATCAGCCTGGAACTTCAGGGCATCCCAGTCGTAGCGACGCGTCGATTTGCGGGCCACACGACTGTCCATCCAGTCGGCAAACGATTGGTCAGATTTTTGCAACATGCTGGCCTGTATGTCTATCTCCGGTGGAATTTGCGCGTTAAGCAAACCGTTTTGATTGAAATGCGGCTGATTGGCAGCCGTCAGCACTTTGCGGGCATGTTCATCCATCGCAACTCTCCTCTTAATTCATGACGAAGCCGCCGTTGACCGGTAGCAGCTGCCCTGTGATGAAGCCACTGCCCTGGCTAAGCAAGAACAGCGCCGCTGCATTGACATCGGCGGGCACTTGGGGGCGCGCAATTGCCCGGCCTTGCAGATAGTGCGCATGCCGCTCCTGCGGCACATATTCGGTAGCCTCGACCAGCGTCAAACCCGGCGCGATTGCGTTGACGGTGATGCCATCGGGGCCGAGCTCGCGGGCCAGCGCATGGGTCATCGAAACAACCGCCCCCTTGCTGGCAACATAAGCCAGCAATCGGGGGGCGCCCCACAGAGCCGTATCGGAGGCCAGATTCACTACCCGTCCGCGCCCGCTGGCCTTGAGGTGCGGATGCGCGGCACGGGTCACCAGCCAGCTACCCCGTACATTGATCTGCATGACCCGGTCCCAGGTTTCGATAGAAATTTCATTGAAGTACTTTCCGCCAGAGTTGGTGAGCGCCGCGTTGTTGATCAATCCATCGAGCCCGCCCCAGCGCTCAGCGGCGCGGGCCACGCCGGTCTCTATGTCCACCGGATTGGCTAGATCCATCGGTACATAACAGGCCTTGGAGCCCAGTTCCTTGGCCAATGCCTGGCCGCGCTCATGCAAGACATCGCTGAGTACCACCTGCGCGCCGGCCTCCACGAGAGCACGCGCGAAGCTCTCACCCAAACCGCGGGCCGATCCAGTGACCAGCACTTTGTGACCGTCCAATCGAATTTCCGAACTCATGGTGACAGCGCCTCAATGACCCATGCGATCGACGGTGGCAAGGTAATGCAGGACACGCAACTCCGCCAGCACCACCGCGTAATACGCCAGGATGCCAATCACCGTCAGTGCACCGATCACACCGAAGGCGCCGGCGGTATTGCCCTGCCCTTCGAGGAAAACCAGCAGGTACCCCAGACCCATATTGCCGCCCACCAACTCGCCAACCACCACCCCGATGACCGCCAGCGTGCTGGCAATGCGCAAACCAGAAAACAGAGGGGGCAGGGTACTTGGAAACTCAACCATTCGAAACACCTGCCACCGGGTGGCTGAGAATGAACGCGCCAAATTGATCAAATCCCCGTCCATGGTTCGCATAGCCGACAGCACATTGATCAAGACCGGGAAAAACACAATGAGGATGGCCACCAAAATCTTGGGGTAAATCGTATAGCCCAGCCACATCACGAAAAGCGGCGCAAAAGCCACCTTGGGCGCAATCTGCAAGGCCAGCAAATAGGGCGAGAGCACCGCCTCCACCCGGGGCGACATGCCCAACGCATAACCAATTACTGCACCCATCACAGAGCCGAGCACAAACCCGACCACCACCTCGAAGGCAGTGATACCCGCGTGCCACAGCAAGCGTTCGGCCTGCCACAGGCGCAGGAACTCGGTCCAGACTTTACTGGGCGGCGGCAGAACGAAAGCGGGCACACCAAACCAACCGGGTAAGAGCTCCCACGCCAGCCCGAAGACCAGCAAAACCGCCAGACTCCAGCCGTAGGTGCTCAGCTTCTCGGCGTTCACGCAGGTCTCGACGCCTTACTTACCAACAAACTGGTTGGTGTAGAGCTCTTTGACCGGCACCTCCTTGGGCACCACGCCATTGCTCACATAAAACTTCTGCAGCTCAGACAGACGCACCTCGTCCATCAGGCCCGGTGTTTTTTGCTCGGCGTAGACATATTGGTTGTACATCTCAAAGGTCTTCTGAATGCTCGCCTCCTTCCCCTGATAACCCGGCACATGCTTGACATAGACAAGCGCGGCCTCTTTGGGGTTGGCCATGATGTCGCGCATGCCCTTGAGCGTTGCCCGCACCAGCTTTTGAATGAGTTGCGGATTCTTCTGAATCGTCTCGTCAGAAGCCAAGATAGCCTGCGCCATGCTCTTGAAATAAATATCGGCGGGCAAGATATCGACCTGCGCTCCGGCATCCATCACCATGACCGTCCAGTCGGGCACGGCAGCCATCGCCACGGCCTTCTTGCCCGCAAACTGCTGCCACACCCCGGCCGGTCCGGCCGCTTGAATGTTGACATCATTCTTGGTCAGCCCCACTTTGCTGAGCATGCCCAGCAAGGCGTAGTAGGTGGTGTCGGTATAGGCCAGCACGGTGACCGTCTTGCCCTTGAGCTCGCGCGGGCTCTCGATACGCTCTTCCTTGTGACTGACCAGTTGCATCAGCGAACCGGCACCCAGCACCGCTACGGCCTTGACCGGTACACCCTGGGCGCGCGCGATGATGGGTGTATCCCCAATGGCACCTCCAATAACCGCATTGCCCGCACCCACCTGTTTGGCCACATCGACACCGCCTCGTGCGGCGACAAATTTCACATCCAGGCCTTCGGCCTTGTAGTAACCCTTGGCCTGCGCCAGCATCCAGGGGCCAAAGGCCGGCAGCGTTGCCGGGGCCGGCAGCAGGTAGGTGATTTCCTGCAGCGCCTGCGCCCGGGAACTCAGGGGCGCCGCGGCCAATACGGCCGCAGCCATCAAGCCAACACAGGCCGAGCGACGCTTGTTCAAAACAGGTGTTGCGGTCATGGCAGTCTCCTTCGGGGGTGGATGGGTTCAGTGCACTTGCGAATGCGCGTCGAGCTTGAGCAACGACATCAGATGGGAAACCAGTTCGGACAAACGGGTGTGCTTCCGCCGCTGCATCGGGTTATCACGGTCAGGCATGTCCACGGCGATTTCTTCAATGAAGGTGCCGGGTCGCTCGCTCATCACCAGAATGCGGTCAGAAAGCGCCGCAGCTTCAGCCAGGTCATGGGTGATAAAAACCATGGTCTTGCCCTCGCGTGCAACGGTTTGCGCCAGGTCCTGCTGCAAGATCATCTTGGTTTGCGCATCGAGCGCAGAAAACGGCTCGTCCATCAACAGAACCAGAGGATCGACGGCCAGCGTGCGCGCCATCGCGGCGCGCTGACGCATACCCCCGGAGAGCTGATGGGGGTAGTGCTTTTCAAAGCCCTGTAGGTGACACTGCTGCAGCAAACGGTGCGACACCTCCTGGCGGCGCTGCGTTGCCACCGCGCGAAGCTCAAGCCCAAACTCCACATTCTCGGCAATCGTGCGCCAGGGCATGAGCAAGTCTTTCTGCAACATGAAGGCCACATGCTTGTTCGGCCCGGTCACCGGCTCGCCCCCCACCCGCACCAGCCCCGCCGATGGCCTGGACAAACCTGCGCCCATATTGAGCAGGGTGCTCTTGCCGCAGCCCGAGGGTCCGATGATGGACACCACCTCACCGCCAGCCACCCGAAAATTGATATCCCGCACCGCCAAAACTTCGGACGAGCGGCCGCGCGCGGCAAAGCGCTTGGACACCCCTTCGAATTGAAGGGCCGGCACGCTCAAGTGTGAGTGAAAGCCAGGCTGATTCATAGGTGAATCATCGATTCATTGCAGAGACATGTTACGCCGTCCTCGCGATCGGCCACAAGCGAGGGCAAACCCGTAGCTTGTTGACCTCGGCCCTCGCGCACATCGGACCTCGTCCGACAGGGAGCGCGCCGCCCGCCCCGCTAGTCTGGCGACTCAAAGTCCCGACCCCCGTGCGCCGCAAGTCCTGCTCCAACAGCCCCCACATCCTTGTGATTGGCGGCGCCGGCTACATCGGCTCGCACATGCTCAAGCGCTTGGCTCAGGCGGGCTATGGTCTGACCACGCTCGATAAGCTCAGCGGTGGAGTTCACCACGCTGTGCGGTGGGGGGCCCTGATCGAGGGTGATGTGGGCGATGCGGGCCTGCTCGAGCGACTGTTTGCGGAGCAAAGCTTCGACGCGGTGATGCATTTCGCATCGAGCATCGAGGTGGGCGCTTCCATCGCGCAGCCCTTGGACTACTACCAGAACAACCTGGCGCATACCCTGGGACTGCTACAAACGATGCGCCGCTACGGTGTTCACAGGCTGGTGTTTTCCTCCACAGCCGCCACTTTCGGCGAGCCCCAATACCTGCCCATCGACGAAGCGCATCCGCAGCGCCCCATCAACCCTTACGGCCACAGCAAGCGCATGGTCGAGCAAGTGTTGTCGGACTGCGACTGCGCCTATGGCTTGCGTGCCGTCTGCCTGCGCTACTTCAATGCTGCCGGCGCCGACCCGGACGGCGAGCTTGGCGAAAACCACCAGCCCGAAACCCATCTGATCCCGCTGGTACTGCAAGCGGCCAGCGGCCGGCGACCGCACATCACGATCTTCGGCGATGACTACGATACGCCCGACGGCACCTGCATTCGCGACTATGTCCATGTCAGCGATCTGTGCGAGGCGCACTGGCTCGCCCTGCAAAGCCTGATGGCCGGCGGGCCTTCCCAGGCCTACAACCTTGGGCAGGGTCAGGGCTATTCAGTGCGCGAGGTCATCGCAACGGCCGAGCGCGTCACCGGTCGGCCGATCCGGGTGGCGACGGTCCCGCGTCGCCCGGGCGATCCGGCCCGACTGATCGCCGATCCGCGCCTGGCGCAGCAGCGCCTGGGCTGGCACAGTCGCTGGAGCGATCTACCCACCCTCATCAAACACGCTTGGCATTGGGAACAAAAGGGTCGCATCGCCGCGAGGGCGCGGCTCCCACACGATTAACTCAACGACCCAATCACTCGCTGTAGGAGCGCCGCCCTCGGCGCGATGGGCCCGAGCACACGGGATTGCCTCGGACCGAATCCCCACGCAGACGCGGCTCCTACGGCGCCGGCAGGACTTGATGCCACCGGGCAGTCGGCGGCCTGGGCGAGTGTCTGCGGGGGTGCTTGAGCGGGGGGAGGTATCTGCACAGAATAGCCTGCAGCATCCGCACACCCACCACATGCAAGGCACGGCACAGGTCAACACACTTGGTATCCCGACGCAAACATCGGCCTTGCGCAAGCCTCGCATTGTGTTCCTGCTGATGTCGGCGGTAGCCAAGGCAAGCACTGTCGATCAGCTGGCTCATGCGTTGCCTTCGCATACGGTGCTGGTGCATCACGATTTCAAGCAGACGCCGCAGTTTGAGCTTAGCGCCGACAACGTCCGCTTTGTACCTGAGCCCGTGCACACCGGGTGGGGGCAGTTCAGCTTTGTCGATGGGATCTTTCAGGGCCTGATGCACGCCTTGAACGAACTCGGCTTTGACTACCTGCAGCTGCTCAGCCCCAGCTGCCTGCCCATCAAGCCGCTGGCCGACTTCGAGCGACATGTCAGCGGCCGCCACGATGCACACTTCGATGCGATCGACCTCAGCCAAGACCTGGATGCACAGTTGTCTGTGGGCTATCGCGCCTGGACGCACGAAGGCAGTCTGGCCCATCGCATCGCGCGCCGCCTGGTCAAGCGTTACTACGGTGACAGCACCGGGCGTCGCGATGAGGCCGGTGTGTGGCTGCTTACCGGCCGGGGCCCATCGGCCTGGTCGGTAATGGCCGGCTGGCCCCTGCGCGCCGGCGCGCGCCGGCTGACCGACTGGCGCCTCGGAACGAAGCGCTTGGCCCTGCACTACGGCAGCGTTTGGTTCGGCGCCCGCCGACCCGTCGTCGAAGGCCTGGTGCGGGCCTATCGGCAGCCCGGTCTGTGCGATCGCTTCGCCCGCATGCATATAGCCGAAGAATTTCTGATCCCCAGCCTGCTGATGCAACTGCGCCCGCAGCGCGGTCCCATGAATCACCTGATCGCCCGCTTTGACGGCGCCCACCCCGGTGTATTTGGCAGCGGGCAACTCGAAGCTCTGCGCCGGTCCCCAGCCTGGTTTGCGCGCAAATTTGCCGACGCTCTGTCGTCCAACAGCCCGCGAGTGCCCCGCTTCAAAGAAAAACCCAACGGCGACGGCGCCTGGGTCAACGGAGAATTTTTCGTCCTCGAGCCCGAGGTGATCGAGCTGATCGAGGGCGACGAAACAGTCTGGGAGCGCGAGCCACTGGAAGCCCTGGCCGAACAGGGCCAACTGGCGGCTTTCAGGCACGAGGGTTTCTGGCAGCCCATGGACACCCTGCGCGACCGCCAGAGTCTGGAATCGCTCTGGTCCAGCGGCCAGGCGCCCTGGCGGCGCTGGTAGAGACCCGCCCATTCAAACGCAAGGAGCCCCCATGCAGATACAAGCCACCGCCCTGGCCGGTGCCACACTGATTAAGCCCGACCGGCGCAGCGACGACCGCGGCTGGTTCGCGCGGGTTTACTGCGAGCGTGAGTTTGCGGCTTACGGTCTGCCGCATCGCATGGTTCAGACCAACCGGTCGCTCACACGCCTTGCGGGCACGCTGCGCGGCATGCACTACCAAGTGGCACCACACGCCGAAGACAAGCTGGTGCGCTGCGAACACGGTGCGATCTGGGATGCCATCGTCGACCTGCGCGAGGGCTCGGCCACCTACGGTCGCTGGCTGGGCTTTGAGCTGAGCGAAGACAACGGCCTCATGCTGCTGGTGCCGCGCGGCTTCGCCCACGGGTTTCTGACGCTAACCGATAACGCGGCCGTCAGCTATCAGGTGTCCAACTTCTACGCGCCGCCATCGGAACGCGGCTTGCGCTATGACGACGAGGCCTTCGGCATCGAGTGGCCGGCTCCCGTCCGACATCTTTCGACCAAAGACGCTGGCTGGCCAGCCCACCGCAGCCTGACGGAGAACGCATGATCCTGATTGACACCGCTCTGGTCCGACGCGTTGCGGAAGGCCGTCCCCTGAAGATAGGCCTGGTCGGCGCCGGCTTCATGGCCCGCGGCATTGCGCTGCAAATCGCTCTGTCGGTCCCCGGTATGCGGGTGGCGGCCATTGCCAATCGCCATCTCGGTCACGCCCGCCAGGCCTATGAAGAAGCCGGCATCACCGACTGCGTGGAGGCAACATCACTGGGCCACCTCGAGGAGGCCATCGCAAAAGGACGGCCAGCCGTCACCGAGAACGCCATGGCACTGTGCCAGGCCGAAGGGCTGGAGGTCATCGTCGAGGTGACCGGCACCATCGAGCACGCCGCTCATGTGGCGCTGCAGTCCATGGCCCATGGCAAGCATCTGGTGCTGATGAACGCCGAGCTCGACGGCACCCTGGGGCCCGTGCTCAAGATCTACGCGGACCGCGCCGGGGTGGTGTACACCAGTGCCGACGGCGACCAGCCCGGCGTCATGATGAACCTCTATCGCTTCATCAAAGGCATCGGCGTCAAGCCGGTGCTTTGCGGCAACATCAAAGGCCTGCACGACCCCTATCGCACGCCGCACACCCAGGCAGGCTTTGCAGCGCAGTGGGGACAAAACCCGCAGATGGTGACCTCGTTTGCCGACGGCACCAAAATCTCCTTCGAAAACGCCATCGTGGCCAACGGCACAGGCATGCGCGTTGCGCGGCGCGGCATGCACGGGCCTGCCGTGCCGCCGGGCACGCCGATTCAGGAGGTGGGCCGCCTCTATCCGCTGTGGGACCTGGTGGATGGACCGGGCATCGTCGACTATGTGGTGGGCGCCATGCCCGGGCCCGGCGTGTTTGTGCTGGGCACGCACGACCATCCGCGGCAGCGCCACTACCTAAACCTCTACAAGCTGGGGGAGGGACCGCTGTACTGCTTCTACACGCCCTACCACCTGTGCCACTTTGAGCTACCCAACACCGTGGCGCGGGCAGCGCTGTTCAAGGATGCCACGCTAGCGCCGCAGG
>Ga0194115_10006595_pt1 | contig 11742 bp, 12 predicted proteins | sample TA2MahsurfametaG_3_FD_148656 | JGI IMG/M metagenome (GOLD analysis project Ga0194115, IMG submission 148656) | Freshwater microbial communities from Lake Tanganyika, Tanzania - TA2015002 Mahale S4 surface | ecosystem: Environmental > Aquatic > Freshwater > Lake | place: Tanzania: Lake... | reverse complement strand
ACATATATCGATCACAAATGCCGGTCGTATTTTCATGGAGGAACCATCGATTCGCGCCGAATAATAAATGAGTCGCACGATCATCTAACTCATTCTTCGATTGTAAATATTGATTACAGTACCACTGCGCCACGAGTTTGATCCTGCGGGCAAGGAACCTTGTTCCTCCCTCAATTGCTCATTTATCACCTTTTTGTCGCCTCCAAATGAAGGATGAATGTTGTCGAAAAGAGATCGTCACCTGTGAATAAAGTTAGAAATGTTCTAATCGTAGCGAGGCTAATTGGATGTTTCCATGCTCTAATTTACAAGTTGGATCGCAACATCCTTGATTGACAGATACTTGATTGGTTGGGACCTCCAAAGAGGGTATAAACACCACTAAACGCAAGGACATGCTAGCTGGACGCATCTCCTGGATCACTCTCAGGCAGCAACGTCCTGACTTTTCTCGTCTCCTAACCAGACGATACTATGACAGCTATTGGGCGTGAGGTCGGCTCGATCCAGCAACATGCATCATATGGATTGGATCCGGCACGCAGGGCGCTGACCATGGCGTAAGAGAGCTGTTGCCGGCTTCCGATGTTCTTCATGCTTGGATTCTCGGGGGAGCCAATATCCTAATCCTAGTCTGATGACAAGTATCCCGCAATCTTCAAGCCCGTAGTCGTCGAAACTATCTCACAAAGCGGAAGCACGCGTTGCCGACATGGCCAATTCCTTACGCGAGATACTAAACAGAGAAGGCAATGGTGAGTAGAGGCAAAAAAAGAGATATCCAAAAAACAGCGACATATTCAAAACGTACGTTGTAAACCTGAGGGTCGTCAGCACTGCGCTCCAGGTACTCCCGTTCAATGAGTACTTCAATCCGCCTCTTTACAACGCGAGGATTCGGGTTGAAAAAGTTGAGCTGAGCCAACACATCCGACAAAAGCTGCTGATGTTTTAGAGTCTTGCGCGCCTTCATGATTCTCACGATTGCGGCCTCAATGGCAATCGAACGATCTTCTTCCACTCGCTGGATATTCGCAGTCGAGTCTAGCGAAGCCATCGGAATACGAATCCTCTTCATATTGCTTGTGAACTTTGGATTTGCCGTGAAAGAATCGGTTGTGTTGATCTTGTTTCCGGAAGGCGTTTTGTTCACAACTTTATACTTCCCACATGAAAGTGAGTGCAGCAGGGGTTTCAAGACCGCTTCTTCCAAGTTCAGTGAACGGGCAAGATCCTCGAAAGTCATTGTGACACCACCATTAAGGGCATTCAATGCTACGGCCTGGAGAGTGGAGACTTGGAAATCGTATGACTTTCTCCCGTAGGCCGCAGCAACAATGGCATTGCCCTGTCCAAAAATCCAGTTTAGCTTGCGCTTCTGATGTCTTTGGTCGTGCCACTCCTTGAAGACACCCATCACCCTGGTCATTTCGTCCGTCACTGCCACTTCGGGACTCTTGTACGTGGGCCAGAATCCAGCGGTTAGGACCTGAACGCTAAAGTCTAATCTGCTATCAACGGTCGTCATGCGTTGCTGGAACGCAGATCGCTGTTCGTTCCCTATCGCAAGATCCGACATCATTCCCTCCAACCTAGACGTAAACTGTGTTCCACACTGCATCTTCAGCTTCGCGATCATAAGCCGTTCAGCATCAAGGCTTGTCGATCGCTGGTTCAATAAGCGCTTGGCCAGCTGGTTGCGGTAAATCTCAGCAAACATATCCTTGTCCGAGAGGTATGTGAAAAGCTGCGCTACACTTTCTAGATTCTCCTCGACTTCGGTTTCCTCTAGTCTCTCTCCACCACTTTTGAGGATACGATCGCAAAAGGTTGACAAGAGCTCAGCATTGGTAAACTGTCCAACGTTAGTGTTCACAATTTCCACAAAGGCATCGTTGAGCGCCTTCTGGAACAACGCGCATCCGTAGAAATCTCTCTTTACCACACCAAGGTATTTCTCGTGATGCGAAATGAGAGCCTTGACAAACTTGGGATCGTCGTTCTTATCCTTCTCACCGCCATCCAGTTGTGCCTGACGTCCATTGATGATTTCTTCACCCACCGAGACAATAAAGTCTCTCACCATGGAGGCAATCGGCTTCAGCCCGTTCTCGATCCGTGCGAAGAGGCGGTACAAACGCTGCAAGTCTTCCGATTTGTCGTTCTGCAGAAGTGCTCGGCAACCAGATGATTCTTTCTCGAGTAGAATCGACTCTACTTTTTCGAGAATTTCTTCTTCGACGACCTTCAAGATCTTCGGTTCTGAACTCCCCACGAGGTAATCGGCGACACGATTTTTCTCCTCTTCCAACGCCTTTTCAGCTTTGATCAGATAATCCGGCGTTGACTCATTGATCCAATCTTCACGCTTTTTGGCATAGTATTCGCGGGTGGAAGACAACAGAGCCTCCTCCAAATCTGCGTTGTATGCACTCGAGGATCCCACACCCATGTTCTCATAGAGGTCAACGATACTCTTGACGAGACCTTTATCTATAATGTTTCCTTCACGTTCATCATTGACCAACCCAAGGATGGCGGATGTAATATCGGTCTTCATGTTGTCGTATACTTTGGTTTGAAAGCATCTCAACCCTACTGCGGTGAGAGTCGGGAGACTGTGATGCGTGACATGGTAATCGTCTAGGTACCGGAAAAACTTCTTGAGCCACTTGTTCATGATCTGATGATTGCCCCATCGATGTTTTAGTTCTGCAAGCAGCACGGTGTCTCCTTGTCCAGTCCTATCACGTAAGGCCGGAAGGACGTGGTTTGTAAGATAAAGCTCGATGGTTTCACCATGTCGCAGGTAGAGATCACGAGACCAGTTGTAGGGGGTGCGTTGTGTGCACATGTTGTAGCAGGTCCTGAAAGAGAAAAGAACTGTAAGAAAAGACTCTTTATCAGTGTATCAGAGAAAACTTCAGTCCGTACGATCAACTTACGTGTAAATCTGAACATATTCCCGAGGACCGAACATGCTGGTATTCCCAGAATTCATCCCACCATTCAGCAAGTCCTCAAGTTTGTCGATAGCCTGATGTTTGGAGGAAAAGAGTCATCGTGGTCAGCGGTGGTATACCATTTATTCAACCCCGTTTCATTCGATGCCATTCAACATACCGATCTGACTTTTCGGCCCACTTGAGCTGACGCTTGCTACACGTGATGACGAAGTTTGGCACCCGCATCAAGTCCGAAACAAAACTTTCACTTACCTTCGCCTTAATTTCTTGATTCCAACCTTCATCCAAAGGAATGAAGGGTCGACCGTTTGGTTGGAACGCCATTCTCAGTATTTGCTTGTTGCTTTGAAGTTATTGTTTCAGAAAATAATGGCAACGGGAGTTTCACATCGAGCGGAGGAGGAGGAGCTCCTTTGCCCTAGAGCGCTGGTCGATGGCACGTTTGGAGCCACGTGCATTTACGGTACTGTTTTACTGTAGACTGATGAAGCCGCTTCGCAATCGCGCCACGACGGCACACGACTTGACATTGAAACCCACAAAAATGTTTGTCTTCGTATCATACATATATGCCATATGGTCGTTTCCACACACATACCTACATACATTACTCTTTAGTGGACTTTCGTCTGCAACATTGACTGCGACGGTGATAGTTGTCATGTTACCGGATGACATTGACAGTGAGTTGCTCGTATCCCAACCTTGCGCCGATAATGCTTTTCACCGTCAGTCAGCCCGTCAAGGAAGCTTCAGTCGTCGGGTCCTGTCCATAGTACTATGCTACCGTAGATCGTTCGGTTGGGTCGTCGTCCGACTTGATATTGGAATCTGATCAGTCAAATTAGCATTTTACTATTCTGTGAACAAATCCCCCGAACAAATCCCGCCAATAGGACGAATCTGTTTTGGACGAGTCACGACTAGGCCATCGATGAACGAGAACGCGTCCACAAGAATAATCACATTCGAACAGTGGTCGATGCGAAAGGAATGGACAGTCGACTTGAATCTAGTAGCGGTTGGGGTCACAAGAAGTTGGCGAGATTGCCAATCACGTCTTGATGTTTCTACTATGAAGAAAACAGCAACGATACATGAGAAAACAGTTCGAAACAGACTAGAGTCTCTCTCAATCAGGAGTAGCTGCGGCACACCTTTGGAGCACATGAGCAATAGCTTGCGGTCGTGCATAGACCAGCTTCTCTAGTTCCCTCAACCCACTTTGCATCGGTACCACTTAGTTCTTATGCGTCGAAGAAAGACATGACCTTGTCACCACTCGCATTCCAGAAGCTGTGGCTTTTGCAATCATGTGCAAATGCTTCATCGTCAAAGAGAGAAAACGTCATAAGCTATCAGTAGGACGCGTCTCTCACTTCTGCGTCGATGGGGGTAGAGTGCATTTACAGGGAAATCTTTCCCCCGCAAGCATGATCTTCGACCTTTCCAGCCACGACAAGTGTGATCTTTTTCTAGACACAGAGTCCTAGCGAGGCATTGACACGGCACCCTGGGGAGCCTCGATTTCGTGTTAGCATTAGGCAGAGAAGAATTTCTGGCAAGCCCGACTGGGGCAACAACCCTCTTCCTTCCCTCCACATCAAAATCATTACGATGATTGTCAATCCATCATCATCATGATTGTCGTCCTCCTCTTTAAATCCATGTAAGCGTCGTGGATCATTTATTCTCTTTGACGGCGTGGATCGATGTGGGAAGACGACGCAGGTAAATTTGTTCCCCTTTCTTTGTGGTTGTTGTCGCGATGGATAACCGCTTTGAAATCGTGGTTCCAACCAAAAAGACAACAACCACGTGGTAGAGCTGTAGTAGTGCCTTCTCTATTAGAGGGAACTGCCGTATCTTCTTGGGTCTCTTTGAAACGAACGCAAAGCACGGTTTCACAGGGCGGATATGTATACGTGTATTGAGTGATTCGGTATCTTTGTCCGTTGGAGCAAGAGTATTCCTGCAGGTCCGTCTGTCAACCGCTTTGGAGAATGAAGGAACAGGGTGTGGTTGTTTTGTGGATATGACGCAACGTCAACACCCGATAGGAAGTGATCTCCCTGTCACACCCAACATTAGGCCACAAAACCGAACCCCCCCCCCCCCCCCCCGTCGGATTAAATGCTCCTTGCTGTTATTGTTGACTGTAAAAGGAAAGACGATCCCTCCATCGTCCATCAGGGAAATGGCCGAAGAAGATGGAGATAATTTTTTTGAAATTGTCAAGAATGGGGGCCTCACTGTCAATCTTGCAGGGAGACATTTCGGTGATGAGGAAGCCAAACAAATCGCCAAGGCGTTGATAGACCCTGCCACGAAGGTCCAGGAGCTGAATCTTTACAACAACAACATTCAATTTTCGGGTACCCTGGTCATAGCCAAGGCACTAGGAAAAAACCAGAGATTGCGAACGCTGTATCTTGGATTCAACGACATAGGGCGGGAAGGTGCCGCGGCGATTGCCAAGGCTCTCGAAACGAACAGGACATTGGAATCGCTGTATCTTTACGTAAACCACATTGGGAGTGAAGGTGCCGCGGCTTTTGCCAAGGCTCTAAAGACGAACCGGACATTACGAGCGCTGTATCTTGACAGCAACAACATCGGAAGTGAAGGTGCCGCGGCGATTGCCAAGGCTCTCGAAACGAATCAGACATTGCAGTCGCTGTATCTTCGTGGCAACAACATTAGAAGTGGAGGTTCTGCGGCTTTTTCCAAGGCCTTAAGGACGAATAGGACATTGCAAGAGCTGTATCTTGACAGCAACAATATTGGAAGTGAAGGTTCTGTAGTGATTTCCAAGGCTGTAGGAATAAACCATGGATTGCAGCGGCTGTATCTTCGGAGCAACAACATTGGGATTGAAGGCGCCGAGGCGATTGCCAGGGCCCTAGAAACGAATCAGAAATTACACACGTTATCTCTTTGGAACAACAAAATTGGAAGGGAAGGCGCTGCGGAGATTGCCAAGGCTCTAAAGAAGAATCAGAAATTGCAATCGCTGGATCTTGGAAGTAACGACATTGGGAACGAAGGTGCCGCTGCGATGGCCGAGGCACTGGAAACGAACAGGTCATTGCACACGTTGTCTCTTTGGAACAACAGAATAGGGACGGAAGGTGCAGTGGCGATTGCCAAGGCTCTCGAAACGAATATGATACTGCAGTCGCTGGATTTTGGCATCAACAACACTGGGAGTGAAGCTGCCGTGGCGATTGCCAAGGCTCTCGAAACGAACAAGACACTTCAATCGCCGTGAGACACTGGGAAAGGTTGAGACAAACGGGAGCTATAGGTAATAGCACAAAGCCAATTGAATGAACCGTTTCAAGCCGTACCCTCACAAACAACATCGTGTCGTTTTCTATCCGCCTGTAGGAGAGCTCAATCGTTGAGCGAAATTCTCGTTCACGCATTCCGTACGACCAGATTGGATTCGATCGGTCGTTTTCTTCTCCGCGAGCAATCAACGTATCAGTATCTTCTGCATCGGGTAATGTACAGCACGATCCACCCATTTTCCCACAAAAGGGATCTCTACTAGGACTTCTTCTTGATCTTGTCCTCCTTCTCCTCCTTTGTTCAAGATGCCAGGAAGATTACTCCTGCTGCTCCGGCTCGGCTCTGCTAGGCGACGTTGTTGGATGATGGTGGTAGTGGGACATCACTTACAATATAGATTCGGAACTGTCGCTGGGCTGGAGATTCTCGTACTTTCATATGGCTGGTGAGCTACTAGTTATATCGTCCGTGCTATGTAGCCAGAAGTGTAGTGAACGATGTTATCAAAGGAATTTGACAACGTGAAAATGAAAAGAAATGAGGAAAAATGTGGTGGGAATAGTCGCACTTCCTTTCTAGTAGAGAGAGGATGAAGGGCTTGAGGGGTCCACTACCGTATACGGATGTCGACGGACGGACCGTCATTTTTTCAGTCGTCTCCCCACTCCCAACTCCCAACATTGGTGATGCCCCCCCCGGTGTGTGTCGTTGGATCCTTTGATGAATGAAAGTTTGTATTTCTCACTTCTTGCCTATCTCATTTCCTTCACATCAAAATCATTACGATGATTGTCAATCCATCATCACTATCATCCTCCTCCTCCTCTTCTTCTTCTTTGAATCCACGTCGACGTCGTGGTGCATTTATCGTCTTTGAGGGTGTTGATCGATGTGGGAAGACGACACAAGTTCATTTGTTAGTGAAACATTTGATGAGTTTAGGTTTGGCGGCGGTAGCAATGAATTTCCCCGATCGGACGACGATGGTCGGTGATTTGATTAATCAATATTTACAATCAAAGAATGATTTAGATGATCGTGCGATACATTTATTATTCAGTGCGAATCGTTGGGAGGCTGTGCCGAAATTAGAACGTTGGTTACTCCAAGAGAATACGACGGTCATTTGTGATCGATATGCCTATTCGGGTGTCGCCTTTTCATCTGCGAAACCTAATCTTTCTAATGAATTATCATGGTGTCAATCATGTGATGTCGGTCTTCCTGCACCAGATGCTGTCATCTTCCTTGATTTGACGGCAGAGGAAGCCGAACTCCGAGGAGGGTACGTGTTTTGGACGATGTGAATATTTCCATATTCGGATCTTCTATTTTCCCGCCAAATCACGGATGATTTCTCACCTATGGACGTCTTTCTTTGTTTGTATGCGTGTGATTATTTCATAATTCGGTCACGTATATGGGTGCTGATGTATAGGTACGGTGGGGAACGATATGAGAAACGTGAGATGCAAACAAGAGTCCGGCAAAGATTTTCAGAATTACAACGACAGGATGAACAACCACAGTCACAAGGATTGGGAAAAAGCTATCAAGTTCCTTGGCATATAGTAAATGCTGCAAGATCTATTGAAGAGGTCCAAGAAGAAATCAATCAGATTGTTTTATCGGCTCTAGATCGAATTGCAAATTCCGAACAAGACAACGAAGAAGAAGATACACCACTATCCTTGAACAGACTTTGGGAGGGTACCATCATTAAGGGAGATTGCAACAAGGAAAATTAACCACGCGACTTTCCAGATTTTGTTTTGGGAGATATGTCACATAGCCAGGGGCTTTCTCGAAGGATCCCCAACCCTAACTGGATTGATCGTCATTAGAGGGGAAAAAATTGAAATGTTCTTGTAAAATCCATAGACCCTCTGTTTATTCCTCTTTCGCACCGTTGTCACAAGAATTTCAGGATTCTGATCGACTCATCGTTTTTTCTTCTTCTTGTTGGGGAATCCCAACTCGATCATTTTGCATCAGGATCCTGTTTCAAGTGTTGTTGCTTTTGTGCATTGACCCGGAAGAGAAACATGCCGAATAGAAGTTGTGATCCAATCAGGACGTGCCACTTACGATCAAGCTTCTTGAATCGTTCCCGAAACAGGAATACGCGTTGTGTAAAGCTCATTCTCCGATGCAGCAGTAAAAATCTACCAAAGTCTCTCTCTCGAACTCTCTCTCTCGGCAATGCGTGACCAAAAATAAAGCTGTTGGTGAATGTTTACGCCAAACTCCTCTTGCAAGATGTCTCACTGCCAAAATGAAACCAAATCATCAAACGTCGACTAAACCGTTCCCTGTTTGGGGGGTCTTTTCACCGTGTGTTGGAGGGAGGACAAGACACCAGCCATCGCGGCGCGAACGGAGTACCGGTACATTACAAATTACAACAAGTACAGAAGCAACGCGCGCCTTAGATCCGTTGAACCTTTAGTCCAAGAAGTCATCCACTGAAAAAAAATAGAAAAATGTGATAAAATTCGACAATAAAGACCGAAAAAGTCGATTCCCACAAGCCGGCCAGTGGTTCGGCTCGCTATGACCCTCCCTGCCTGCCACACTCGACAGGAACAAACAAAAAAAAGACTCTAGCCAACTTGACACGCACACCAACTCATTATCGTCCCCCACATTGCTTGACGCTGTACTGTACTCCCACCAAGGGGCCGAATCGTTTCTCTTATTTACATCATCATTATCATTCTTATTGTTGTTGTATCATGGCGTCACGTGACCTAACTGCGAATTTCATTGAAAGACGAAATGCTGCCCTGAAACGTCGAGGACCTGGTGGAGTCAAAGCATTGGTCACGAGTCCTAGGTTAACAGCGGGTGGAACTGATGAAGGATATAGTTTGAGTTTAATGGAGGTGCGTTACAGATGGGTACTATTTTTCTCTCGCTCTCTCTCTTTCCCAGAGTACAGCTGTGGCTCGGGGGTGGAGGGATGTGGGTCCTTGGTTTTAAGTTCCTTGCTAACTGTTCAAGTTTATTCTTGGTTCTAGGAAGGCGACGGGATTCAAATGAGCAATCTTTCCTCTCAACCTGCATGGGTCCGTGATGTCGATGAAGTCAAGGAGGCATTGTCTGAGATACAAAGACGTATGGATGATCTTCAATATATGCATTCCTCTCGATTAGGGTCGGTCTTTGGGAAGGATTTAGATGATATGGAACAACGGATTGAATCAATGACACGACAAATTACAGATCAATTTCGGAAGACAGAACGGATCCTACAAAAGGTTGGGACAGCGACGAAGATGGCAGGTGGTGAGGAAGCATCGATCGGTGCGAATGTCCAACGAAGTTTAGCAAAGGAATTACAAGAATTAAGTGTCAATTTCCGTACATCACAACGAAAATATTTAATGGAAGTAAAAAGTCAGAAGAATGGTGATCTAGTGGGTGATGCGAAATTTGGTATCGATTTGACAGTGGAGGGTGATTTCTTTACGACACAACAGGTCCAAGTCGTTGATGACTTACAGGATGCCATCCAATCAAGAGATAAGGAAATATCGAAAATTGCACAAAGTATTGAGGAGTTGGGTACGATTTTTAAAGAATTGGCAGTCCTAGTCATCGATCAGGGAACGATTTTAGATCGAATTGATTATAATATGGAAGCCGTCGTCGAACATACCCAAACGGGAGTCAAACAATTGGAACGTGCCGAGAAGGCACAAAAAAATGCAAGACCAATGAAATGTATCATGTGCCTTGTGACGATTATTCTTATCCTTTTCGTCCTCCTTATTTTGAAATTTCGACTTCGGAGACACCATTAACATATTAATAATATACAAATTGACCAATAGTTACGGTAGTCAAGGAGGACTATATTACGTCTTTGTTTGAAGCTTCTCCCTTATTCATTGTGTCTCAAGATGCATGTGGCAAAAGACATGACGAAACCAGCATGCTGAGTTGTATCGTGAACTTACTTCTTCAAACCACATATCCCCAAGAGGAAGCAACCGCATATGATGAAAAAGTGTTGACGGTACAAGAGATTGTTCACCTCACTCATGTCCCAGTTTTCGAAGGATACATACAAATAGTCCTCTGGTACGGTAGTATAATTCATCTTCTTGGTCTCTCTCCTGGAGAATGAAGAACACCAAAGCAATGATATGGGGAGGGGTTCGTAGTCGTACTCTTCTAGTGAATCTATTTGTTCTGAATGTTTATGGTAGACAAACCACACTTTGAATCTATGGTACTTTTCTAATTAGTCAAGGCTAGCTATGATCTGATTGTATCCGATGCCTGCCGCAAATGTAGGTGATGAATGACTCATTCGACTATCCAGATTTCCGCGCCAAAAAGTTGCGGCGGTCGGCTGGAGACTTGGATTCATCACGACTGTCGCACTGCGCATTATTACATGTTGGGTCCCCACTTTCTTCCGTCTGTTTTGTAACCCTATCGGTAATTCTACCACCCCTACACTCTTGATATACCCAAAAAAAGAAATGTCGTCATCGAGGAAGGAGCAGGTACCATCACTACTACTAAGTGATTATGAGTTGCTCCGAGTTGCGAATATTCGACGAAACAATGCTCGTCTACGATCTCTGGGACTCATTTCAGCGGCAGAAGAAAAGGCATCCAATGAACAGGCATCTTCTTCATCCACCTCTCTCCCACCAGTCATTCCTTCTACTAAAACAAAACAACAACAATCTCAAAAGAATACGACGAATGGAAAGAAACGCGGACGTGAGTCTTCAAAACAGGCGGATGACGACAATGACAAGACGACGATGGATGAAACAAAGCGTCGAAAATCGTTACGATTGCAGGGGATTATTCCTAATTACGGAGGGGAGGAAAGGTCTATGGAGGAGATACCTTCAAAGGATATGGTTCATAACGACGAAGAGGAACGTTCCGCTCGTGTAGAAGAATGTAGAGCGATACGTCTTCGTTTGGCTTTAGAAATTTCGAAAAGGGGGATAGAACAGGCTGTCCATGAAAATCCGACTGCTTCCTATGAACATTGTTTAATGAGAGTTCGAACGATGACCGAAAAGGGATTAATGAATCGTATTAAAACAATTGAACGTGCTACTGGAAAACATTGTGTTATCAAAATGGCAATCTTCAAAAGTTGTTTACAAGATGAAGGACTTTGGGATCTTGCGAACCTTGCGGCAGCCGCCTTGGAACGACTCAAGGCATTAAAACCACCCCTCGATGATGAATAACAATGACCCTAATGTGCAAGTCAAATCTAATAATGGATCTATTTTTAAAAGTTACTAGGTTTGGTTTCGTAGCCTGTCCATGAAACTTCGGTTACTGTACGGCTACTCCAAGTCGGGGCGGCGGGGCCGTACATTACACAAGACCAACGGTCTCATCAATGCCCAAGGCAATGTTAAGGTTTTGTACGGCGGCTCCACTAGCACCCTTTCCAAGATTATCCAATCGTGCACACAATACAGCCTGTCCTTGCTTA